>ERZ842401.4565-NODE-4565-length-15998-cov-17.110581_pt1 | contig 15998 bp, 7 predicted proteins | sample MGYA00521270_ERZ842401 | MGnify/ENA primary metagenome ERZ842401 (study PRJEB31892, sample SAMEA3878208) | bioreactor metagenome | biome: Moose rumen | place: Sweden | collected 2011-10 | study: EMG produced TPA metagenomics assembly of the PRJEB12797 data set...
TATGGGGCGAACTGCGTTAATCTTCCAAAATCGCTTTGCTACGTCAGCATTATTTACTATTTTTGCAAATAGTGAATGAAAAATCCGATTTTTATTAGTACCTTTGCAGACAAATCAAAACTACTAGAAAATGAGAAGGTTATTATGTGCTTTCATTTGTTTTGTCGTTTCATTAGTTGCTCGTGCTCAGGTGCCTGTTGTGTTGGTAGCAGGTCAGAGCAATACCGACGGCAGGGTGGATAATGCGGAACTGCCCGAGTATATCAAGCGCGACGGTTATCGCTACTGCCAGTGGAGTTTCGGCAGTGGCGTACATTCGGGTGATGGCCGGTTTGCGCCTTTTGCCCCTCGTAACTACAGCCAGAAGCCAGAGCGATGGGCTTACGATGCTGTGGTCTATTATGAGTTGGAACGTCTGTGGCAGCGGCCTTTCTACGTGATTAAGGAGAGTCTGGGCGGCACGGCTATCGACCCGCGCTGCGAGAGCAACAGCAATATGCACTGGAGTGCCAATCCCGATTATCTCGCAACTACTGCAGCATCAGACAAGGGCGGTCTCTCGCTGTTGAAGGCATTTACCGAGAATATCGGGGCTTGTATTGATAATCAGCTATCGAAACTCCCCGAGGGCTATGACATCAAGTTTATGCTCTGGCATCAGGGCGAGAGCGACCGGAGCCAGGCTGACAGTTATCACGACAATCTGAAAGCCGTAGTGGATTACGTTCGTACCTATTTAGTAAACAAGACGGGACAGCAGAAATATGCCCGTCTGCCCTTCATCTGCGGCACGTTCTCGAAGGCTAGCAAGCAAGGCTCGCCCAAGGTGGCTGCTGCCCTCTATCAGCTTCAGCAGGAAGACGCGAACTTCCACGTGGTCGATGTCAGCGATGCCACCTTAGGTCGCGACCAGATTCACTTCGATGCTGCCGGGGCAGAACTTCTCGGCAAGCGGATGTTTGATAAATTGTCGAAGCTAGGTTTGCTTGCAGATTCACGTGTAGATTATGTGTTGTCATGGAAAGGCGATGGCATCGGAGTAACTCTGACGGTTGATACGCCTCGTGATACCATTCGGCTGAGCTATGGTTCCGATGCAGGAGGTCAGACGGACCAGATGACCTGGCTGCAAGACTTTCAGACCTTGCATGGCAAGATGATGGCGGATTCTGTAGAGCGAGTGCTGACCGTCATTCCTGATGGAGGTAAGGCGCAATTATCGTATGTCGTCCGCTGCACTTTGCCGAAGGACTATGGTTCACCCGGTGGCTGTATTATAGATCTCTTCAGGCCAGACATCGACGATCAGATGCTGTTTGCCAGAACAGAGAATATTTTTGCCACGACAACCGACAGTATCGATGTGCCTGTTTCTGTGACATGGGATTCCGTGCCGGATTATCCCGTGTTCTGCCTGTATAATGCTGGTCATGGGACAGAACGCTATGAAGGAACTTCCAGTCAGTTGTCGTGGTCTGTTATGATAGGCGATCCGCTTCTCTCTGTAGATACCCTATATGTGAATGGCTGTCAGCACTATGTTGTGACGGCACTCCGTCAGCATCCTGAACAGAACAAACAGGCACTCAAGACATATTTCAAGACATTCTACAAGTCGGTGTCAGCTTTCTGGGAAGAACCATACGAGAAGCCTTATTCTATGGTGTTCTTCCCCTTCCGCCGCAATACATTCGAGATGACGGGCAATGGCTTTTCCAATGGCTTTGTCTCCCGTTATGACGCCACAGCCGATACGATTCTGACCGGGGCACGCCGCGATTTGTTCACTCACGAGATTGGTCATAAGTGGCTCAACAATGGTCCTGTTTGGTTTTCCGAGGGGTTCAACGAAATGCAGACTGGCTACCAGCTTGTGGCATCGGGGCTGACTGAAGCCTCTTATTTCGCAACTTACTTTAATATAGCTCTTTCCGGATTGTATCATAGTCCATACCGCAATGTGTCTGATGAGGTGGCGGAAGAGTCGTTCTGGAAAGACAACGACTATACGTGGTTGCTCTATTGGCGTGGCTTCTGTTATGCATTCCATCTGGCAGGTTTGGTGGAGAAGGCTACTGGCGAGCCCAATGCGTGGCGCTTGATGATGGCAGCGGTGAAGCCTTTCATCAACGATTTCACCCCAGAGAAGTTTCTCGATGCGATGTCCCGACTGGTCAATCGGAACAGGCTGGAGGCAGACTATCGGAAGTACATCCTTGAAGGGCAGGACTTCGATTTCCGCCCCGACGAGCTCCCCTCTGGTTGCATGATTGTGCGTCAAGAGGATGACACGCCCAAACTCTCTATAACAGATATGATGTTATTCAGCCGGCATTTCAAATAAACGAAATTCAGAAAGATGAGAAAGATTTACATTTTATTGCTTATGATGGTTGCTGTAGGTGAATCCCGTGCAACCACTCGTGAGTTTACGGTCAAGAACTCTGAAGATGGCAAATCCATCATCCAAGTTTTCCTGCCAGCACCAGACAAGGCCACGGGTAGGATGGTGATAGCCTGCCCGGGCGGTGGCTATGGATGGTTGTCGGTCAAAAATGAAGGCACGGACTGGGCAGACTTTTTCCTTCAGCAGGGTATAGCTTATGCCGTACTGCACTATCGGTTTCCCAATGGAGACCGTACGCTCCCGATGACTGATGCCATGCAGGCCATTCGTACCGTCCGTGATAGCGCCAAGTTGTGGCGGGTGAATCCAAATGATGTAGGGATTATGGGCTTTTCGGCAGGTGGTCACCTCGCTTCGACCATTGCGACACATGCTCCGCTGGATGCATGCCCCAACTTTCAGATACTCTTCTATCCTGTCGTCTCAATGATGGAGGGGCTGGGGCATCATGGTAGTTGGAAGAACTTCCTCGGCGAAGAGTGCAATAATCTGGCGATGCAGAAACTCTTCTCCAGTGACCAACAGGTAAAAAAGCATCAGACACCGCCTGCTATCCTGTTGATGGCAAATGATGACCAGACGGTGCCTGTGCTTACAAATGGGCTTAGTTATTATCAAGCGTTGCGCCGCGAAGGCATTCCCGCCACCATATACATTTATCCCTCTGGCGGACATGGTTTCGGTTTCCAGCATGATTTCCTTTACCATGAACAGATGAAGAAAGACTTGACGGATTGGCTTCAGAACTTGGATAATGGCATGAGCAGGACTACGGCTGATGGGCATACGGGGTTCTGTGGAATTTTCAGGCTATGGGGATTTATAGGTGATTCCCTTTGCAGCGGGGAACACGAGTATCACAAGGACAATATTGATGCCAAAGTCTCGCCCAAACAGGCATATATTATGGCATTAGGTGTGAACGACTGCAATAGGAAACATCCTGTCGGTGACATTAAGACCGATATTGACACAGTCGATTTCCTAAATAACGCAGATACCTATGCGGGTAACTATGCAGGAATCATCCAGAGAGTGAAAAGCATCCAGCCTGATGCCAAGATATTTGTCGTCACCAATCCCGATTATCAAGGAGAAGAACGGCAACCTTACAATGCTGTTGTTCGGGCGATGGCTGATATCTTCAGCAATGTTTATGTCATCGATATTGACAAGTTTGGGCCTTCTTATGCTAAGGGCACAGACTTTCGGGAACGCTATTTTACGGGAGGTCATCTAAATGCTATGGGATACCAGCAGACCGCTTGGATGCTGATGGCATATATCGACCGAATCATCCGCCAGCATCCGGAGGCGTTTTCTCAAGTGGCATTCATTGGCACGGATTATAAATATTGAGCATTATGAGAAGGAAAGTGTTTGCAGGGTTGCTTTTGTTGGTATGCTTAGGGGCAGATGCGAAGAAGAAGGCACAGGTGCAGCCACAGTGGCCTGATGGCTCTGTGATGAGTGAATGGTTTGCTGATACGGCGAAAGTGAGTATCGCTGGTCTGGGGCGGCAATATGTCATCACCGACTACGGTGTAGGCCTGGACTCAACCATTGTTCAGACAGAGAAGATTCAGCAGGTCATCGATCGCTGTGCCGAAGAGGGAGGGGGCGTGATAGTTATTCCGAAGGGAACTTTCCTCTCAGGTGCCTTGTTCTTTAAGAAAGGTACGCATCTGCATCTGGAGGATGGCGGGCGACTGAAGGGTATCGACGATATCCGTCACTATCCGCTGATCAGGATGCATATGGAGGGCAAGATGATTGACTATTTCGCCGCCCTCGTGACGGCAGAGCATTGTGACGGCTTCACTATTACCGGCCACGGTGTGATCGACGGCAACGGGCAGCGTTTTTGGGATGAGTTCTGGATTCGTCGCAAGCAGAATCCGAAGTGTACTAATCTGGAAGCCCTCCGCCCGCAGTTAGTTTATATTTCCCATTCTGACGATGTTACCATTCAGGATGTCGGGCTCGTTAGCAGCCCTTTCTGGACGAATCATCTCTATCGTTCCAACCGCGTCCGCTTTCTTGGCTGCTTCATCAAGTCGCCCGTCGAGGGAACTACCCATGCACCAAGTAGCGATGCCATCGACCTTGATATTTGCGACGATGTGATGGTGCGAGGTTGCTACATCAATATCTGTGATGATGGTGTCTGCCTGAAAGGTGGCAAAGGCACGTATGTCGATCAGGACTCTACGGCAGGTTCCGTCAACCGCGTGCTGGTGGAGAACTGCCGTTTCGGCAATCGCACTAATGCGGGTGTCACCTTTGGTAGCGAGGCCTGGGACTGTCATAACGTCATCATGCGCAACTGCCGTTTCGAGGATTCTGACCACATGCTGCTTTTCAAGATGCGTCCCGATACGCCGCAGCAATATGGTGATGTTTTGATGGAGGGCTGTAGCGGTGTGTCGAAATATTCAGCCATCGAGGTTTCTACTTGGACGCAGTTCTTTGCAAAGGAGGATCGGCCTGATATGCCAGCCTCCGGCATCAACAATGTGACCATCCGCAATTCCGCAATCAAGGGCAGCAGTTTCTTCCGCGTCCGCAAAAAACATAAGGAAGTGGAGCATCAGTTCTCGCTGAGTAACTTTACCTTCGAGAATATCCAGGCGGAGGACAGTCAGAGCGCCTTTGATATTAATGAAATCGATGGGGTGACAGTAAAGAATGTCGTACTAAACGGTGTTGAGAGATGAAAAGCGTGTTTTTACTTTTAGGACTATTGCTGACAGCGAATATCGGATACGCCCATGAGGATATCCTGCTGAACGACGGTTGGGGCTATCGCCCAATTAGTGACCCCGGACAGGCAGTGAAGGACACGCCTGTGACGCTACCGCATACTTGGAATGCCAACTACGTGACTGGGACATATTACAATCGTGAGACGATGGTGTATAGCCGGATGCTGGAGGTGACTCCACAGATGACGGGTAAGCGGCTCTTCCTCTATTTTGAGGGTGTGAACTCCGTGGCCGATGTGTTTGTGAACCGTCAGACCGTCGGGCAGCATAAGGGCGGCTATACGGCCTTTTGTCTGGAGATTACTGACTATGTGAAGGCGGGTAGCAACGACTTGCAGGTGTGGGTGAATAATGCTTTCCGGACGGATGTACTGCCGATATCGGGTGACTTCAATGTCTATGGTGGTATTCATCGTCCTTGCCATCTGATTGTGGCGGAGCAGGATTGTATCTCGCCGCTATTCTATGCCTCGCCAGGTGTGCTGGTGCATCAGAAGAAGGTCAGCCAGCAGCAGGCAGAGATCATCGTTGAGACGCTGCTTTCGCTGAAGAGCGGGAAGCAGGGGTTGCGATTGCGGACATCGGTGACTGACCGCCAGGGAAAGGTTGTCGCATTGGGAGAGACCGAAGCCAGTGGTAATCGTGTCAGCCAGTCGATGACCATCTAGAAGCCGATACTCTGGAACGGACGGCAGAATCCTTATCTCTATACCATCAAGGCAGAACTCATGGACGGCGGGCGGGTGATAGATAGTCAGACGGTACGGACGGGCCTGCGTTATTTCAGCGTGGATGCCGAAAAGGGATTCTTCCTGAACGGGCAGCACTATGAGCTGCGAGGCTTCAACCGCCATGAAGACGTAGAGGGCAAGGGCAGTGCGCTGACACAGGAAGACTATGACCGCGATATGTCGCTGATCAGAGAGACGGGAGCCACGATGCTACGACTGGCCCACTATCCGCATGCCGAACCGATCTATCGGCTGTGCGACGAAGAAGGCATGGTAGTCTGGAGCGAGATTCCCCTGTGCGGTCCTGGGGGCTATCGGTTTACGGGCTACTTGCATAATACAGGTCTGGAGGATAATGCCCGGCAGACCGCTCTCGAAATGGTCTGGCAGAAATATAATCACCCATCGGTCTGCTTCTGGGGCATCTTCAACGAGATACTGGTGACCGACAACCAGCGTTTTGAGGCATACGACGATCCCATCGCTTTTGTCAAGGAAATCAATGCACTCTATAAGCAGACAGACCCGAGCCGCCTGACCACTTTTGCCACCTGCGTGGATCATACCTTCTACAAGGGCTGTTCCGACTTGATGGCTTGGAACAAGTATTTCCGTCGGCCAGACAACGAACAACAGGTTCGGCAGTTCTACGAAGAGGCCCGTCAGACAACTGGCGGACAGCCTCTCGGCATCTCGGAGTATGGCGATGCGGGTAGCATCTATCAGCATTATGATCCGCTTTACGACAAGCCGCGCACCCATGCTGAGGAATATCAGTTGCTGACGCACGAGGGCTACTGGCGGGCCATCAAGGACAAACAGTGGCTCTGGTGTAAGACCGTCTGGCAGTTCGCCGACATGCAGACCTCCATCCGCCGTGAGGGAGACCGCGACGGGATGAACGACAAGGGCATGGTGACCTACGACCGCAAGACCTGCAAGGACATCTACTATTTCTATAAGGCCAACTGGGCCGCTGAACCGATGCTCTATCTGACGGGGCGGCGTTTCAAGGAGCGCACCCATGCCATGACCGACATCAAAGCCTATGGCAATGTAGATCAGGCGACGCTCTATCTGAACGACAAGAAGATCGGCATCGCCCGCAAGGATGACATCTGCCGACTGATATGGCCGAAGGTGACTTTGCAACAGGGCGAGAACCGCGTCCGAATAGAATACAGAAAAGGTAAGACGATGCTGACGGATACCTGTACGTGGTATCTCCAGCCGCCGATGCCGAAAGAGATAGCCCCCATCAAGGCCCCCTTTGATATGCCGCAGTTGCAGCGCCCCGTGTTCCCCGACCGTAGCGTGAATATTGCCGAGGCCGGTATTCGGGAGCAGGTGAAGAGCACGGAAGCCATCCAAGACATCATCGACAATCTGGCAGATAACGGTGGTGGCACGGTTATCATCCCCAAGGGCCGTTGGCTGACGGGACGCATCACCCTTCGCAGTAACATCAATCTGCACCTGGAGGCTGGTGCCGAACTGCATTTCAGCGGTGAGATTGCCGACTACCTGCCCGTGGTGCTGACCCGCTATGAGGGCATCGACATGTATTCGCTCGGCTCGATGGTCTATGCCAATGGTGAAGAGAACATAGCCATCACGGGTGAAGGCAAACTGGTGGCACCATCCCGTGACTGCGAGATCAGCCTTCGGCAGGACGGAGGTGTCAGCGAAAGCATCAATGACATCCCGCTTGAACAGCGTATCTTCGACGGACAGAACGGGCAACAGACCTTCATGCCGCTTTTCTTCGGTCCGATGTACTGCAAGAATGTCTTAGTGGAGGGTGTCACCTTCGAGCAGTCACTGTTCTGGAACGTGGCTCCAACATATTGTGAGAACATCATCATACGTGGCATTACAGTGAACAGCTTCGGCGTGGGACGTACCGATGGCATCGACATCGACTCCTCCGTGAATACCCTGATAGAATATACGACCCTCGACTGTGGCGACGACTGCTTCACGTTGAAGTCGGGTCGCAGCATCGACGGTGTGCGCAAGAACCGTCCGACGGAGAATGTAGTCATCCGCCATTGTCGGGTGAAACGGGGTGTGGGTGGACTGGCTATTGGCAGTGAGACAGCCGCCATGATCCGCAATGTCTATATGCACGACTGCGTGATGGAGAATGCCAGGGTGCCGGTGTTCATCAAGACCCGACGGCCTCGGGGTGGCGGCGCTGAGAACGTCTGGATGGAGCGGGTGAATATTATTCATTCAGAAAATGCTGCGTTCTTCTGGGATATGCTTGGCTCTCCGAAGTGGGTGGGTGAACTGGCCAATCGTCTGCCAGCTCGTCCTATCAACAAGCTGACCCCCGTGTTCCGTAACTTCCATTTTAAGGATATGACCATTGGCCAATGTCCGAAGTTGGTAAGTGCCAGAGGACTGCCGGAGCGTCCGATTACTGATGTGACTTTTGAGAATGTGCAGTCGGCAAACAAAATGATGACGATGATAGATACAGATAATTGGACATTTAAATAGATGGAAGTTATGAGACGATTCCTGTTGTTACTATGGGCATTTCCGTTGGTTGTGATGGCACAGCCATTGCGAACGGCATTCCTGAATCCACCAGACAGCATAAAGGTGGGATGCTATTACTACTGGGTGAACGAGCGGGTTGATCCTGAGGGTGTGAAGGCCGACCTGCGATGGATGAAGGACAATGGTATTACGTTGGCCTTCCTTGCTACTGACATTCGCAACCGTATGCGCTGGGATAATCCTTGGGAGGGACAGGTGTTCGGCGACTGCAAGTTCCAAAGTCCGTTGTGGTGGAAGAACGTGCGCACAGCGCTGAAGACTGCTGGCGAACTGGGCATTGAGATGGGTATCTTCAACTGTCCGGGATGGAGCCAGTCGGGTGGTCCGTGGATTACACCCGACGAGGCAATGCGAGAATGGACGCCTGATGGCATCAGAATCTGTAAGACCAAGCAAGGGCAGAATGTCACTTGCGGCCCATGCTCCGAGGAGGCAGAGGGATTGGAGGTGGACAAACTGTCAAAGACCCACGTCCAAAAACATTTCGAATCGTTCGTTGGTGAAATCTTGCGGCGCATACCTGCCGAAGAGCGAAAGACACTGACAACGGTGGTCGTAGATAGCTGGGAGCGCGGAAAGCAGAACTATACTGACTCTATATATGTGAAGTTCCAACAACGTTTCGGTTATCCACTCGACTATCAGAACCCTGCCTGCCAAAAAGATCTCGATCTGCTTATCTCAGAACTTGTGGCTAGTGAGTATATGGGTGGTCTGACAGAGAAAGCCCATGAGTATGGTCTGCGTACATGGTGCGAGCCATACGCCCACAGTCCCTTCCCAGGCAACAGCATCACCTACGGCAGTGCAGCCGACGAGGTGGCGGCGGAGTTCTGGGTGAACGACCGTAAGTTCCGTCAGAAGGAGGTAGATGCGGCTTTCGGTGCAGCCCGTCATAGTGGTAAGAACCGCGTCTGGGCAGAGAGCTTCACCGACGGCTCGTGGGATAAGCCTGCACAGGATGACTGGAGCTTTGAGAAACTCAAGCCCATCGCCGACCGCTATTTCCATGCCGGTATCAATGCCACTATCCTGCATGTGATGATCTCGCAGCCCGGTAATGACGATGAGCCTGCCGTGCGCCCTTGGTTCGGCACATTCTTCGACCGGCGCAGTAAGCACGCCTCCGACCTGAAGCGCCTCGTCAGCTACCTGCGTCGTTGCAATTTCATGCTGCAACTTGGAAAGCCCAAGGATGGTGCTACGGATTGCCGTATATTGAACGACGGAACAGTCATCCGTTTCACCGATGACTCACTTTTTGAAGTGGCCTTCCCTGATGGTCACCATGAGAAGTGGGATCCTGCGTCCCCATGACCAGCGCCCTGACTACATCATTGTCTCAATAGTCTTTGTGGCACTCTTCAGTCCATTGCAGGTGGCGGTGATTTTCACCTTGCCGGCAGCATTCCGGTCTGAACGGAGTATTGCCATGGCAAAACCTTCATACAGTTGTTTCTCGTTACCGTCGAAGAGGTCGTCACTGGAGTGATTGCCATTATCCACAGCGATAATACGGGCAGGACCTTCCACCTTGAATGTCACATTCCCGTCATAAGTGGGCACAATACGACCTTTAGCATCCACAGCATATACTTTCACATATTGCAGCCCCATACCATCAGCCTTCCATACTGGTATTTCTGTCTGCATAATGAGTCTTACAGCCTTACCGGCGGTTTCCAGTTTGTGCTCGGCATACATCTTGCCTCCCTTTCGGGCAATGGCCTTGATAGTGCCAGGCTCGTACTGCACCCCGTCCCACACAATCACGTTGGGCTTGCGCTTGTCACTGTTCTGCTTTATGCCAAGACTCCTGCCGTTGACAAACAGTTCTACCTCATCACCATTGGTATAGGTATATACCTTATACTTTTGACCTGCCTCCCGGTTCCAATGGCTTGACACACGAGTCTGGCCTACTACGATATCATTCCACCATAGAGTATCTACCTTTCCTGCTATTCCTATATGCACCTGAGGCTCCTCGGGTTTGAATATTGTCTTGATGAGATAAGCCTGCGAGTTGGGCTCCAGTGAATGGCGGAAGAAAGAGTAGTCCCAGCCCTTCTTAGGCCATATATTCGACTCTCCCCAATACTCTATTGCCCCCCAGTAGGCAAGCCCCACCATGTGCTCACGGTCCATGTTGGCCCAGGGGGCTGTCAACTCATTGGTAGTAGCCTCACTCTGATAGAGTATCATGTGCGGGGCATACTTCATATACTTGTCATAGTCCTCCCAGCAGTAGTTGAAACTTGCCACTTCTGTATGGCGTGCAAGCTCTGGCGGGATGATGTTCTCTTCCATACGGTACTCCTTGCTGTGCTTCACGATGCCACCGGCACGGGCAGGATACATCGCAACGGTAGTCTTGCGGGTAGGGTCAAGTCGCTTTGCAAGTGTATTCATGATGTCGTATGTGGTGCAGCCCCAGTCTCGTGTCGGGAATCCGCAGCGTTCCTCCTGGAACTGTAGCTCGTTGCCAAAGCTCCACATGATGACACTCGGGTGATTACGGTCGCGCTTCACCCATTCCATAAGGTTCTCCCACCACAGGTCTGTCCATGGCCGGCGTCCTGCCCACGCTATGGTATTGCTCCATTTGTCGTATAGCTCATCTACTATCAGGATTCCTTTCTCGTCTGCCAGGCGAAGGAATGCCTCGCTGTAGGGGTTATGCGACGTACGGATATGGTTGAAGCCGAATTCCTTTATCTTGTCCATCATGCGGGCAATACCTGTCTCGTAGGCAGCAGCACCAACGGCACCGATGTCGTGGTGGTTGGCCATGCCCTGAAGGAAGATTTTCTTGCCGTTGAGCTTGAAGCCGAACTGGTTGGAGAATTCTATGGTGCGGATGCCGAAGCGCTCAGAGAGCTTGTCGATGACATTGCCGTTAAGTATCAGGGATACTTCTGCCGTATAGAGGTTGGGCTTCTCGCACCACCATAGTTGCGGGTTCTGCACCTTCACCTGAGGCAACTGCACCTCCACTGTCGGCTGCTTGTTGTCCTTGGGGGCATCAATGCGGGTTTCGCCTACTGGCTGTCCGTCAGGCCCAAATATTCTGGCCTCGATGACCAGTTCGTACTTCTTGTTCTTGATGCCTTCCACCTCTACCTGCACATTTACTGTAGCCTCCTTTTCACTGATTTGTGGGGTGTGGATATAGATGCCGTGACGGGCGATAGACACTGAGTCCTTCACAACGAGGTGCACATCGCGGAAAAGACCTCCGCCAGTGTACCAGCGGGAATTGGGCATGTCACCAGTGGAGCAATGGACTGCCAGGACATTCTTCCCTTGCCATTTAAGCATTTTGGTTATGTCAGCCTCAAACCCCAGATATCCATAGTCGGTGCCGCCTATCTTCTCTCCGTTGAGATAGGCATCTCCGTGAAGCATGATTCCCTCGAAGTCGATGATGACACGTTTTCCCTTCCAGGAAGGTTCTGCTTCGAAAGTCTTGCGGTACCAGCCTGTTGCCATCTTCTTGAATCCGCGCCCCCGGGCGCTCTTATCGTTCCACCAGGGCATCTCAATCTGGAAGTCGTGAGGAAGGTCCAGGCTTCGCCAGCTGGAATCATCGAGTTGGAGGCTCTCGGCATTTGCGGTCTCGCCAAGTTTGAACTTCCAGTCGAAGTTGAACAACTGGCTGATTCTCATTCCCGAGCAAGGCTCGCATACGACTGTCATCAGTACGTAAAGCGCTAAAATAAGTTTCTTATTCATAAGCAGTTTCGTTACGTTTGTTTGTATTCATCTTTTCTTTACTTTATAATCAAAGAAATAGTAGCCTTCGGGCAATGGCGGCAGTTTAAGTCTGCCTGCATCTGTTGCCGTACGTCCTGCCGGCAGTAGGATTTTCTTGAATTCTTGTTTATATACCTCATGCCCATAGCTGTCCCTTACAGTAACGATGATGTCGGTCAGCTGGCTGTCGCCTAAGTTCATCACTACTATGCCAGGCTTGTCATCGGGACCATATACGATATCTACATCTTTTGATCCGGCAAGTATTTGCTGGAATCCCATTCTGTGAGCATACCAGGCCAGTTTCTTATGACCAAGTCCGTCGATGAGTGGTTTCTGGTATGTGCCCATATTTCCGCCTCCCCACATGCAGCACCAGGAAAGACCGTCATAGTCGAGCCAGCGCATCTTGCGGATGCATTCATAGGCAGAGAAGGCTTGCCATGCTTGGCTCTCACGCCATTCTCCGAAGGAGAGTAGCCTGCCGATGCTGCCCTCGTCATAGTCCCATTCGTAGGAGTGGAACTTATACATAGGCTGTCCTTTGAACAGGTCCCAGTTCATCTGCCCGATTGTTTCTTCCTGCTCAAAATTGAAATAGGCACGCTGCTTGGATGTAAGGAAACTGTTGATGTCGGGGTTGCCTTTCCACTGGTGTGGGAACGGCCATCGGCGCAGGTATTCCCAGTCTTGTCCGAAGCCTGTGGGATAGTCCATCGACCCACGGCTGATGCGGTTGGCAGTCCAGATAGGGTCGCAGTCGCCGACGGGCTGACGGTCATTGCCGTACATCCCGCTATCGTCGCGTACTATAGTATGCCTGAAATCGGCTGTCGGGGTAATCAGCCGTGTGGTGTCGTTAGGATAGATGGCGTCATACACCTTATGCCAATATGTAGTTACTTCATGCCATTTCGTGAGACTGGGATGATTAGACGGTTGCCAGATGACGATACTTGGTGCGTTGCGAAGCTGCCGCACATCTTTTGCCATGCCTTCGAAGTCGGCAACTAATGGCGAGCGCAGACGAATCCAGGAGGCAGTCTGCCAGATGAACATCAGTCCCAGCTGGTCTGCCATTTCAGCGAAGCGTGGGTCATTGGTGCCGTCCTGAGTGTTGTCATCGCTCCAGTGAGCCGACATGCGCATGCCGTTGCCGTTCATTTTCTTTACTGCCAGCAACTCGCGCATGATATCCTCAGAATGCGGCGAAAGCAGGTTGAGGGCATTTGTCTCCAATGGGAATCGCTGACCGAAGTAGAGTGGAGCCCGCAGCAGTTCTGGCTTGCGGTTTATGCGGAAGGTGCCGCCATCCTGGTCGATGGTGCGCAGGCCTGTGGTCACTAAGTAGTCATCGGTCATGCGGTCTATGTGGAGTTCGCGTGTTCTGGCAAGGTCACCATCCACGGCAGAGAATGTCTCTATTCTCGTACCGCTCATATTGTTGATCAGTAGCGCACGGGCTTGATAGAGCTGCGGATGCTGGCAGCTCCAGAGATGGGCATCCTTTATGGTGAAGTGTAGTTTGTAAGTCTTTGTTTCCTGTGGAACAAGTGAAACATCGATGGAGTCTGCCATAAGCTCTGTGCCTTCAGTAGGGAACCAGTCTTTAAGTAGCAGCTGCAATCGTCCTTCGTAGAAATTGTAGTCATCGTTGGTTACTGTAACTTCTGCCGTTACTTTCGCATCATTATCATTGATGTCGGTCGTATAGACATACAGGTCGCTGATGCGGGTAGCTTTAGTCAGGTGCAGCCAGCAGCGCCCGGCAAACCAGCCAATATTAGGGTCTGTAGGACAATGGTGCATCATCTGCTTGAAGTTGGCTTTGAAGGGGTCTATCCTGAGAGCAAGCAGATTGTTGGAATTGGGCTTTAGATATTTAGTGATGTCCACCCACTGGCGATGGGAATTCTTCATGACTTCCACGACTTTGCCATTAACCCAAAGTTCTCCGCTTGGAAAGAGCGACTCCAGCTCAAAATAAGCCCTTTCGAAATCATCTGCTTTTACCCATTTGCGCAATAACAATGCCTCACCCTCATGCCGCTCCGTGCCGTGATTTTTAGGCATCTGGCAGGTTTCCCATTGTGAATCGTCATAGTCTGTGTTTGGCCAACCTTGGGTATTTGGCTTATGCTTGCTGCTCCAGTCGATGAATGTCTTGGCAAACATGGGCTGGTTCAGTCGTTTGGCGTCAGAGGTCTTGGCATAGCCTAGTCCCCAGACATTATCAACCTTGATACCGCCCTCGAACTTTAGTCCATCCACAGGTCCTTCCTTGGTCATCAAAGGCTGGAAGTCAACTATTAGTCTGCCGTCAAGTCTGAGATTGTAGCGTCTTTCTTCGGTCGTCAGGTCAACCTCGAAAAGTGCATGATGGGCATTTCCGTCGTTTTTGTATTCACAGACTATGGTCTTGCCATTCATCAGATGTATCTTACCTTCGCCAGTGATATCCATTTCCAATCGGAAACGCCAAGTTTGCGGCTCAAACTCGTTGGGGCAGCGGGTCATGGGGGCAGGTTCATGACCCTCGCTTGCCCAACGCCACTCGTCGAGAACTATTTTCTGCCGAACCTGTGGAAGCGGCTGTGGCTTCAGCCTCTTCATTGCCTCCGCAACCTCTTCCTTGTCTACTACCTGTTCGGCCAGTGTCTGATCATTGAAAAATCTGGTGGCATATTTAGCCCAGTGAGTGAGATATTCCACGCGCTGGTCGGTGTTCATCCACTCGGTTGCTCCCTTGTAGTCGGTTTCACCATTTGCTTTTGTGTCCGTTGTGATATAGCGTAGTTCAAAAGAATGGGAAAGCGGTTGTTTTTTCTGAGCCATACTATTAATAGCAATAACAGCAATGCTTACCAATAAAAATCGCATTTTCATATTATTCTCACTTTGTATCATAACAATTGAAAAATTTATACCCTATATAATATTCTTGATGTCCAAGTTGTTCAGAATACGTCGGGTTGTTTGTGGCTGTCCGCTCGATAAGTGACAGGATATCTCGTGCTATTTCTTGAATAGAAACCCCTTCGCTAATAACTCGACCTGCATTAATATCCATGTCATTTTCCATACGCTTATATGTCTCTGTGTTTGAGCATATCTTGATGACTGGCGTAATAGCAGAACCTGCTACAGATCCACGTCCTGTAGTATACAGTATAAGGTGGCAACCCGATGCCGCCATCTCCATTATTTCTGCATTGTCATTGATGTTCGGGAATCCCCATTTTGCTTCTCCGTCAGGTACTATGTCCATCATGTATAACCCTGGCTTTTCTGGTATCTGGCCTGGATAAATTAATCCGCAAATATCGCTGCTTCCACTTTTGCAATAAGATCCTAGTGATTTTTCCTCAATGGTAGAAAGACCTCCTACAGCATTACCTTGAGAGAAACTGTCATGCCCCATCTGCTTGTAGTAGTTATTGGCTTTGACAATACAATTGTAAAGCTGGTTTCCTAAATGAATGTCCGAAGCACGTTCACGTAAGAAGCCTCCACATCCAATCAGTTCTCCAGGCTCTTCAAAAATACAAGTAGCCCCCAACCTCACAAGTTGGTCGAAAGCAACTCCCACGGACGGATTCGCGGTAATGCCACTCATCCCATCACTACCTCCACAAATCGCTCCAATTACTAAATCAGACCATTCCAAAACACAATCTGCCTCATGCTCCATTTCAGAAAGGAAACGTCTCACAGACTCTATTCCTCTGTTAATCGATGAAATAGTACCTCCGCTTTCCTGAATGACAAGTA
>ERZ842401.4566-NODE-4566-length-15996-cov-8.302867_pt1 | contig 15996 bp, 25 predicted proteins | sample MGYA00521270_ERZ842401 | MGnify/ENA primary metagenome ERZ842401 (study PRJEB31892, sample SAMEA3878208) | bioreactor metagenome | biome: Moose rumen | place: Sweden | collected 2011-10 | study: EMG produced TPA metagenomics assembly of the PRJEB12797 data set...
AGTGTGAAACGGGGAAAAAGCCGGAGATACCCTCAAAGGCTTACCTATCGTTATAAAGCGAGAGGGATATTATTAATTGCTGTATTCGCGGCGATCGTTTTATCTTTAACAGGATGCGTCAAGGACAATAATAATTCAGGAACTGTGGACAACAAGAAAGCGATTGAGTTAATTAACGTTTCATATGACCCGACAAGAGAATTATACGCGGCCTATAACAAGATATTTGAAGCCCATTACGAGAAGACTTTCGGACGCAAAATTTCCGTTACTCAGTCTCACGGCGGCTCAGGAAAACAAGCTCTTGAAGTATCGAACGGGCTTGAAGCTGACGTTGTAACTCTTGCGATTGAAGGTGATGTTCAAGTCGTGTATGACGCAGGATTAATTGATAAAGGTTTCACGTCGGAATTTCCGTTAGACAGCTCGCCTTACACATCAACAATTGTATTTCTCGTTCGCGCTGGAAATCCTAAAGCAATTTACGACTGGAACGATTTACTCAGGGACGACGTAGGCATAATTACCCCGAACCCGAAGACTTCCGGAGGAGCTATGTGGAATTATTTAGCCGCATGGTATTACTTCGAGCTTAAGGGTCAGAACGATGATGAAATTCTTGAATCAGTCAGCAAAATTTATAGTCATGTCGTAGTTCTTGATTCGGGCGCAAGAGGTTCAACAACTTCTTTCGTCGAGAATAAACAAGGTGATGTCCTCTTAGCGTGGGAAAATGAAGCGTTCCTTTCACTCAGAGAATATCCCGGAGAATATGAGATTGTCGTTCCGTCAGTGTCGATATTATGCCAGCCAACTGTTGCAGTCGTCGATGTCGTCGCTAAGAAACATGGAACTGAAGAAGCCGCGAAAGAATATCGGAACTATTTATACTCGGAAGAAGCACAGGCTGTTGATGCTCAGAATTTTTACCGGCCAAGCAATAAAGATGTCTACAACAAGTTCGCTTTCAAAGCCGACTCTAACACGATAAAAGCAATTCCTGAAAATGGCAAGTGGATTAACGACAATATAACTCTCACTGACATAAATCACTTCGGAGGCTGGGGCAAAGCTCGAGCAATTCACTTCGCTAACGGAGCAAACTTCGACAAGATTTACGAGAAATAAACTATGAAACAGAAAAGTATCATTCCGGGTTTCGGGCTTTCTTTCGGCATAACGATAACGATATTGAGTATTGTCGTCTTAATCCCCTTATGCTCGCTCGTCGTCTTCATGTCAAGATTGTCATTCTCGGAATTTATTTACACGATTACGAGGCCGCGAATATTGTCAGGCTATTACGTCAGTATATCGACGGCCCTTATTGCTTCACTGGTTAATGCCGTGATGGGATTAATTTTAGCGTGGGTTCTAGTTCGTTACGAATTTCCGGGAAAAGGTTTTCTTGACGGCATAATCGAGCTCCCTTTTGTATTGCCTACAGCTGTTGCAGGAATTTCATTAACTCATAATCGGAATTCCCTTTGTTGTTCGTTCAGTTCAGCCCGTTCTTGAGAAGATTGATATTCAATACGAGGAGGCCGAATGATACTTGGAGCTGACAGAAAAACGACTTTTTGGAAGGTAATTTTTCCCGAGATATTGCCGTCGTTAATATCCGGTTTCACTCTAGCTTTTGCGCGCTGTATCGGTGAATATGGAAGTGTAGTTTTTATCGCTGGCAACACGCCTTATGAAACGGAGATTGCGCCGTTATTAATAATGTCGGAACTTCAGGAGTTCGATTATCCGGCCGTAACGTCAATTGCACTAGTCATGCTCACAATAGCTTTCGTAATTCTCTCGATTAATGCCGTCATTCAAAGTATGGTATCACGAAGAGTCAGCGGCGCGCTTAAGTGGATATTGCTTGTTATCTGCTTCGTTTTTCTTGCGGTGTTTCTGCTTCTTCCGTTGAGTTACATCATAGCTACGGCTTTACGCAGCGGGTTCGAGACGTACGTAAACGCTATTATTGACGAATACGCGATAAAAGCCGCAATTCTCACGCTTGGTGCTTAACGAAATTTGCGTTTACAGGCAAGAAAATTTTATCGACGTTCATAGATTTACCCGTTACAGTTTCACCGATTATTGCAGGATTAATTTATGTCCTCACGTTCGGCCGACAGGGAGCTTTATATTCATATCTCGATGCTGATTATATTTGCTGTTCCTGGAATTGTTTTAGCGACGATCTTCGTAACATTCCCGTTTATTTCGCGAGAGCTTATTCCAGTTTTTACGGCTCAGGGCACGGATGAAGAAGAAGCAGCGGCTTTAATGGGAGCCGGGACGTTCACGATTTTCCGAAAAGTAACTCTGCCTCATATCAAGTGGGCTTTGCTTTACGGTATAGTTCTCTGCACAGCCAGAGCAATGGGCGAGTTCGGAGCTGTCTCGGTTTTATCAGGACATCTCAGAGGAAAAACTAACACTCTGCCGTTATACATAGAGCTGCTTTATCAAGGTTACGACTTCACAGGAGCATTCGCGGCTTCGTCTTTACTGGTGATTATGGCGGTTATCGTCCTGATTTTGAGGCTTGCACTTGAACGTAAATGGAAAAAACAGCTGGATATCAGGATATGAGCAAGTACATTGATGCAAAAAGTTCATGCTCAATCCGGCGTAATAAGTAAAACATTGTGAAATTTTGCATAAACATCGCGTTTTTAAGGATTAGAAAGTGAGGAGGGGAAAGTTTTTATGAATGAAACGATAGAGGATTACGTTGTATTGAAGAACATCAATAAACATTTCAAGGATTTTCACGTATCAAAGGACGTAAATATTTCAATTCCAAAGGGAAAACTTGCAGCATTGCTCGGGCCGTCGGGAAGCGGAAAGACGACGATATTACGGATGATTGCGGGCTTGGAAAATCCTGACAGCGGAGAACTTATCATAAATGGAAAAGTTGTTAATGACATTCCCGGAAGTGAACGAGGAATAGGCTTTGTTTTCCAGAGTTACGCATTATTCCGATATATGACGGTCTATGACAATATCGCGTTCGGCCTGCGTGTGAAGAAAATTCCAGAAAGTGAAGTACGCAAAAAGGTCAAAGAGCTTTTATCGCTTATCAGCTGTGGATGAAACCGTTTGCGGCAATCGACGCTAAAGTCAGGCTTGAGCTTAGAACGTGGCTTAAAGAAATGATAACCAAGCTACAGATTATGAGCATTTTCGTTACTCATGATCAGGATGAAGCAATCGAGGTCGCGGATAATATCATCGTTACGAACTTGGGAAGGGTTGAACAAGCCGGAACTCCTCAGGAATTATACAGGCATCCGGCCACATCGTTTGTCGCAAGATTTATCGGCAATTCTTCGTCCTGAGTTCGTCAGCGTCTTCAAGAAAGGCGAAAATCTCCAGTTCACACAGTTAGCAGAAGAGGCCGTTGTTGAGGATATTATCTTTCGAGGCAGCAATATGGAAATCAAAGTTCGGCTTCATGACAATCTAATTTCATCAGCTCGAAGCATTAATGAGCCTCCTGTTGAGATTGGCGAAAAAGTTGACGTATTCATTTACCGTCTGTTTGCGATTAACGGCGACGAAATACAGCTCATCAATAATCTTAGTCTTAAAGATGAATCCGTCTTTATATAGAAGGTCAACGACAATGGAACGTGTAATTATTAATTCTGACGTGTTGATTATCGGCGGAGGAACAGCGGGCTGTTATGCGACAATATATCTCGGTGAAGATTCGCCGTTGAGTGTCGCGCTCGTTGATAAGGCCAATATTAGCAGAAGCGGATGTTTAGCGGCAGGAGTTAACGCATTGAACGCTTATATTACGGACGGGCATAAACCGGAAGATTATATTAAATATGCCTCGAATGACGCGGGCGGGATTGCTAGAGAGGATTTACTGCTCGACATTTCCGAAAGATTGAACGCTGTAATTCATGACATGGAAAAACGAGGATTGAAAATTCTTAAGGATGAGAACGGGAATTATATATCGCTAGGCTGGCAAAATCTCAAGATTAACGGTGAGAACATAAAGCCTATTCTTGCGCGTGAAGTCAGGAAACAAAAAAACGTAAAAGTTTATGAACATGTGAACGTTACGGACTTCAGATTTGACGATAAAGTCAGAGGAGCGTCCGGAATTTACAGGCCCAATAATCCGGAAAATCTGCCCCATCAAACTTGGTACTGTCTATTCAACACGGGAGCGGGCTTCTGCATGGGAATATTAGCCGGAGCCGAAATGACAACGTTCGAGATGAGATTTATCGCCCTAAGATGCCAGGAACTTTAGCGCAAGGAGTCGGAGCTAAACAGGTAAACTCGCGCGGAGAAATTTACGAGCAAAATTACGGCTTGATGACCTCACAAAGATTATGGGGGACAATTACGGAGAATAGAAACGGAAGAGGCCCGTGTTATCTGAAAACTTCGGGAATAACAAGCAATCAGGAAAATGAACTTTACAAAGCATATCTCAATATGGCTCCTGTTCAGGCTCTAAAATGGCTTGACTCGGAATATGGCCCGTCATTAAGAGATGTCGAGATTGAGGGAACTGAACCGTATATAGTCGGAGGACATACGGCAAGCGGTTATTAAAAATACGTTACGGGTGCATTCGCTGAAGGAGAGATTGCGGCAGAAAGCATAATTAAATATCTCGATAATCATGAGCCAATTAACGAAGATTACGAATTTCTCGAAGCTCAGGCTCTCACCAAATCGAGACGGCTATGCAAAAAATTATGGACGAATACGCCGGAGGAATTCGCACGGATTATATATACGCTGAAAGCGGCTTAAAACTTGCTGATGAGAAAATTAGTGAACTCACAAAATTACTCGCAAGTGTTACGGTAAATGATATTTATGATTTACTCGCCCTGTATGAAGTTCGAGAGAGATTAATTGTCGCACGTGTCCTTATCGCTCATCTTTCAGCACGAAAAGAAACAAGACGGCACAGCTTCCAGAAGAACGCGGATTATCCCGAAAAAAGCTCAGAAATTTGTCCGGGAAACTTAATCAGCGTTGACGATGAAAGTAAAGCGTATTTGCGGAGACCTTCTGACTGCTGGAGCTGTATGGCCTATATTAAAGAGTGTAAGCAGGCGCAATTTCTTTCGTTCTTCCTCCTGAGTTAGGCGGTAGAGGTGGAAGGCTTTCTATCAGGCGTGAAGGACAGCTTACCGAATGGACATTAACAAGACCGGACGGCTCAAGGACGAGCATTATTACTGACACCAGAGAAGCAAACAGCTATTAAGAGGGAGAAAATATGACTAGCAAACTTACACACATTGATACTCTTGAAGCAGAAGCAATTTACATAATGCGTGAAGTTGCCGCCGAATGTGAAAAGCCCGTTATGCTCTACTCAATCGGCAAGGACAGTTCAGTAATGCTTCATATCGCGTTAAAAGCGTTTTATCCAGAGAAGCCGCCGTTTCCTTTTCTGCATGTTGATACGACATGGAAATACCGGGAGATGATAAAGTTCCGCGACCAGACAGCGAAGAAAAAAGGGCTTGAACTGCTCGTGTATACCAATCAGGACGGAATAAAGCAGGGGATTAATCCTTTCGAGCACGGCTCATCTTACACTGACATTATGAAGACGCAGGCGACGAGGAAAAATCGCGCGCTAAAGAGAGAATATTTTCATTCCGCAATGAAGCTGACCCGAAAAATCAGCGTTCCGAAATGTGGAAACTCTACAACACGAAAATTCACAACGGCGAGAGTATAAGAGTTTTCCCGCTCTATTACGCCGCTGAAAGACCATGCGTTGAACATTATGGTTGACGACGACAGAATGAAACTTTTGCCCGGTGAAAAAGTTCTTAACAATTACAGAGACTATGGAACGTCGCAAGAAAGAGGGCTATTTTTGATGAATGACCTTTTGAGATTTATTACGTGCGGAAGTGTTGACGATGGGAAATCCACATTGATTGGGCATATTCTCTACTCGTCGAAACTGCTTTATGCGGACCAGGAAGAAGCCCTAATTCTTGAGTCAAAAGTCGGTAGTCGAAGAGGAGAGATTGATTATTCCCTTTTGCTTGACGGCTTAACTGAAGAACGAGAACAGGGAATTACGATTGATGTAGCTTATCGATATTTCACGACCGAAAAAAGAAGTTTCATAGTCGCTGACACTCCAGGCCATGAAGAATATACGCGAAATATGGCCGTTGGTGCGTCTAATGCTGACTTAGCCGTAATTTTAATCGACGTTCGTAAAACGGCACGCGCGAATTTGTTCAATCATGGGAATTCGTCATCTCGTCTTCGCTGTAAATAAAATGGATCTGGTTGATTATGACAGGAACTTTTTTCTTATATAGCCGAAGAAATAATAAACTTTCAGAGAGAATTGAACTAGATTATTCCAGTTTCAGCGACAGAGTCGACAACGTAGCATAACTTTCACAAAAAATGAAATGGTATAACGGAGAAACTTTGCTTTCATATCTTGAGAATGTTGACGTAAACGATTACAGCGAGGAAATCGGATTTTATCTTCCTGTTCAAAGAGTTTGCAGACCGGATTATTCGTTCAGGGAATTTCAAGGACAGATTGAGACTAAAAGCGCGTTTAAGGGGCAGGCTGTAACTGTTCAGCTTGATCGTGAAGTTGACGTTTCGCGCGGTTCTGTAATCGAGAAAGATTCAGGGCTCGAAATATCCTCATCAATAACAGCCGCTTTAATCTGGATGGACGATAAACCACTCAATAACGGCGGAAGTTTCTTCATCAAAACGGGGACAAATCTTATTCCCGGACTTGTCGCTAAGATACTGCATAAGATTGACATTAATACTGGCGAACTTTGCGATTCTGACGTGTTAATCAAGAATGAAATAGCGATTTGCAAAATTTCCTTCACCGACAAAATCACGATTGACAAGTTTAACCGACATAAGACGACCGGAGAATTGATATTAATTGACCGAGTAACTTTCATGACTAGCGCTTGCGGAGTTGTTGAGGATTACACCCGAAGCGGAATAATCACGGAAAATCGAATAAGCCCGAAAAGGCCGAAAAGAAATTAATTCTCGGTGGACGACATACATATTTATTGAATGATGAAGAAATTACCAGCAGAAAATTTTTGTGGAATATTATCAGACATCTCAATAATGCGGGTTTAGTTATCCTGTTATGGGCAAAAAGTAAGGATATTATGCTTGAAGTTGACATGACGATTTACGACGAGGACGCTAAAGATGACGACAGCATAGTAAATTTTGTAAAGCGTGTATCGTCATATGATTTCGATGTATCTGAGACGGCATTGTATATTTAAAGTGAGAGAATGAAATTTAACACAAAGTTGTTGCATAATATAACACGTTCTATTTTTGCGCAAAGGGAAATTCTTCCGCCAATATCTCAGGTCAACGCCTTCAAGTATGACAAAATGGAAGAACTCGAGGGCGGAATTGGCTCGGTATCTTGCAACAGTGGAATGTCGGCAATTGCAATTTCGCTTCTCGCTGTCTGTAACTCCGGCGATGAGATAATTGCAGGGAGCGGACTTTACGGCGGGACAATCAGCCTGTTTCATGACTTCGAAAAACTCGGCATTCATACGATTTTGCTTGAAGATATGAGGGCTGAAAACGTCAAAAATTTCATATCCGACAAGACAAAAGTTATATTCAGTGAGCTTATCAGCTTTTTGTCGACTCAACCACAGCGACACCGTTTATCGCAAGACCGCTTGAACTTGGGGCGGACGTTGTTATTCATTCAGCCTCGAAATACATTAACGGCGGAGGAAACTCAATCGGAGGAATTATCATCGACGGCGGCCAATTCACTTGGGATTTTGATAAACACACGGCGCTTTCAGAGTTCAGGAAATACGGTAAGATGGCATTTTCCGTAAGACTTCGTGCGGATATTTGGGAAAACTTCGGCGGATGTATGGCTCCAGTCAACGCATTCTTGAATTACATCGGAATTGAGACACTCGGCCTGAGAATGAAAAAAATCTGCGAGAATGCCAATGCTCTTGCTAATGCTCTGGACAAACTGCCGAATATCGAAGTCAATTATCTCACGCTTCCTCAGCATCCGTTTCATGAGTGCGTCAATAAACTTCTTAACGGTTACGGTGGAGGAATTCTGACTTTCAGAGTTGGTTCTAAGGAACGTGCTTTCAAGATAATAAACTCCCTGAAATACGCAATGATCGCAAGTAACATCGGCGACCTAAGAACACTCGTAATTCATCCCGCATCAACTCTTTATCTCCACACGAAGATTTCATGACAGTAATTAATAATAAAGAAGGAGAATGAAGAATGAAGATTACTGTATCAGGAGAAATAAAAGAAATTCCGGAGGGCTTGAGTGTCTCAGCTTTGGTTGAGCGTGAAAATGTTGAAATGCCGCAGTATGTAACTGTATCGGTCAACGAGGAATTTATTGATGCCGGAAAATTTGAGTGTCATATTCTGAAAGACGGTGATGTTGTCGAGTTCCTTTACTTCATGGGAGGCGGAAGATAATGGCTTTCACCAATGAACAGCTTGAACGTTATTCACGTCATATCATCCTTAAGGAAATTGGCGTTAAAGAACAAAAGAAGCTGATGAACTCTAATTTACAGCGTCAGATTATTCATGCGACAAGCGACATTGGGAAAATCAAGGCAGATTCGGCGAAAGAAAGCATGCAGAATATTAACCCTGAAGTGAAAGTAATCGCCTATCATGAGTTCGTGAACAGCAAAAATATACTGGACCTGATAAAAGATTATGACTTCATTCTTGACGGCGCTGACAACTTTCCCGCGAAATTTTTAATCAACGACGCGTGTGTAATCTCGAAGAAGCCTTTTTCTCACGCAGGAATTATACGTTTCAAAGGCCAATTAATGACAATTATTCCCGGAGAAAGCCCGTGTTACAGCTGTGTGTTTAAGGAAATGCCGCCTAAGGACGCAATCCCAACTTGCAGACAAGCCGGAGTAATTAGAGCAATGGCCGGAGCCATCGGAAGTCTTCAGGCACTCGAAGCAATAAAATTTATCACCGGAACTGGTAAGTTATTGGCCGGAAGCCTCTTAACGTTTGATGCTCTCGATATGAACTTTCACAAGATTAATCTTCCGAAAAGAAATCATAATTGCACAGTATGCGGTGATAATCCGGCGATTACGGAACTCGTCGACTATGAACAGCCGGCTTGTGATTTATGATGTGTCATGATGAAGAAAATTTTTATCAGTCAAGAAATTTACGCAGCTATTCTTGACCACGCAAAGAAAGAATTACCGAACGAGGCATGCGGTCTTATTGCAGGAATTGAAGACGGAGATTTGCGGACAATCGAGAAAGTTTACATGCTCACGAATATTGATAAATCATCGGAACATTTCTCGCTTTCTCCTCGTGAACAGTTATTAGCAGTTCAGGACATCAGGAAAAATCAGCTTAAATTGTTAGGCAACTGGCATTCACACCCTTCATCGCCTTCAAGACCTTCTGCTGAAGATATAAGCCTCGCGTTCGATAAAAACTTGAGCTATCTGATTTTGTCATTAATGAATGTTAATGAACGCTTTGATAACAAAGTCAACATAAGCAATAAATTTTTACAGGGAGGGTAATTTTTATGGCGACGATAGATTACGCAACACTTAAGAAGGGCGGCTTTATGCGTCAGAAACAGAAAGGATTTTTCTCTTTGCGGTTGGCGGTCAAGTAACTTCCGAACAGCTTAATAGGGAATTGAGATCCCGTTCATCAATATTAAGGACATCGAGGAAGTCAAAGCGACATTAGCAGAAGGCGGAATTGCTCCCGGAGTTTGCGGGCCTCGTGTTCGAACAGTAACGGCATGTCAGGGAAATAAAGTTTGTCCGAACGCATGCATTGACACGGAAGAGATTGCTCAAGAGTTAAGCGCGAGATATTTCGGCCGTGAACTTCCTCATAATAGGCATTAAGGGCGAACTTGCTGTAAAATGGCTTGAAGAAAAATGCATATCCTGCTGAATTTTTGAGAAGACCTGCAGAACTGGAGCAAGACGGCAAAATCAATATCGACTACGACAAGTGCAATAATTGCGGAAGATGCGCTTTCACGTGTCCTGTTGATGCCTATGAAACGACAGAAGGATATTTTGTTTATTTCGGAGGACTTTTCGGCAACACTATTAATAAGGGAACTCCCGATTGTGCCTTTCATAACAGATAGGGAAACACTTTTAAAAATTTGTGATGTGGCTATAATATTCTTCAAAAAGAACGCTTCAAGTTTACGATTGATAGAGTTGGAATTGAAGCACTGAGAGCCAAAATTATGGAGGCTTATAATGACGGACGATGATATTAAATTTGACGAGGAAGTTGATATTACTGATGTAGTTTGTCCCGTAACTTTCGTGAAAGCTAAAGTCGCTCTTGAGGAGCTTGATGATGGTCAAATCCTACGTATCCGAATGAATGACGGTGAGCCTGTGCAAAATGTTCCGAGAAGCATTAAGGACGAAGGACATAAAATCTTGAAGCTCACAAAAAACGACGACGGAACTTATAATTTGTTTGTCAGAAAAGTTGATGAATAGCTCAGGATCAGGACAAGAAGAACGAAGGCTTGACCGGAAATTAACACCGTTAAATGTGTGGTCAATGGCGTTCGGCTGTGTAATAGGCTTTGGAGCTTTTATGATGCCTGGAACGGTTTTCTTGAAGCGTGCCGGGCCTCTTGGAACTTTAATAGCTATGCAGCTTGGAGCTTTTGTTATGCTCATAATTTCTTACAGTTACGGGCATATGATTAAAATTTTCCCTGTTGCCGGCGGTGAATTTGTCTTTGCAAAACTTACTTTCGGGAAGAAGCACGGATTTTTATGCGCGTGGTTTCTTGGAATGAGCTATTTATGTCTTGTCCCGGTCAATGCAAACGCTATAGCTGTGTTGTGTCGAGTTTTATTTGGAGGAGTTTTTCAGGTAAAATTCTTGTATAACATAGCGGGCGATCATATTTTTCTCGGTGAAATCATAATAGCTCTGACTGCAATAATACTCTTCGCCTTCATCAACGTCCTGAACGTAAAAATTTCCGGTGTAATCCAAACAGTTCTTGTAATACTTCTTCTTTCCGGAGTAATCATATTAATCTTTGCGGCTTTAATCAGTCCATTAACAGAAGCGTCAAATTTATCGCCGATGTTTTATCCTGTTGAGACTGGCAATGAAGTATATCGCGACATTTTTCAGGTTTTTGCAGTGAGTGCAATAGCTCCGTGGGCATTTGTCGGTTTTGACACGATCCCGCAATTATCAGAAGAATCAAATTTCAGCTTAAGCAAAGTCAAAGTTCTAATGGATACATGTATATTATGCGGCTGTTTTGTCTATATCGCGCTGACTTTCATAGCTGCTTCGTATTTACCTGACACTTTCGAGAATTGGGCTGAATATATCGATGACCTTCCTAACATTCACGGGCTTATGTCGACACCTTTAATTTTTGCGGCATATAAGATTATGGGGAAAATTGGCCTGTTCGTCGTCGGAATATCGGCTTTATGCGCGATGCTCACGGGAATTTTGGGATTTTACACTGCAACAAGCCGCCTTCTTTATTCATTATCACGCGAAAAGATGATCCCTGAATGGTTCGGAAAACTCAACAAATATAATGCCCCTATGAACGCAAATTTATTCTGTATGGTAGTCTCAATAATAATTCCTTTCGCTGGACGTAATCTTCTGGGCTGGGCTGTCGATATGTCATCAATCGGAGGAGCAATCGGCTTCGGTTATACGTCGTTAGCTTCAAGAGTTTACGCAGTGAAAGATCATAAGAAGGACATTGCTATATTCGGGACGCTGGGATTTATTTTTTCTGTTATCTTCGCGATTATCCTTATCATACCTCTTCCGTTTATTCCGGGTGTATCACTTTCATCTGAGGCGTTTATGTGTTTATTAATATGGACTTTACTTGGAGAAATAATTTACCGGAGGAGACAATAATAAAATTTTATTTGTTATATGTTCGCTAATTCTTTGTGTTGCTGTCATATGTGGTTCGAGACAGCAAAGAGGAAATCCGTACAGCTTTCAATACCTGCCAGGTCTGCAACGGTTCATAGCTTGCATATTATAAACAGTCAGGAAATCAGCTTGTATGTCAGAACTGCGGCAAACGTTTTCCTATGTATGAAGTTGGAGTAAATGCATGGGGCTGTAATCCGTATCTAATCTTCGAAAATCAAAGAGTGATGAGCTGCGACAAGGTTATTATTCCTAATAATTTATTGAAGAAAGCTAAAGATATATTCTCAATCTGGAAAATTGAGTATTAATTGCAAAATTATCGGGTAATCAATAAACATGTGAAGTAAGGACGTTTTGCGTAAGAAAATTCATATTTACATAAACGGCATGACTTGTATAAACTGCCAGAATAGGATTGCGAGAAAACTTAACAAGACGCAAGGAGTTATTAATGCTGTTGTGAGTTATGAATATAGCTGTGCTGAAATTATTTATGACGATAAGAAAATTTCATTTGAACAGATTGACGAAATCATAAATGGCTTGGGCTATAAAATTTCCGATGGCAAAACTAAAATTATTCGCAATTTATTTATTCTGCCGGCTATAATCATAATTTATGGAATGTTATTCATAATCGGCTTGACGACCTCAATACATTGTATAGCTATGTGCGGAGGGATTATTGCAGTCTGCTTTGAAGATTACAGCAGGCGTTTTCATGGTAATCATGGGTAAATCTCTTCTCGTTCCTCCGCAAATTTTCAATTAGGCTTCCTAAATTCTTATCCGATAAAATTTTTTTAGCAGGAATAGGGAAAAGTCGCCGTTTATCATCGGGCTTCTTAATGGACTTATGCCGTGCGGGCCCTTACAGTCCATGTGGCTGGTTGCATTAATTACGTGTAATCCTTTAACGGGGGCTTTGTCAATGTTAATATTTGCTCTAGGTTCGCTCGTTTCAATATTGGGTAAAAAGTTTTCCCGTTTCATAATGACATCAGGAGCCGTATTAGTTACAGTCATGGGATTAATCATGATCACTCAGGGAGGAATTTTAAGCGGCATATTTCAGGGGACAGAGTTAAATTCTCAGGAAGTCAAAATTAATGATGAGCTGCAAATAATTCACAGCACTTTATCACTGGACGCTATCCAGATATTGAAGCTAAAGCGGGAACTCCTGTTAAGGAGACAATATAATTGAGTTTATGTCGTCCAGGACGGAACTATCTTACTATTATTTCTGGATGGGAATGCTTCAGGGAAAAATATTGATACATGATTGATGAAAGTTTATAAGATAATTAGAGGAAACTTTTATTAATCTTAATTTCCGCGTTTATGAGCTATTGAATAACATACGCCCAAGAACATAATTGAAGAGTAAAGCAGCGCGTAACATGCCTTGATTTTTTTCATTGATTGGGTAAGTATTTAGCAGTAAACATTATTATCGAAACGTAACGTGTCTGCTCTGATGATAATTCTGTCATAAGGGCAATTCATTAAGTGTATATGCAGTCATAAGGCTGGCTTGAAATTCAAATGTGTAATTGTGGCAGCTAAGACATGTTTTATGTTTTATTTAGATATAACCTTATTTCTCAATAATGAGACTGTTTATTTTTCTGTGTTGTCAGGGATTATCACAGTTACAAGAGTTCCGCCGCCGTCATTGGACGTTATCGTCAGGGTTCCTCCGCACATAATCTCTAACCTTTCCTGAATATTTTTGAGCGCAATATGAGGCTCACTGTTATCGTTTTGCTCAAAACCTCGTCCGTTATCAGCAACGATAATTTCACTCCCACAATCCGTTTTTCTTGTCCTGATGGAAATTCGGAACGGGCCAGCATATGGATCTCTTCCGTGTTTAATTGCGTTCTCAACGATAGGCTGTAACGTCAACGGAGGCACTCGAAAGAAAGTATGCGGCGTGTCGTAATCAACAAATAAGCTGTCTTCATATTGAGCTTGTTCAACGGCAAGATAAGCACGAGTATGTTCCAGTTCCGAAGAAAAGGGTATCGGAGTTGCACTCGCAATGGCGGTAAAATTTTTGCGCAGGTATGTTGTAAAATCCATAATGACTTGCCGGGCCAATTGAGGATTTTGACTGCAGAGGCAATAAATGCTCGTCATTGTGTTGTAGATAAAGTGCGGCCGCATTTGCAAAACCATGATACTGGCGCGCTGATTAGCAATCTCACGTTGTCGGCACAAATCCTGCTCGATCTGGTCTGACAGAATGAGGCTGTACATTGACAGGGCTGATAAGACAATGCAAATGTCGATTAACGGCCAGATTTCGACGAATATTTGCACGAACAGCGCGATTGTTATAGGCAGCAGGGCAATTCGAAAACTGAGGAAGGCTTTATGAGAAAGTCGCTTTCGATTTCGTATCATACTTGCGAGATTGAGCAGGACAATTGCGATTATTGGCACCAACAAAATCGGGTAATATTTTCCACGATAATATTCTTTGTTCTGTATGAAATAACCAAACTCGCCTATGAACGGAGCACTCGTGAGCAAGACAACAAAGATCACCTCAAGGCTCAACACAATGTGAAAGAGCTTGCTTGAGCGTAAATTTTCTCCGCAACAGTGCAGTAAATAAGCCGTTATCATTGACAAAGGCAGCGAGAGAAACAGGGACTCCAGAATTAGGATGAAATACGGTGCCGCAACCGAGACGGAATAACTATACACAACAGGTTCAACAAGCCCCGACAAGGATAACAGCACAAGGACGGTAAACAGCATACGGAAAAAGCGCTTGCTCCAGTTGTCAATTCCCGGCATTATCGCGATGAACCACAAGCCTAACGCGCTTAACAGTAAAGCCGCACCGCATATGAAGTAGATAAAATAATATTCGTCCCAATAAATCACTTCTCAGAGCCTCCAATTGAAAATGGATAACGTAACTTTTTCAGCTGTTCCCTCACGTTCTCCGTAGTCAGAGGCTTTAACATGAAACCGCTGGCCTCAGTCTTCCACGCGTCGAGTGAGTAATCTGCGTAGGCTGTCAGAAACACAATGTTTGTGCGTGGATTGATTTCAAGCAACGTTCTGCAAAGGTCAAGTCCGCTCGCCGTTCCCAGTTCAATATCTAGAATCGCCAGAGCTACACGGTTCTTTTTTGCGTATTCAATCGCTTCCATTGGCCAGATAAAACCCATAATCGTTGCGTTCGTCATAACCTCCCCTAAGACACTCAGACAATCAGAGAGAATTACTTTGCTGTCTTCTACGATTATAACGTTTGGACTTTCTTCGCTCTGAGCCGCGAGTGAGAACAGCTCGTTTGTGTCAACTCCTAAGCACTTGGCAAGGCGAGTAATCATAATAGCATCAGGAAGTCGGCTTGAGTTTTCCCAACGTGCGACGGTTGAATGATTGACGAACATTTTTTCTCCGAGCTGTTTTTGCGAAAGCCCTCTTTCTTCTCGAAGTTTTCGCAGGGTTCTCGCAAATAAAGTATTCACTTAACACACCTCCAATTTTTGTTCGCGATTATGATAAACCGGCGCGCCAGAAAATACATGAGTATTGACAAAGTGAGTTTTGACAATTCGGAAACTTAATTTACAAAAATATCCGATGAGCAGAAAATACGACACGCTTCATTAGTTGCTAATCCTGATTTTCATAAAGGAGGAATTTTTTTTATGCGTAAATTTTTAAGCGCGGTTTTGTTAATCTGTCTGCTTTGCGGCTGTTCTTACGGCGAGACACTCAAGAGTGATCGGCTGTTTCAGGTTGCATTGCTTCAATCCCTCATGCAAGGAGAATATGACGGCGTTGTTACGGTTGGTGAACTTAAAGCGTATGGCGATACCGGCATCGGAACATTTCAGGGAGTTAACGGTGAGATGATTGTACTTGACGGAAAAGTTTACCGTGCAATCTGGGACGGAAGCGTTGAGATTGCTCCAGATGATGAGACTGTGCCGTTCTCAAACG
>ERZ842401.4567-NODE-4567-length-15992-cov-6.173998_pt1 | contig 15992 bp, 11 predicted proteins | sample MGYA00521270_ERZ842401 | MGnify/ENA primary metagenome ERZ842401 (study PRJEB31892, sample SAMEA3878208) | bioreactor metagenome | biome: Moose rumen | place: Sweden | collected 2011-10 | study: EMG produced TPA metagenomics assembly of the PRJEB12797 data set...
AATGGCATCCGTCTAAGCGGCTCAAATACATCGAGGATCTGTGTCTGGCCTTGGGCATATAGTGTACAAAATGGGGAATTCTTTAATAACAGATTGTTTACGAACAAATAACTTTCCGCCGCACCTGCCACTCCCGAAGCATCGGCTTGCTCCGTCGACGAGGCGGAGGCCATGGCAAATGTCGATGCGTATGATTTGTTGCCCGACGACGTGGAATCGGCTGTCGAAAGCCTCATGGATGCCTCGCTGCTCTATGATGATTAAAAAAATACGTTATACAAACGCACTTTTCATAATCTCACACTCCGTATCAAGCTTGCAGGGCAGTTTTTTGCAAGGGGAAAGTGGTGTTTTTCAGTCTGTTAGAAATGCAGTCATAACTGTTTTTGATAATTGTAAAAAAAAATCCATTTTTTCAAAAAAAAAATGTAACTTTGCAACCTGTTTGTTGCACATAGTGCTCAATGGCTCTCCACCTGCTGCAGCAATTAGAAAGTTAAATTCTTCAGAGCCTGCCAGTATAACCCTTTTAAGAAAAAGTATGTATAAGATTGAAAATCACCCGATTTTGGATATCCCACAGGGCGAGACGACCGAATTTGTTTTCAACGGACAAAAGGTGCAGGCGCGCAAAGGCTACACCATTGCCAAAGCGTTGCACGAAGCCGGATTTCCCGTGCACAGCCACTCGCTTTCGGGCCGCAACCGCTCCCTTGAGTGCGGCATAGGCAAATGCGGCGCTTGCGAAATGCTTGTCGACGGCAAAGTGCGCCGTATCTGCATCACTCCCGTGGACGGCGTGAAAACCGTGGCAATGCTCAATGCCGAGGAAAATATGCCCGCCACCGCCACCCAGCCCACCGGCGAAGTGGAGCATAAGGTTTACAAAACCACCGTGGCCATTGTGGGTGCCGGTCCTGCCGGACTGGCCTGCCGCGAGCAGCTCAACGCCTTCGGTATCGACAACCTCGTTATCGACAACAACGCCCGTATCGGCGGACAGTTCAACATGCAGACCCACCAGTTCTTCTTTTTCGAACGCGAGAAGAAATATGGCGGCATGCGTGGTTTCGACATCGCCAAAACCCTTGCCGGCGACAACCACGACGGCATTCTGCTCAACAGCACGGTGTGGGACATCCTCGAAGGCTGCCGTCTGGCAATCAAGAACTTGGCCACCGGCGAAATATCTTACATCGACGCCCGGCAGCTTGTTGTGGCCACCGGCGCAGTGCCTTTTATGCCGGCTTTCGAAAACGACGACGTGCCGGGAGTTTACACCGCCGCCGTGTTCCAAAAGATGATGAATCAGGAACATACGTTGCTCGGCAAACGCGTGCTCACCGTCGGGGCGGGAAACATAGGATACCTCACCTCGTACCAAGGTATGCAGGCCGGTGCCACCATCAGAGCCATTATCGAAGCCATGCCCCGCGAGGGTGGCTTTCCCGTGCAGGCCAACCGTGTGCGCCGTCTGGGAATACCCATCATGACGGGCTACACCCTTGTCCGTGCCATACCCAACCACGACCGTACGGGCATCATCGGAGCTGTTATCGCCAAATGCGAGAATTTAAAGGCCATCCCGGGCACCGAACAGGTTATCGGCGACATCGACATTATAAATATCTGTACCGGCCTTACGCCCGACAACCAGCTGCTAACCAAAGGCCGCGAGCTGTTCGGACACCGCGTTTACGGCATCGGCGACGCTGTGCGGATAGGCGAGGGCACCAGCGCTGTGCTGCGTGGCAAACAGGCCGCATACGAAATTGCTCAGGACCTTTCCATACGTTTCAGCTACGACGAATACCTCGACATTTCGCGTCAGTATATCGATTCGCAGCAGCATCCGGTGCGTATTTTGGAAAAACCAAACCTTCCCACTCTCGAGCGTATGCTGACAAAGCCTTTTGTGCAGATCGACTGCCTGTACGGGTTTGCCTGCAACCCCTGCACTTTCAGCTGTCCGCAGGGAGCTATCAGCAAACCTACCACAAGTAGCACTCCCACAGTGGATTACAATAAGTGCATTGGCTGTATGGAGTGTGTGAACCATTGTCCGGGACTTGCCATTTTCGGTTACAACACCCAAAAAAACTGGTGTTTCCTGCCCATAGAATACGGCGTAAACGAAGGTGCAGAGGTTTATCTTGTTGACAACAACGGCCAAAAACGTGGCGAAGGCGTGGTGGAGAAAGTGCTGAAAAAAGAGAACAAAACCAACGTGGCACGTGTGCATGTGTCTAATATCGAGGGAGTTATAACAGATATCAAAGGCTTCATTGCCAAAGATCGCTATCCCGAACCACTGGCCATGAAACCGCTTAACGACGACAAAGACGAGACCTATATCTGTCATTGCGAGGACGTTACGCTCCAAGACCTGCTTGCCGCTGTTGGCAACCGCAAGTATATTTCGGTTGACGAGCTCAAGCACATCACCCGTATGGGAATGGGCCCGTGTCGTGGCAAACGCTGCATTGCCCGTGCCCGACAGACATTGCGCGCACATGGTATCGAAGTTACCAGCGACGCCACCCCGCGTGCTCCGCTCAGCAACCAGGTTACACTCGGCGATGTTTACACCGAAGGTCAGAAGGATATTTTGGTGTTCCCCAAAAGCAATCAGGTAATGCGCGAGAGCGTGCGTGTGCTCATCGCGGGCGGCGGCATTGCTGGCAGCGGACTGTTCCGCTATTTCAGCGAGGCCGGTTTCAATCCCGTGATGGTGAACTACAGCCGTGGCGCTTCGTGGCGCAATATAGGCGGCGGTCGCCCGGCCTTCTCCAATCCCGACATCGCCGATATAGCACAGCATAACCACGAGATTTTCAAGGAGATAGCCAAAGTCCACGACATCGGCTACAAGCCAACGCGCTACGTAAATTTGGTTCACGACGATGCCACTTACCGCTCTCTTGATGCCTCGCGCGCTTGGAGCGATGCCTATATGGTTGAACGCAAGGACTTTAAGAAAGAGATTTCGCCTCTTTGGGACGACACCAAAACCACCTACAGCCATGCCTTGATGACCCGCGACTGCTGGCAGGCAACCCCCGGCCGCGTGGTGGACTACATCCGTGGCATTGGCGTGGCCAAAGGCGGACGCTACTACGAGGACTGCGAGCTGCTGCAGGTGCAGCGCAACAGCAGCCACGTGCTGGCTCTGGTGCGTACACACGAAGGCAAGTATGTGGAATACGACTGCGAACATTTTGTCAATGCCATGGGCTGGGGCGCCGAGCGGTTCACCGACATGCTTGGCATCGACACAGGTCTGTATCCCGTTAAGCACCAAGCCTTTATCACCCGCCGTCTGCCAATGATGGGTGTCAATGGCGATGCACTCGACATGATTATCGACCGCCGTCATTATAAGGGTTTCAGTGCAGTGTACGGACAACAGTTCCACCACACTGGCCAGATTATAGGCTGCGCCAGTCCCGACTGCGACAGCTACGAGGCTCGGCAGAACCTGAAATTCAACAGCAAGGAGTTCCTTGAAATAGTGTGCGAGATGTTCTGCGAATGGATTCCCAACCTGCGCGAGGTGGGCTTCCATGCCGTGTGGGCAGGCTGGTACACCGAACCGCGCTACATCGTGGACCCCGAAGTTGGACTGCTTGTAGGCTTGCGCGGACATGGCTTCATGCTCGGTCAGTACCTTGCCAAACTGTATGTGGAAAAATACCTCGGCCACGATGTGCCTGGCTACATGGAAGACCTCGCCATCGCCGGCAAAGGCCTCAGCGAGAACGCTTTCAAATAATCCATTTCGTGAACTATTGCCCAAAACGGGAATGCCATGCGTGTTCCCGTTTTTTTTGTCCCTAACAACGTTGCGGTGTCCGTAAGTTTTAAACAGTTACTCAACTGACGGTTAATCAGAGCTTTAATCTTGTTTAAATGGACTATGGCACCGCTTTTGGCGCAAGTCTCAAATAAAAATCGTACCTTTGCATGGCGCAATGGTCGTCAGACTTTTGGCAAGAGATTGAATATCAACCAATAGCGAATATTACAGAAATGACAAAAATACTTGTTACCGGAGGTGCGGGATTTATTGGCTCGCACACCACAGTGGAACTGATAAACAAAGGCTATACAGTGCTTATAGCCGACAACCTTAGCAACTCCTCCGCCGATGTGGTGGACAGCATTGAAAAAATAACCGGCGAACGTCCGCTTTTCGAACAGATAGACCTTTCGGACCGTGCACAAGCCGATGCGCTTTTCGCAAAACACCCCGACATCGAGGCGGTGATAAACTTTGCAGCACACAAAGCTGTGGGCGAGTCGGTTAACGAACCTCTGAAATATTACAACAACAACCTGAGCATTGTTTTCAACGTGCTTGGCAATATGCAACGTCTTGGCATTAAGAACTTTGTGCAGTCGTCATCGTGCACCGTCTATGGCGAGCCCGACACCCTGCCCATCAGCGAGCAGTCGCCGCTGAAACCCGCCGTTTCGCCCTACGGCAATACAAAAAAAATTGTGGAGGAGATACTTGCCGACTGCGCCAAGCAGGACAAAGTCCATGCCATCGCCCTCCGCTATTTCAACCCCATCGGAGCACATCCATCGGGACTAATCGGCGAGCTGCCGCGCGGAGTGCCCAACAACCTGATGCCGTTCATCACCCAAACCGCTATCGGCATACGCCAGCAGCTGAGCGTCTTCGGCAACGACTACGACACACCCGACGGCACCTGCATCCGCGACTACATACATGTGGTGGACCTTGCCAAGTCGCACGTGGTGGCAGTGGAACGGCTGCTCGGAGGCAAAGGCAAAGCCGCTTTCGAGGTGTTCAACATAGGCACCGGCAACGGATTTTCGGTGATGGAGGTGATAAAAAGTTTCGAAAAAATGTCCGGCGTAAAGCTCAACTACCGCATTGCCGGAAGGCGCGAGGGCGACATTGTTAAAATCTGGGCCGACACCACACTCTCCAACCGCGAGCTGGGCTGGAAAGCCCAACAAACCCTCGACGACATGACCCGCGACGCATGGAACTGGGAAAAACAGTTAAGAGATAAGAGATAAGAGTTGCTCTCTCCCTCTGCCACATCACAGACAAGATGTTTGCTTCATATCTCAAGCATTTGGAGCAACGTTTTGTGGAGAATGGCGGCATTAAGAAACGTATGCACTCCGCCCGCACCAGCTACCGGCAGTATATGCATCAACGCCTGCATGAGCTTGAAGCCGAAAACCGCAACTAAAAGCCAAAAACGAGGTTTTGAAAAAGCAGATGAAGGAACTCAATAATGTGATAAAAAAAAAGGCGGAGCTGTAAGGCTCCGCTGTTTATATGGATGCTATTTATTATGTTCATTGCGATGGATTCAAAACATCCGCAAATGTAGAACGTTTTATCAATCATTTTAAATGATCAATATTCATAGTGGGTAAATCTTCCCATCCGGATATGACAAATTTCACGAATTTTCTTGGAGTATCTCCTTCATCGTCCATGTCTTCTTTTAAAAGAATTGTTTTAAAGTCTTTATCAATTACGTAGCGATAATGCCCGATGGCCGCACTGCCACCTTTTGTTTTGCATCTAAAACTATGATCAACGTCCCATCCGATTATTTGTGATGTATCAAGTTTATCAATTTGTTTTTTTAATTCCTTAGCATTATTGTTTATTAATAAAACCAGTAAATTTGCATTTGTATATGCTTCAACTGCCTTTTTTTGGTATTTATAGTATTTGCTGTCTGAATATGAAGATGAGTAATATGAAGGAGTATAAATACTCATATATTCCTTAGCATCTCTTCCTTCATCAAGGTATTCGGATAATAAAACACCTTTTGCTGCCATTTCTGTCGCTAATCTCCAACAGGTTGTATCATTGTAGGCTGTATATTTTGCTTCTTTTACCATTGTTTCTATCGGTTGGTAGCTTTCAAAATCATAAAGCGTTTTAGATAAGGCATTATTTATTAATTCAGCAGCTTTTTCTTCTTTTGACTTACAGCAAATCAGTAGTATACTTGATATAGAAACTGTAAATAATAATGTTTTCCTTATTTTCTTCATTTCTTTCTCCCTTAATCCGTGTCGGGCGCAACTTTTAGTTTCCCATGCAGTGCCCACAAAGCCAAATGATTACAAAAACGAAGCGTGGCACTGAAAACCAATCCTTTTTGCAGAGGTCGTGAGAAAGATACCTAAGATAGAAGAATTTGCAAACAGCCCACGCATAAGCAGCGTGTTCCATTATACCATCTTGCTATCTTTTAGAAATTTCTCACGTTTCTGCAAACAAGAAAAAGCATAACGCTTCGCGGATTTCGTCTGTCGAAATCCGTCTGCAAAAGTACGAACTTTTCAGCAAATGACAAAACTTTTTTTCTTTTGTCATCAAAAACTTCGATAATTGATAGCAAAAAGGAATGGCTATTTGCAAAAATTGATAGTGATAAGGTACAAATTTTGACAAAAATGATAGTAAAAAGGAACAGTAATTTGCAATGTGCAATGTACAATGCACAATGGATCGCAATCGGCATAAAAAAAAGAGAGACGCAAAACCCTTGCGTCTCTCCATTTATTATACCTAAATTCCCAACTCCCAACTCCCAACTCCCAACTGCCAACTGCCAACTGCCAACTCCTAATTAGTATCACACTTCCCAAGTGTCGCCGCTGTTGAGCAGGTCGTCCACGCATTTGTACTTGCCGTTGGCTTTGCATTCGTCCATCTGGTCTTCGTACAATTGTGAGTAAGACACCTTTTTAACATTGCGGATAACGCCGAGCGCCACAGGCAGGTTGCCGCCCATGCGAGCCAGCATCATGTGAATGCCAGCATCGTCGGTGGTTTCGTCGTGAATCATGATGTCGTCGATGGTGATGCCGTTTTCGCCAATGGTTACGGCTTCGAGGCAACGTCCGTTGAAACGCAGGCCTTTGTCCTTGTTCTTGCCGAAAATCATAGGTTTGCCATGTTCGAGGATTATGGTACGGTCATCGCGAACCTCTCTGTCGGTGATGGCGGCGTGGGTTTTATCGTTGAAAATCATGCAGTTCTGCAACACTTCCACCACGCTGGTGCCGTCGTGTTGTGCGGCGCGGGTCATTATGTTGGTGGTAAGGGCGGGAACGCAGTCGAGGGCGCGTGCGAAGAAAGTGCCCTGAGCGCCCATCACCAGCTCGCCAGGGTTGAACGGGTAGTCGATGGTGCCGAAGGGCGAGGTCTTGGTAATTTGGCCGAACTTGGTGGTTGGCGAGTACTGACCTTTGGTAAGGCCATATATCTCGTTGTTGAAGATGGTGATGTTGAGGTCTTGGTTGCGTCGCACGGCATGGATAAGGTGGTTGCCGCCGATGGCCATGGAGTCGCCGTCGCCCATATTGACCCACACGCTGAGGGTGGGGTTGGCCAGTTTGGCTCCGGTGGCTATGGCGCAGGCACGTCCGTGTATGCTGTGGAAACCGTATGTGTCCACGTAATAAGGTATGCGCGACGAGCATCCAATGCCCGACACCATCAGTATGTTCTCTTTTTTGTGCCCGGTTTTCGGGAAAGTGTTGAGCAAGGAACTCAGTATGCCGTGGTCGCCGCATCCGGGGCACCATTTAACCATCTGGTCACTTTGGAAATCGGCTTTTGTATATTCGCGGTCAGCTTTTGGAACAAAATGTCTTTCTGCCATAGCTTATTCTCCTAAAATTTTGGTGAAACAATCTTTTAATTCGCCCACTTCGAACGGAAGTCCCATTATTTTGTTGTATTGAAGCGTCGGGCATTCGGGGAACTGTGTGCGCAGGTAGCCGGCAAACTGTCCGTTGTTGAGCTCGCAGACCACTATTTTCTTGTATTTGCGCAGAATGTCGCCGGTGTTTTTGGGCAGGGGGCAGATGTAGTTGAAATGAGTGTAGGCTACTTTCTTGCCTTCGTTGTTCATCTCTTCAACGGCAAGAGTAAGAGCGCCTGCGGTGCCGCCCCATCCGATAACGAGCAGGTCGGCGTCGGGGTTGCCGGTTACTTCCTGTTCGGGGATGTAGTTGGCCACGCGGTTCACTTTCTCCTGACGGTTGTACACCATCAGCGCATGGTTTTCGGGGTCGGTGCTGAGGGGTCCGTCGGGGCATTTCTCAAGTCCGCCCACGCGGTGGCTGAGGCCTTCCATTCCGGGCAGTGCCCATTGGCGTGCGAAAGTTTCGGGGTCGCGGCGGAAAGGACGGTATTCGGGGTCGTTGGGTTTGGCAAAACGCGGTGTGATGCTCGGCAGGTCGGCAACTTTGGGTATGCGGAACAGCTGCGAGCCGTTGCCCAGATAGCCGTCGGTGAGGAGTATCACGGGGGTCATGTGTTCCAGAGCCAGTTTGGCGGCGTTGTATGCCCAGTAGAAGCAGTTGGCCGACGACGAGGCGGCAACAACAATCATCGGGGCTTCGCCGTTGCGTCCGTACAAGGCTTGGTTGAGGTCGCTCTGTTCGGTTTTGGTGGGCAGACCTGTGGAGGGGCCGCCGCGCTGTACGTCAACCACCACAAGGGGCAGTTCTGTCATCACGGCAAGGCCAAGGGCTTCGCTCTTGAGCGACAGTCCGGGACCCGATGTGGATGTGCATGCCAAGGCTCCGGCGTAGGAGGCGCCTATTGCGGAGCAGACGCCGGCAATCTCGTCTTCGGCTTGGAACACGCGTGCGCCGAGGGCTTTGTGTTTGGCCAGTTCCACCATAACGTCGGTGGCTGGGGTGATGGGATAGGAGCCGAGGAACAGGCGCAGTCCCGAACGTTCGGCGGCAGCCAGCAGTCCCCAAGCGGTGGCCACGTTGCCCGTGATGTTGCGGTAGCGGCCTTTGGGCATAACGGCGTGTTCCACCTCCACAATCTTGGAGTGCATTATCTCCAGTTTGTCGGCGTATTCGTAGCCTTCGTGTAGAACGGCTTCGTTGAGTTTCACTACTTCGGGTTTCTTGGCGAACTTGCGTTCCAGATAAGTCTCGGTCTGTTTCAGCGTTTTGTGGGTCATGTAGAAGATGATGCCCAGCGCGAACATGTTGCGGCATTTGTCGGTGGTTTTCTTGTCAACGCCCTGTTCCTTGCCTATGCGTCCGGTGAACGAGGTGATGGGCGCTTTTACGATGGTGTAGGCGCGTTCCAGCTCGTCGGTGAAAGGGTCGGATTCGTAGCCGGCTTTTTTCATTGAATCTTCGGTGAAAGTGTCAACGTCCACAATAACGGTGGCGCCGCGTTTTGCCCATTTCAGGTTGGATTTGAAAGAGGCGGGGTTCATGGCCACAAGTATGTCGCACTTGTCGCCGGAGCTGTAGATGTGTGAGCCTACATGCACTTGGAAACCCGACACGCCGGCGATGGTGTTGTGCGGGGCGCGGATCTCGGCCGGATAGTCCGGGAATGTAGCGATATCATTTCCTGTAAGCGCCGAAGCGTCGGAGAACAGCGTGCCCGAAAGCTGCATGCCATCGCCCGAATCGCCTGCAAAGCGAATTACAAGGTCGTCTTTTTTTATTATTTGGTTTTCAGCCATTTCTTGAATATTTTTTGTTTTTGTTTTATTGAATAATAAAGTGCAAAGGTACTACTTATTTTTGGTAAAAAGCATTTTTTTCACCTACTTTTTATCAATGTTTTTTGTTGATAAAAATAAGTGGCTGACAGATAAATGGTTGTGCGGATCGACTTGGTGTCTTTGCGAAAAAAGTCGAAGTGGCGTTCAGCTTTGTGGCAGTAGCTGGCAAATTTTGTCATCGCGTATGATTTTTGGTGCCGATTTTCCTGCCAGCACCAGTATTTTCTTGCTGTTGCGGTATATGTGCAGCTGTCGCTGGCGCACTGCGGCGGTCAGTTCGGGGTCGTTCTGTATGGCGGCCCAAATGGGGTGATAGACGCCGTCGGTTTCGAAAAGCTTTTTCCGCAGGTGCGAGCACAGGTTGGTGGGGTCGATGGTGGGCATTTTTTTTATTTTAAAAACGTAGTTCAGCGGTTTTTATTGTATGTTGTCCGACGCTTGTCCTGTACCATATTCCTCACTGCTTTCAACACTTGCTTTGTTGAAAAAAAACGTCGTTCTGCTTTTATTTTTGCAATAATAAATGTATCTTTGCAAATGTTTGTGGGCGGTAAAAATCTTTTTTCGTCCAATTAAAGTATTGATAACGAATAATATACGCATGATATGAAAAAAATATCGTTTTTTGTGCTTTCGATGATTTGCTTTGTGGCGCTTATGGCCCAGCCGGCCAACGTTGTAATAAAAGGTGCCGCCGCCAACGCCAACGGCAAAGTTATTCAGTTATTCCGCTATTCCGACGTTATTTCGATGAGCGAGGTGTTGCTTTCCACCGACACCATCCGCGATGGCCGCACTTTCGAGCTGTCGGCCTATTTCAACTATCCCGCGCTGGTGTTCCTGCAGGTGGAGAACTATTCGCAGTCGTTCTACGTGGAGCCATCGCGTACCTACGAGGTGAACATCCCGCAGTTCGACTGGAACCTCGACGAAAAGGAGAATATCTACCTTGCCGGCGAGGCCCTGCCAGTGGTGTTCCAGAACCTGCCCGCCAACGACCTCAACTTTTCCATAGCCCGTTTCGACAGCGTGGCGTCGGCGTTGCTCCGCAAATACAGCCGCTCGCTGGACAAACGCTATCGCGCCAACCGCAAATATGTGGACACCCTGCTTATGGAAATAGAAAAGCAGGTGCCCGAAACCGACAACCAGTATTTCAACCGTTACCGCGAGTACAAGCTGGCTGAAATGCGTTTCGCCTTTGGCTACGAAACCCGTAAAAAGGTGGTGGATAAATACATAGCCCAAAAACCCATCATGTACTACGACGAAAACTATATGTCGCTGTTTTGCTCCATCTATTCGCACGTCATCAGCAAAGGCATGAAACAGGTGCCTATCGAACGTCTCTCCGACTGGATAGACAACCTTGACGTGCATACCTACATCGACTCCATCGGCACCAACGAGCTGTTGCGCAACGAGCAGGTTCGCGAGCTGGCTGCCATCATTGCCATGAAAGAGTCGTACTACGATTTCCGCAACTACAACTCCACTGCGGTGATAGAGATGCTGAAACGCCTTGTGAGCAACACCAAATTCAAGGAACACAAGCCCATTGTGGACAATCTGGTGAAGAGTCTCGAACGTGCGCAGGATGCCGCCACTGCGGAGGTTAAGGTGGAGCTGCCCGATGTGAACAAACAGATGGTGAGCCTCGACAAATTCCGCGGCAAATGGGTGTATCTGAGCTTTGTGCGTGTGGGCGAACCCTCGTCGCTGAGCGAGATAGAGACCATGTCGCATTTCTACGACACCATTATGCAGACCTGCGACCTCAATTTCGTTACCATTTCGTGCGACCGCGAGTTCCAGAAATTCTACCATTTTCTGAACAACTCCAAAAATGCCGACAAATACAAACGTTGGACATGGCTGCATTTCAACAACAACTTCGAGCTGCTGCGCCAGTTCAGCGTTTACAGCTTCCCCCGTTTTGTGCTGATAGACCCCGATGGCAAAATACAGACCCTTCACGCACTGATGCCCGCCGAAGGATTCCTGCTAGCCCCGCTGGTGAAACAGAAGGACGACAAAGGTATGGAGGAGATAAAATACCTCAACAAAAAGGAATACGAGAAATAGAAAAAAGTGAAGGTCGGTTTTAAATGAGTGATTTGATATGCGTAGTTATAATTTAGGATTTGTTTCGGATGAGAACATTTTTAATCATGTTAAGCAAACGGTTTTGCGTTATAGTGCAAACCTCGATTTAAAAGAGTTTAATAAAAATATAGTTGATCCTATTAAACTGACGTTCGACGCTAAAGTATATGGTCGTTCAATCGAAGAGGTCGTAGCTTCGGAATGCATGCGTCAAATGGATAAGTCAAATAACAATCATATAGGTTATTTTCATCAAAACCTATTCCAATTTGCTGGGAATGGCTGGGAAGTGCCCATTGGGGGATTCGATGTTGTAAACGAAGAACGGCATATTTTTGTTGAGATGAAAAACAAGCATAATACAATGAATTCTTCGGCATCGCAGAAAACTTATATGAAAATGCAAAATAAGATAGTTTGTGATAGTCGTGCTACATGTATGCTTGTTGAAGTTATAGCTACAAAATCGCAGAACCGAACATGGATTGTGTCGGTTGATGGAGAGCAATTCAATAATGATCATATACGCAGGGTTTCTATTGATAAATTCTATGAAATTGTTTTTGGTGATTCGGAAGCATTTGCGAAATTATGTCGCGCTTTACCAGTTGTTCTCGATGACGTCGTTGGAAATATGAGTCATGAAGCAAATCGGAATACGGTATTTGAAGAACTTTCAGCAATATCTTCAGACATTATCAAGAGTCTATACCTGCTTGCTTTCAAGACATACGAAGGATTTGATAATTTCTAACTATGCCTACATTTTTATCTGCAACAAATTTGGCCGACCTAACCGGCACATCTCTTGCTACAACTCAAAGGTGGGGTGAGAGCGGTGTTTATCCATATCATAGGAACGAGAAAGGCAAGAAGGGCTTTTTTATGGAGGATCTGGTAGATATTGAGCCTGTTAAAATGATGCTAAATACCAATTGGGATGAAGAGTTCCATACAGTTCCTTTGCGCGATTTTACTTCCGTTGAGTTGTTTGCAGGTGCGGGTGGATTGGCTCTTGGAATGCATCTGGCAGGATTCCGTCATGTGTTGTTGAATGAGATGGATACAATGGCTTGCCAAACCTTAAAACGGAATCATCCGGAATGGAACGTGCTCGAAGGAGACATCCGTAAAGTGGATTTCACACCACTCTGCGGCAAGGTGGATTTTCTTTCAGGCGGTTTCCCGTGCCAGGCATTCTCTTATGCTGGTAAGAGAGGCGGTTTAAGTGATACCCGAGGTACATTGTTTTTTGAACTGGCTCGAGCAGTTAAAGAAATTCAGCCAAAAGTGTTTATGGGCGAAAATGTTAAGGGACTTTTGTCTCATGATGACGGCAGAACATTGGGGGTTATTCGAAATGCGATAAAAGAGTTGGGCTATACTTTGGTTGAACCAAGGGTTTTGAAAGCAATTATGTATCAGGTGCCTCAAAAACGGGAACGACTGATACTGATTGCAATTCGCAATGACATTTATGAAAAAGGTATCCGTTTTAAATGGCCGGATCCATATCATAGAGTAATGACTCTGAGGGACGCGTTTTTCAGTGGTGAGCTTTTCGTTGAAGACGTTCCAGCTTCTGAAGGCCAAACATATCCTGCCAAAAAAGCTCGTGTGATGGCGATGGTGCCCGAAGGGGGAGATTGGCGCAATTTGCCGATTGAGGTGCAAAAAGAGTATATGGGCGGTAGTTTTTATTTGGGAGGTGGCAAAACTGGTATGGCACGTCGTCTTTCTATGGATGAACCGTCGTTGACATTGACTTGCGCTCCCGCACAGAAACAGACAGAGCGTTGTCATCCTACGGAAACCCGTCCGTTGACTGTAAGAGAGTACGCGCGCATACAGACTTTTCCAGATGATTGGGAATTTGCAGGTAATATAAGCGACCAATACAAGCAAATTGGAAATGCTGTACCAGTAAACCTTGCTTATGCGATAGGTCGCTCATTGATTCGTCTATTTAACGATATTGATGCTCAAAATCATGAAGAGACGCAATTTGAATACGCATATAAAACAGCGCACGATATGTTGCCGCCAACACTTTTTGAGTTGGATATGTTCGCCTTGTACAATCAGTATCCAAACAATACTGATATTGTCAATAATTCAAAGGTTCGAAAAAAAAGTGGCAATAAAATCATTCTTGATGATTCAAAAAATGTATTAGTCTGTCTTGTTCCGGACAAGTACATTGTTCCGTACACAACTCAGAATGCAAAGGTATATTTTACGGGCAAAAAATTTCCATCCACAGTAAAACTTAATAAGTTATACTATTTTATGCCGTACGCAAAAGGAAAAGGTATTCGTGACTTATATCAGATAGATGTGGCTCGCGTTGGAACAAAATACGAATTTGTCGAAGACGCTGACAAAAATGATTTCCGATTAGTGTTTGATATTAAGTTTGTAAAACAATTGTTTGAGGACTATAAACCAATTAAACTTGAAATATGGCGAACCTTTACGGACACCAATTTGAGGTCGATAATGGCACTATGATACACGTCTCGGCGCAATTCTTTACATTATAGAGACCATGTCGCATTTCTACGACACCATTATGCAGACCTGCGACCTCAATTTCGTTACCATTTCGTGCGACCGCGAGTTCCAGAAATTCTACCATTTTCTGAACAACTCCAAAAATGCCGACAAATACAAACGTTGGACATGGCTGCATTTCAACAACAACTTCGAGCTGCTGCGCCAGTTCAGCGTTTACAGCTTCCCCCGTTTTGTGCTGATAGACCCCGATGGCAAAATACAGACCCTTCACGCACTGATGCCCGCCGAAGGATTCCTATTAGCCCCGCTGGTGAAACAGAAAGACGACAAAGGTATGGAGGAAATAAAATACCTCAACAAAAAGGAATACGAGAAATAGTCCTTTTCATGGTCTGCAATCGTCGCTTGTAAAGTGGTGATTGTCAAGATTTTTCTACATTGTTTCCAAAATAAACCTCGGTGGCGCCAACGCCGTATTTGGCCATGGGGGCATCAAAGAAATGTACCCCTTTGTATTGGCGCAACTCTTTGATTATCTCGTTTTTAAGTACGCCCTGACCCACGCCGTGGATGAAAATCACCTTCTGCACGAGGGTTGCAATGGCATGGTTTACGCAGCGCTGGAAATAGCTGAGCTGCAGCCCCAGCTTTTCGTGGTCGGAAAGGGCGGAGTCGTCGTCGGTGAGCTCCTCGATGTGCAGATCCACTTCGGCAACGCCCTGCGATATCATGTGGCTTTCCAATATGTTGTTCGGATTGACAAAGCGCGAGGTGCGTTTTTTCTGCTCCTGCTGCTTTGGCTGAGGTTCGGGTTCGGGCTCGGTGGTGGCCGATGGTGCTATTTCGGCAAACACGGGCAGTGCCGAAAGCTTGGCAATCTCCACCAGCAGGGCGTTTTGTCCAAGACAAGCGATGTTGGCGTAGCTCTCCTCCTTGTAGAATTTCGACGCTTTTATGCGGAATTCCTCCGACAGCGGTTTCAGCAGCTGCCGGGTTTTGTTGCGGATGAAAAGGCCCTGCACCGCGCCGTGCAGCCACTGGTCGATCTCGTCGCGGTTGATGGTGGCCACAAGGTAACGGCTTTCGGCGTCGATGGCCTCGTAGTCGGCAAAATGGAAACTGTCGTCGTGCTTGGTGAATACCGAAGCCAGCAGTGTGTGGGGCGTGCGGTTTACGAGCAGCACGTCCAAGTCGCCGGTTATTAGCCAGCTCTGCTGGTGCGGCACAAAAGCCAGATACACGCCCTGTTCGATATTGCGCTGCTCCGGCACACGGCGCAGGGGCGCGATGTCGGTGTCGGTGACTGCGGTTTCGGGCGACGAAGAACTATTGGCGGTAACAGGTGCGTTGATCTCCTGTTCGAAAAGTTTTCCGGCACCGGTGGCCGGCTCCACTTTCACAAGGTCTTTTATCAAGGTGGGAATGTCGAATCCCGTTTCGTCGGTAACGTTCACTATCTGCGACGACACTATTTTGCTTACCACTCCTCCGCCCGTTTGGTTGAGGAATTTCACTTTGTCTCCTACTGCAAGTTTCATATTGTGTTGTTTTTATTTGTTATTCTAATATGGTACAAATTCCAAACTTTTAATTCTTAATTCTTAATTTCCATAGTATTTACAACTGTGATTTCCGCTACTAATGTTTTTGTCAGATATATGACGAAAAATGTGCATTTTTATTGTGTGTTGTAAAGAAACAAAATTTGAATTAGCTAAAAAAGAGGCATAAGTGAAAAATTTGGTGTTTTAGGACAATAGTGTCCAAAATAATTTTGGGAGATTTTTGTGAATAGACAGAGAATGTTGA
>ERZ842401.4568-NODE-4568-length-15988-cov-4.290717_pt1 | contig 15988 bp, 18 predicted proteins | sample MGYA00521270_ERZ842401 | MGnify/ENA primary metagenome ERZ842401 (study PRJEB31892, sample SAMEA3878208) | bioreactor metagenome | biome: Moose rumen | place: Sweden | collected 2011-10 | study: EMG produced TPA metagenomics assembly of the PRJEB12797 data set...
CGCTTACGCGGCAGCAAAAATGGGTGTTTTTGAAGTCTGCAACTTCTCCTTTGCGATATTTTTTACACGTCTCTCTCCCAGCCCCTCACACTGCAAACGGAGACTCGGCGCACAGGTATGGAGCGGCGGAAGGCTGTACGCGGGTGAGCAGGACGCGGGCATAGGCGTTCTGGACGGGGATGCGGCGCAAGCTCCAGTCGGCGGCGCACAACGGTTCCATGTCGGGCGCAAGCGGCATGGCAGAAAACTGCCACGACCACGGACGCACGACGCGCTGCATGATTGCAATCCGGCTTTTTGCGACGCGCTGCAATTCCAGCAAGGCTTCTGTCCGGCTGGAGACCGCCTCCCACGCGCCGCAGACGTACACCGCGTCAAAGGAGCGGCTTTCAAATGGCAGGCATTCCATGCGGAACGGCAAGTCGGTATCCTCCGCGCAAAGCACGCTTGCAAACACAACGCCCCTGCGTTCCTGTCCGTCCTCCGGCGGAGTATAGGAGCCGGTAAGAATCAGAATGCGCTCTCCCCGCCCCCGCGTGCCGCACTCAGAAAGCAGCTCCCAGGCAAGGCGTCGCTCCTCTTCGGCGGCATAGATTTTTTCTACATCGGACGATTTTTTGTACAACGAGCGCACCGTACGGAATTCCGCGCCATACGCCTGAGAAAGACTTGAAAACCGCCCGCCTGCAAACAGCAAAAGCAGGTCTCTATGAGCGCGGGCGCATTTTTTTATGGAATTGAGACGAACCGCCGCACGCGCGTTGTGCCGCACAAAGGAATACATCTGCCAGTCCAGCACCACATCGCGCATGAACGAGGCGAATGATGCAGCCTCATGCGGAGCGCACAGCGCATTCCGCCCCGGCTCAATAATGAACGGCTCTTCCGGCGGGCAGAGCAAAAGAACAAGCGCGCCACGCGCCATAGCTTTTTGAGAAAGCAGATAATTTTTGCAAGTCAGCTCCGAAAGCACAAGAATTTCCGCACTAGGGAGCGCGTCAAAATCCGCAAAACGCACATGAGCAGAAAGAGTGGCTTCCATCAAAAGCGGAGAAAGAAAGGTCGCTCCAACCTCTTTTTGAGCGATAACGAACGAAAGCCCCGCGCGTTCCATAAAGCGCGCGCCAAGCACACCAAGCGACTGCATAAAAAACGCGGTGTCAAAGGAAGCGCGTTGCTCGCTGGGTACAAGCAGAACTGTGCGGGGCGCTTCGCAAAAAGCCTTTTTTGCATCGGAATCGTCAGAAGGCACGCTTTCGTCCGGATTACCGACACAAAATGCGCCTTCCTCACGAATGCCCATGTCCTGCAAGAACGATTTACCCAGCGCAAGCGGCAGCACCACCCCCGCCCCGCGTCCGCCGGAACGTATGTCCAGCGACTTTACGGCAGAATCCGAATAGCACAGGCGGAGCGGGCAAAATTCCAGTGCAAGCCGGCTCAGCGCGCCGCCGAACGCCAGGTTGCCCCAAAGCGCCGCGCCACCTGCTCCGTTCCCTGCTGGCATACCAACTAAGTTCCCGCGCACATCTGCCGCAAAACCGCTAAGGTTAGCCGCATCCCCTAAATCTTCGTCAAAAAAAGCGCAGACCGCATTTCGCTCAAACCGGAACGGAAGGAATGCGAACGGGTCCGCGCACAGAACCACGTCAGGCGCAAGGCGCGACAATTCCGCCTCCATGCAAAAACGCAGCGCCGATGCCGCGTCCAAAAGCCGCGCGTCAGAAGAAAGCGATGCCGACCGGAATTCCGTGTAAAAATCGCGCCGTAAAATGCCGTGAGCAGACTCTCTGGCAACCGCGCCCTCATGCAATTCCCCATTCCCCTTTTCCTGAATATGAATGCGGAACACGCAAACCTCCGCAAAGCCCGTAAGCGCGGCACTCAAATCCTCAAAAAACAAGCTGCCGGACGAACGGCAAAAATCAGAAACAGCAATGCAAATTCTCATAACAACCTCTGTATTATTTACCGCCTCGGAACGCAATTTCGGCAAAAGTTCTTTAAAAAAAATGCAAAAATCATAAAAAATTTGTTCGTTCTGGGCAAGCACATTATAAAATTTCTGAATTAAGAAAGTGCTATTTGCCTAAAAAAATAGCTTTCAGTCGAAGTTCATCCTTCAAAACCGCAAACTCTCCTTTTCGCTATTTTTTATAATTTTCGCTCAGTTTATATGTTCGGAATTATATGCACTGCCCTGTCTGTCCGCCCTGCACATGTTCCCAAACACAACAAAACTCGCTATACTGAAGCATATTTTTTTATGGGAGACCCACAAAATGGCAAGTTACAAAGAATCAGGTGTAGACGTAGAAGAAGGTTACCGCGCGGTAGATAAGTACAAGGAGCATGCAAAGCGAACTGCAATCCCGGGACTTTTGACTGGACTGGGAAGCTTTAACGGTATGTTCGAGGTTCCAAAGGGGTACAAAAATCCTGTAATCGTAAGCGGAACTGACGGCGTTGGTACAAAACTTGACATCGCCTTTAAGATGAAAAAATACGACACCGTGGGAATTGACTGTGTTGCCATGAGCGTAAACGACATTCTGTGTTCGGGCGTTCAGACCCTTTTCTTCCTTGATTATGTAGCTTGCGGAAAGCTCGATGCGGACGTTGCCGCTGACCTTGTAAAGGGCGTTGCCGACGGCTGTGTGGAAACCGGCTGCGCGCTTCTTGGCGGTGAGACTGCCGAAATGCCTGATTTTTATGATGACGGAAAATACGACCTTGCTGGCTTTGGCGTTGGCGTTGGCGAAAAAAAGGAAATGATTACCGGCGAGGAAATCCGCGAGGGCGACGTTCTTATCGGACTCAGCTCCACCGGCGTTCATTCAAACGGCTTCAGCTTGGTTCGTAAGCTTGTTCAGAATTTTGATGACCCGTTCCAGATTGACGGAAAGGACACCGGCAAGACAATCGGCGAGGTTCTTCTTACTCCGACCCGCATTTACGTAAAGCCAGTTATGGAAGCGCTCGGAAAATTCCGCAAGTCAGTTCACGGAATGGTTCACGTTACGGGCGGCGGATTCTACGAAAATATTCCGCGAATGTACCCAAAGGCAAAGGACGGCAAAAAGCAGCTGATTTCCGTTATCAAGCGCTCAAGCTGGGACATTCCGCCTGTGTTCGGCGAACTCATCAAGCGTGGCGCAGACGTGAACACCGTGTACAACACGTTCAACATGGGAATCGGCTTTGTGCTTGCAGTCAAGGCAAAGGACGCGGACGACATCATCGAATTCTTCAATGCAAACGCCCATAAATACCACCGCGACGACACTCCAGACATGAAGGCGTACCGCATCGGTACGGTCGCATATGCCGAAGGCAAGGCAGAAACCCAGGCAGAAAAAGTCCTGTTCGTCGACTAAAGAAGATACTCAGGTGTTTGAGCTTGTCGAAATGACCATTTAACGGCATTGGTTCAACCCCTGTTCTTGCTTGAATCTGGCTTTAAAATCTATTTTTTGCGTAGGAACCTCAGATGAAAAAAATTGCAGTTTTGGTAAGCGGTGGCGGAACGAACCTTCAGGCGCTGATTGATTATGAAAAGTCGCATTCAGACTGTCCGTATACTATTGCCGTGGTTATAAGCGACCATAAGGATGCGTATGCGCTTGAGCGGGCAAAAAACGCCGCCATCCCTTGTGAGATTGCAAGTCCGTATGCCGTTATGGGTGCGGAAAACGCAAAACAGGCAACCAGGGAGGAAAAACGCCTTGCCGTAAGCGACAGGGTGCTTTCGATTTGCAGTAAATTCGGCGTGTGCGGCATCGTTCAGGCAGGCTGGCTTACCCTCCTCAGCGGAAGAATTCTTGATGACTACAAGAACAGAATCATAAACCTGCATCCGGCGCTCTTACCAAAATTCGGCGGTGTCGGCATGTGGGGGCATCATGTGCACGAGGCTGTTCTTGCCGCCGGTGAAAAGGAAAGCGGCTGCACTATTCATCTTGTAAGCGGCGAATGCGACGGCGGAAAAATCCTGATTCAGAAAAAGGTTCCCGTGCTTGCAGGCGACACGCCCGACACCCTCTACGCGCGCATCGCCCCACAGGAGCACGAGGCGATTGTAGAAGCGACAATCATGCTCGCTACGGAATTAGCATAAGCACAGGTACGAAGTTCTGGATGCTGTCGGCATAGGGAAATCAATTTTTAGAATTCATACATATAAAAAAAATAACTTTCGGTCGAATTTCATCTTTCAAAACCGCAAGCTAGCTTGCTACACGCATCTTTGCCTTGGAACTTTATACGTTGTCGCTCACGCGACAGCAAAGATGAGTGTTTTTGAAAGCTGCAAATTCTCCCTTGCGTTATTTTTTACGTTTCTGCTTTCAAAATTGATTTCCTTGTTGTCGCCAATTCCAGCCTTAACATTCCGCACATTTTGAACTATAATAGATTCATCTTTTATCACTAATTTTGGAGTTTTTCATGATTTCTGTAATTCTTGGAATCGTACTTATCGCATTCACCGTTTTTTCAGTGCTTCCGTTCATGCCACTGAACTGGGGAGCCGATGTAATCGCGTTCCTTAAGGGCTGCGCACCGGTTCTTGCAGCATTCCTCGGTCTCATCTGTCTGTTCATTGGAGCAGCCGACATAAAGGACAAGAACGAGGCTAAAAAAGAAGAAAAAGAAGCACAGGCAAAGGCAGAAAAATAACCGCAAGTCCTTGAATTTGTGCCGCAAATTCTATATATTGTAAGTCCCCGTATATAAAAAGGAATTATTGACTGCTCATCCTTAATTCCTTGCGATTTTAGGTCAGATGCAAAGGCTTAGAACGCGCAAAACTTTAAACTTTTAAGGTATATACATGAAAACTATTTTCGTAAATGAAAAAGAACAGAAGCGCGATTGGTATCTTATCGACGCTGCAGGTCAGTCCCTCGGACGCGTAGCTGCAAAGGCTGCTTACATTGCCCGTGGCAAGAACAAGACAACTTACACACCGAACCAGGAAATGGGCGACTATGTTGTAATCATCAACGCAGACAAGGTTGCTGTAACCGGTGGAAAAGAAACAAAAAAGATTTACTACAAATACACAACAGGTTTTGTAGGAAGTCTCAAGGCGCATACCTTTGAAAAACTTATCGAAAAGCACCCGGAAGATCCTATCCGCCTTGCTGTTAAAGGAATGCTTCCGCATGGACGTCTCGGACGTGCTCTTATGCAGAACGTAAAGATTTATGCTGGCACAGAACACCCGCATACAGCCCAGAACCCAAAAGCGGTTGAACTTTAATAGGAGTCTAAGATGGTAAAGAATATTGCTATTGGAACAGGAAGAAGAAAGACAGCCGTTGCCCGCGTTTTTGTACGCGAGGGTTCAGGAAAAATCGTTGTAAACGGTAAAGATGTAAAGGAATACTTTGCAACAGAAGACCAGGTAAAGGTACTTGTTCAGCCGTTGCTCGTAACCTCTAACGACGGAAAATACGACATCCTCATCAACGTAGTTGGTGGTGGTCTGAATGGACAGGCAGCCGCTTGTCTCCACGGAATTTCCCGCGCATTGCTCCAGATTGACCCGGACAGCCGCACATCACTCAAATCAAACGGATTCCTTACACGCGATTCTCGTATGGTTGAGCGCAAGAAGTACGGTCAGAAAGGCGCTCGTAGAAGATTCCAGTTCTCTAAGCGTTAGTTTCATACCGCTGGTTTGCTGTGGTTATCTACGGTACAGAGCAAGTTTCGCCTGAAGTTATCAAAATCAACTCCAGTGCGGGACTTGCTTTTTTTATACGCACGATCTATCTCAAAAGCGTACAGGCAGAGCACATCGTAATAAACGCGGAATTCACCGATGAGGACGAAAAGGACATCATTGACGCGGGAATGTGCTATGCGGCAGAAGCAAAGGCAACTGAATATCTTGCCCGCGCGGAGCAATGCCGCTTCAAACTGACGCAAAAACTGAGCGCAAAAAAATATGAGAAGCAATACATAGATGCGGCTCTGGACTATCTTGAGTCAAAGGATTACCTGAACGACCGCCGATTTGCGCTCTTTTGGCTTAACGACCGCAAGCTGAACCACGCAGAAGGACGCACAAAGCTGAATGCGGAACTGCTTTCCCGCGGCATAAAAAAGGATGACGCACGGGCGGCGCTTGATGATTTTTTTGCGGCAAACGACGAACAGGAGCTGTGCTGCCGCGCACTGCAAAAATGCCTTCGCACAAAAAAAGAAAGCGACAAAATCGTTCGCACGCTTCTGTCGCTTGGTTTTTCCTATAAAATAATCAAGAATGCAATGGATTCCGTTTCCCAGGAGGACTAACGGTACAAATACGCCGGATACTGCATCGTAAGCTCGCCGCTCAGTTTGCTGAGGGCGGCACTGTTTTCCGCGCCAAGTGCCTTCTCAAGCAGCATGTCTCGCAGCGTCTGGCTTCGCTTGTATTCAAATTTCTTCACTTGAAAATTCTTTCCACCGAATTCGTTGTCGCGCATGTCCTTTATCATGTTCTCCCAGGAGTCAATTTTGTCAACCAGCTTGTTGTCCAGCGCCTGCTTTGCCGTATAGATTCGTCCGTCGGCAAGTTTTTTTACCTCGAACAGAGGAATGTTCCGGCTCATCGCAACAATGCCCGTAAACTGCTCATACGCCGCATCCGCAACCGACTGGACGATTTCCTTCTGTTCGTCGGTGAACGGTTCGTTGTAGTTCATCATGTTCTTGTTCTTTCCGGCGTGAATGGTCTGAGATTTTATGCCGATTTTTTCAAAAAGTCCGCTAAGGTCAATAGAACTGCCATAAATAACGCCGATTGAGCCGGTGAGCGTGTTGCGGTTTGCATAGATTTTGTCTGCCGCGCATGAAATGTAATAGCCGCCGGAAGCCGCAAGTTGCGCCTGATAGACGTAGAGTTTTTTTCCGCTAGTCTTGTAGTCCTGAAGGGCAAGGTATGCCTCGTCCGCCTCGTACACGGTTCCGCCTGGAGAATCGATGAAAAGCGCGATTCCACGGTTCTTGCGGTCTGCCTTGAGCATGTCGATTGTAGAAAGCAGCCATTCCTGATTGTATGTCTGATTGGCTTCCTGAATGACCCCCTCAATGTGAAGCTCCGCAATGTAGCCTCCCCTCTCAAACGAAGGGGCTTTTTTTGCGCCGCGCACCGGCATAACGGAAGAACCTCTTGCCCCCACAAGATTGACCGCAGCAATGACAACCGTAATCGCAAGCACAACGGCAAGCGCTATGATTCCTGATTTCTTTTCTTTTTTCATGATTAACCTTCCAAATCCTTTGCTGTGATAATGCCGCTGGAAACCGCTTCCTTAAGCAGCGCGTGATATACGTTCGTGAACGTCATTGAATAATAAGGAACCAGCCAGAAAAAGCCAATTCCGCCGGTCAGACAGCACAAAAGCCCCCAGCCAACAAAGCTCAGGTCGGTAACGAACAGTTCCGCCTTATGACCACGCGTTATGGCAATGCTTACGCGCATGGCTTTTGTAACGGAAAGATTCTTGTATTCGGCAACAAGAAACTTCATCTGAGAATAGGCATAGTGCTTTACGATGCCCGGAAAAAGGAACAGCAAGCTCCATAGGAACACCCACAGCGTTTCCCACAAGCCGGAAAGAATCGCGCGCGCCCACAGATTGAAGCCGTCCACAAAATCACCGAACGCGACCGGCTCAGGACTGCGTGACAGCTTAAGATACACATGAATCTGCGCAAACACGATGACGAACTGAACAAGGACTGCCAAAAAAGAAAGCGTGTCATGCAAAACGTCTGTCGGCGGCGTCGTGCCGGGAACAGAAAGATTCGTCATGGCAAGATACGTGGTGTAATAATCCTGAAAATCAGGAAGGCTCAGCAGAATCAGAATGACGGCGCATACAATCGTCATCACAACGGGCACCGACCAGCGCTTTTTTAGCTGAATCAGCGCGAATTTCTTATACTTTCTTCTATCAAACATATACTAATTTTATACCCTCACATTTTCAGTGTCAATTTTTTTACGGAACGGAAGACACGCGCTACCTACCGTTCTGCGCCGCATACTCGCGGAGCATCTGATTGTAATACTTAGGCTCTATCTGCGACTCTGGAATGCCGCTCTGCGCCAAAAGCTCCTTGAGCTTTGCCTCTGCCCTTCTTACAGTGTCCTCGTCGTCCTTTTCAGAAAGAATCTCTATCTCCAAAAAATCGCCCAGCGGCTCAACAGTACAAACCTCAAGCGTAGCCTGCCCGAATTCCGTGCGAACGCCGTAATCGCGGACCTTCTTACATTTTTTTTGCGCGGTAACAAAGCCTATGTCAAAAAACAACGCCTCAAGAGCCGCCGGGTCAGACACAATCGTCTCCTTCTCGTCATTCACCTCAAGCGCAAGTCCTGCCGCGCTCTGAACCAGCTCCTTTTTTTTATACGTCAGGTAATTCGTCGTCTGAATGCCAGCTTCCGTCTGCTTAAGCTCCATGCGGAGCCGCGCCGTAAGATAGTCCTTGCCGTTGAATGACTTTCCGTCAATATGAAGGTGATAGTAGGTGTCTCGCCGTTCCACCGTCTGCTGGTACGACGCAAAGGTCGCAAGACGCGCTTCCAAAACGGGAACGTCGTATACGTGGGCTTTTATCTCAATTTCCGTCATGCACAAAGTATAGCGCAAAAAGCAGGTTGTTGAAAATATTTCCGTTATGACCTACAGTTCTAGTCATGAAATTGATTTGTGCCCCCATGGCAACGCTGAGCCATCCCGCGTTCCGGGTGATTATAGAAAAATTCGGTGGCTGCGATGAATATTATACGGAAATGATTCACGCGCCCAGCCTGCTTCACGGCGGACAATTTGAAAAATATTACATAAATCCGGCACCTGTGCCACAAAAAATCGTGTGGCAGCTGACGGGAAAGACCGCAGAAAGCATTGCGGAGGCGGCAAAATTGATTGCGCCATTGGGCGGCATTGGAATTGACCTGAACATGGGCTGCTGCGCACCAGAAATCGTGCGGAGCGGCGCGGGAATAGCGTGGATGCAGAAGCCGCAGTCAGAGACCGCAGCCCTTGTGCGCGCGGTAAAGCGCGTTCTTGAGGAATACGAGGCGGAAACAGGCATTCACCGCAGGCTGAGCGTAAAATGCCGTCTTGGCGACGAGGATTTTACCGACGAGCAATTCTTTGGCTTTGCCGGAATGCTCGCACAAAATGGTGCAGAACAGATAGCTGTGCATCCGCGCACCAAAAAAGAAAAATACCGGGAAAAGCCTCGCTGGCATTACGCACAGGAGCTTGCACAAATGCTGAGCGGGAATAAAGATGAACGCACCAACGGAACGCCCCTTGAAAGCGGAACGGAAGTCTCCGTCATCGTAAACGGCGACGTGCATGACGCACAGAGTTTTTGCGCGGTACGGAACGCCTGTCCTGCCTGCGCCGGCATCATGATTGGACGCGCGGCAGTGCAGAAGCCATGGATTTTTGCGGAGCTTCAAAAGCATGCGGCGCATAGGCAAACAGCGCAGGAAAATTCTGCGGACGAACAAACAGAACGCACGCCGGTTGACCTGCTGCAGCTTGCAATGGATTTTATTTCTGCGGTAGAAGCATACCAGCCACCGGAATTCTATAAGACGCGGCTGCAGCGTTTTTTTGCGTATTTTTGCGATAACCTTTCGTTCGCGCACTACGCAAAGACAAGGCTGCTCAACGCAAAAACGCCGGACGAAAGCCGTACCCAGCTTACCGAATATTTTGAGAAGGTGCCTCTCGACCGCTTCAGAATCAGCTTTTAGAAGCCAAAAGCGGCGCTCATGCGGCAGAACTCTTTTATTTTTTCACGATGTCCTTTAGAAAATCATTCCACATGGTTTCGTTCCAGTGAAATTCCTTCATAAACGCGTTGTTGAGCATACCAAATCCGTGTTTTCCCCAGTCGTATACGGCAAGCTGGCTCTGAATTCCCGCCGCCTTCATAGCGTCGTAAAGCGCAAAACTGTTCCGGTAGTCAACGATTGGATCGTCCTTGCAAACAACGATATAGCTAGGCGGCATGTCAGCCGGAATCTGAAGCTCCATGGAAAACTCATTTTTCCGCTCCGCCGTCTGATTCTTTCCTAAAAGGCTTTTGCGTGACCAGCGGTGCGCAAGCTCGTCGTTCATGCTTACCACCGGATATACAGGAATGACAAAGTCCGGGCGCAGGCTTACCTCGTGGTCAATGCCCAGCGCCACAAGCTCATCGTGCGTCTGCCACAGCGCGCCAGCCATAGTAACCAGATGACCGCCCGCAGAATATCCGATTACCCCAACCTTGTTCACGTCTATTCCGTATTCAGAGGCGCTCTCTCGCACAAGCTGAATTGCCCGCTGCACGTCCTGCATCATCGCCGGATAGTGATGTCCGTTTTCGGCAGTGCGGTAACGCAGCATGAACGCCGTAACGCCTTTCTGTGCAAACCAGACGGCGCTCTTGTAGCCTTCATTATACAAGCCCAGATGATGATAGCTTCCGCCCGGGCAGATTATGACCGCCGCACCGGTATTCGTTCCTTCTGCCCTATGCACATACATAGTAGAATACGCGCCGTGCAGCGCCGGAACGTCCTTCCAAAGCCGTATAGCCTTACCGCCACGCGCATAAAGCGCGGTCATCACAATCATCATCAAACACACAAGAGAACACTTTTTCATGCGCATATATTAACTTTTTAACCAGAAACAAATCAACAACCTCTGCGCACGAACAAGGCTGGAAATTATCGTCATGGCATATAATTCCGAATTTATAAGACAGGCAAAAATTGTAAAAAAAAATAGCGCGAAGGAGAGTTTGCGGCTTTCAAAAACACTTTGTTGTGCTGCCGCGAAAGCGGCAACGTATATAGTTCCAAGGCACAACAAGGTGTAGCACGCGAGCGTGCGCTTTTGAAAGACGAAACTCGACTGTAAGCTATTTTTTTTAGGGCAAATAGCAGTTTTTTAATTCAGAAATTTTATAATGCTTTTACTTTGCAATTATCGCCGATTTGAATTGACGAATGCTTAGTTCATGAAGTAAAATGACAGAATCATGATGACAATTGCTACTAATCAGCTTGTTAATGAGTACTACAACCGCTACCGCGAGAACGAATTGGTGTTCACCAAAGACATCATGAGAATTCTACGCATCGATCCAAGGCAGATTTACGTAAAGTGTGCCGGCTCGCAGTGGCCTTGCATCATAAACTCAACTTCATTCCAGCAGGCAAAGATTATCGTTGGTTCTGCAGGGGGTGCATTTCAGCAGATTACAAAAAAAGAAGCCCCTCCTGTAAGCATACGCTACGGATTTTCTGAGCTTGACGGCTCTCCTCTTGTTTTCTTTGTAACAAGCCGCGTTACGAACGTAACGCCTTATATGAATTCGCACGACCTTGCTGTCGTTACGCTTACCTTTACGCAGCGTCCGCCGGATGACTTAATATACAAAATCGGAACGCTGCTTGCCGCCGACGACTCATTCGTTCACCGCAAGGAAGAACGAATTGTCATCAACGAGGACTCAAAGCGTGCGCTCGGAATAGACAAAAAAGAGACCATTATCTACATTCAGAACGTTCCGCGCCGTTGCATTCTGTGGAATCTTTCATTCTCAGGTGCAAAGGTCGTCATAATGGGTCTGCCAAAATTCCTTCAGGGGAAGGAATGCATAACGCGCTTTTTGTTCTCTGAGCCGGACGAAGTTGTTGACGTAAAGGGAACGATTGTTACCGCCGAGCCGGTGGAAGGCAGGCAGGATCTTGCGTCAGTCGGCATAAAATACGATGAATCGCAGGTTCCGCTTGCGTATAAAATCCGCGTGAACGACTTCCTTTCCACAACACGAAAGAAAATGCTTGACGCGGCGGCTTCCAACACCGTTGAAAAGAACGATACGATTGGAAACGACACGTTCCGTAAGCGCGCAGCCCAGACGCAGTCCGTAGGAGCCGCACCCGACTCCCAAAATGCGGCGGCAAATGCAGGTGCGGCACCAGCACAACAGCAAGAGCCGCAAGCCGCTCCGCAAGAACAGGGCGCACAGCAGCAGTAATTCAACAGAATCCGCCGTTTTCTTTGCAAAACAGCGGATTCTTTTTATATGCTAGTAAAAAATACTACTAAAAAACACAGAATCAACAGGAAAAAACATGAACCCTAAGAATCCCTTGGAAACCGTTTACTTCATCACTCTGCCGGAAGGACACACATTTTCTGACGCGGCAATGAAAATCGACCCTAGCGTTCCGCTTCCGGTACAAAAAAAAGCGCAGGGCGACCCCAACGACTTTGACATGAGCGACATCTCGCCGGAGCAAGTGCTTGCCGGAATTCTTACAGTGCTTGCGTATGACCACCACAACGAGCATTTGGAATACTACCGCTCAATTCTGTTTCAGGCACGCCCGAACATCAAGAAGGAGCTTACGGAAGCCGCCATATTAAAGACAAAGAATGAGGACTGGGATTTTGCGGAGGAGCTGTTCATGACGCTCAAGGGTGCCGACCCCGAAGACAAGGCTGTCGTGCTGAACCTGGCGCTTTTTCTTGACCAACGTGCCGAAAGCTACCGCCGCTCCGGGCTTACCGACGATGCCGACGCATACGACGCGGACGCGCTTGAATATTACAAGGAAGCCATGAACGCGGAGCCGCCCATTGCGGACGCATTCTTTAACGCGGGTTTCTTTTACCTTAAGCAGCACGACTACCACGAGGCAAAAGGCGCGTTTGAAACCTACCTTGCTCTTACCTGCGACGCAAAAGATGAGGACATGGACGAAAACGCCCGCTACAAGCAGGAGCGCGCTCAGGAGCTGGTAAACAGAATATCAAACGAGAACATGGACGACGCAGCCTTTGCACAGGCGTACCGCCTCATTTCTTCCGGCAAGGAAGAAGAAGGTCTTGAAAAAATACGAAAATACCTTGCGAACAACCAGAAGACGTGGAACGCATGGTTTTTGCTGGGCTGGGGCTTACGACGGCTCGCCCGCTACGACGACGCATTGCAGGCATTCACGCAGGCACTCAACTGCGGTGGAGACACAAACTCCGACACGTACAACGAGCTTGCAATCTGCTATATAGAACAGGGAAACACGGCAGAAGCAAAAAAAGCTCTCATGAAGGCGTTCAGCATTGCGCCGGAGGACACAAAAATAATCTCAAATATAGGTTATCTGTACTTAAAGGAAGGAAACAAGGCAGAGGCGCAGAAATATTTTACCGCCGTGCTGGAATTTGACCCGAACGACCGCATTGCCGCACATGAGCTTGCAAAGCTGGAAGCCGGAGAATGACCTCCGCCGCAAAGCCGCATTTTATCACTGAAAATCGAGGATAAGGCGGTCACCGCGCGCAATGCCCACCGTGCCAAACCAGCCCTGCGGAACCTCCAGCGCGTAGCGCACGTAGCCGGTGCTGGTTACGTCCGCAAGGCTGTACGGCTTCATGTCAAGGATGTCCTTTATAACACCGTCGCTTGCAATGTACGCAATGGAAAGCGGCGTAGGCGTGTTTTTCATCCAAAAGCGAAGAATTTGATCCGTATCGAACACAAACAGCATTCCCGTCCCCGCAGGAATCCGCTTGCGTTCCATAAAACCAAACTGCTGCTGCTCCGGCGTAAGCGCCATCTCGGCAACCAGCGTTACCGAGCTTCCGTCAGACTTTTTAACGGTGAGCGTCCTTTTTTGCAACCCCGAATTCCTGCAGGAAAGGAAGAGCGGCGCGAGCAGCACAAAAAAAAGCGCGACTTTTAAAGCGGACAATGTGTTTTTTTTCATGATTACAGACCTTCAAGGAACATTTCCCGCGTAACCTCGGTTCCCGTAGGATTCACCTTGGATTTTTTTTGCAGGCTATCAAACCTCTCCTGGTCGACGTACTTGAGCGTAAGCGGACGCTCAAGGCTCATCGTAACCCGCTTGTTTTTCCACACGGATTTTTCGGGCGACACGGAATCAGGATTCCCATATTTTTTGCAGAGCGCGTCAAAAATGCTGTAATGGTCCATTTTCTCGCGGTCAATATTTATGGTTATGATGTACAGCTTGTCCTCATAGAACTGGAACCAGCAGCGCTCAAGATAAGAAAACCCCGCATACGTAGAGGCATCGGTTTCTATGAGCATACGGTTTTCACCAGGCAGCAAAGAAACGTCCCTGTCTCCACGGTAGCCAAAGTCCAGGTTGTCGCGAAGCGCCTTTTTTACTTGCTCAAACGACATGCCAAGCTCCACACCACCGTATCCGTTTGGAACGGAATCAGCCCACGCTGAAAGGGAGAAAAAAAGAATTGCAAAAATCAAAACATGCTTTTTCATTCAGAAAAAATCAGAATACAGTGCTTTTTTGTTCCTTAAGCTCTTTCTCAAGCTGCTGGGCATTCATCTTGCGGTAGAATGCCGCCTGCTTGCGAAGTTCGCCGCAGTCAGGAATGAAAATCTTGTTCGCATTAACCTTTGCGGAATGCTCACTGTAAAAGGCACTCAGCGCCTGCGTATGCTGCTCAAGAGGAATGCCGCACATATTGGCAAGGTCAACCGGCGTAAGCTCCGTCTGGTACGAACCGATGAAGCGCTTTGCTTTTTCCATCTGAAGGGCAAGCATATCGACCATTTTATGCAGCGGACTCACGAGGTTCGCGTTGTCCTGCTGGCGGTACGAAGTCCACAGGCGTTCCGCGAACATCGTAGTAAGACGCGCGATAAGCTGCGGCTGCGTGGTAACCATCTGGTCAAAGTTGCTGCGGTTTATGACCATGAGCCGGCAGTTCTGATGCGCAATAGCGCTTGCAGAACGCGGCTTGTTCTCAAGAAGAGACATCTCGCCGAACATATCGCCGCGCTTAAGGAGCGCAAGGATGACCTCGTTGCCATTAACGACCTTTGTAATGGCAACCTCGCCGTCCTGAATGACGAACATATCCGCTCCGGTCTGATTTTCGGCAAAAATCATCTCGCCCTGATTGTAGGAGCGGGTCAAATCGGCAGGTCGTTCAAATTCGCGGAAGTCGCTCATGGTACTCAGAATCTTAAAGCGGGTCTGCGCCTGCTCAAGATGCTCGCCTTCCCGGCATTCCTTCATGTAATGATAATAGGCGTACAGCGCAGTAGCATAGTTTCCTACTTTATCGTAATAGCTTGCAACGTCAAAAATCTGCTCCGCAGTAGAGGAAGAGACGTTGTTTGAGGTCATGGACGTAAGCAGCTCGTTCATCGTACGCATTCGGTTTGCGAAGGTACGGATTATCTTGAGCGCGATAGGCGTGTTCTTTTCAATAAGCTCCGGATACTGATCCTTGAGGACAGAAATACAGCGCGTGTCTGCAAGCGCAACGGCATTCTCTATCTGCGAATGTCCCGACATGCAGGGAATTACGCCAACAAAGTCTCCGGGACCAAGCACCTTCTCGCTTACGCCGGTAAGATCGCCCGAACGGAATGTGCGGACTTTTCCGGACTGAATGATGAAAAAACGGTCATTATTTTCTTTGCCTTCAACAAGCAGATACGAGTCTCTTTTAAAATTAACGAAGGATAACTGTAACAATGTGGCTACCTCAAAAGCGCCAAAAACGGCACTCTAAAAATTATAATTTCTGAATATTCGCGTGTCAATTGAAGAAAACACGCTCAGAAGAAAACCTCATCTTACGAACCGAATCAGTCCACAAAGATAATCTCCGGCTGAAGGACAAAACCGGTTCTCTCCTTAACCTTATTAACGGTCAGTTCCACAAGTGCCTTGACGTCTTTTTGCGTCGCACCGCCTATATTTATGATAAAATTTCCATGGAACGGTGCAATCTGCGCGCCACCTATTTTGGTCCCCTTGAGACCGCAGTCGTCAATAAGCTTGCCGCTGGGAGCACCAAAATCATGATTGTTGCGGAACACGCTGCCCGCGCTGGGATATGAAAAATGCCCGCGAACCTTTCTTTCTTCTATATATTTTTTGCACTGGCTTTGTATGGCTTGCTTT
>ERZ842401.4569-NODE-4569-length-15985-cov-5.061142_pt1 | contig 15985 bp, 14 predicted proteins | sample MGYA00521270_ERZ842401 | MGnify/ENA primary metagenome ERZ842401 (study PRJEB31892, sample SAMEA3878208) | bioreactor metagenome | biome: Moose rumen | place: Sweden | collected 2011-10 | study: EMG produced TPA metagenomics assembly of the PRJEB12797 data set...
CAAGCGGAATTTTATCGTCGATGCAGTTTGAATATATGGTGAAGCTAATGGGAGCCGAACATATAATGTGGGCTGTCGATTACCCATACATAAAGCAGGGAAATTTTTATGAATTTTTAATGTCAGCGGAATTTTTAACGGACGAAGAAAAAGAACTTATCGCTCACAAGAATGCAGAGAGAATTTTACATATCAAAGGAGAAAACTAGTAATGAAGAAACTTATCGCAATATTTGCAACTATACTCGTCGTCTCTCTGGCCTCTGTGGCTTTTGCAGACTACAAAGTGAAATCAGGAATTTCTTACAGCCAGCAGTGGGGAGTCTACATTGCAAACATCGTTGAAAATGACGGAAAAATTACAAACGTCATCATTGACCGTCTCGCTAATGGCAAGAGCAGCAAAGAACTTCACGACAACTACGGCATTAAACCCGTAAGCAGTCTGGGCAAAGATTGGTGGGAGCAGGTAGCGTATTATGAGAATTGGGTCGTTGAGCATGGAATAGACTCTGTGAAGACTGATAAAAACGGTCATGCAGTGAATCCCGATTTGATTTCAGGAGCAACAATTAATGTCGCAGAATTATCTCAGGCTGTACAGAATGCAATTGACGGAAAGACAGAGGACGGAGGTTACACAATCAAGACGGGCACTTCATATAGCAATATCTGGGGGCTGTATCTCGCTAACGTTATTTTCAAGGGAGACGAGATAGTCAAGGTATTAATCGACCGTATAAGCCTGACAGGTGAGGACAGCAAGGAGAAATACGACAACTACGGCATAAAGCGCGTAAGTACCATCAACAAAGACTGGTGGGAACAAGTTGCCTATTATGAAGACTGGGTTTTGAAAAATGGGATTGAAGCTGTGAAGTATGACAGTAAAGGACATGCTGAAAATGTTGATTTAATTTCTGGAGCTACTATCGGAGTAGATGATTTAACGTTAGCGGTTCTTGACGCATTGAAGGACGAAGCGACAATAACCGTTAAGCAGGGGAAACTACGCGGAGAAACTTCTGACGGAATGCGGATATTCAGGGGTATACCCTACGCAGAGCCTCCCGTAGGAAAATTGCGCTGGCATTCTCCAGTCCCGGCAAAATCATGGGAAGGCATCAGGGACGCAACGAAATTCGGTAACCGAGCATTCTCGGCACTCACTAACGACCAGCAGCAAGGCTCGCCCAGAAGTGAGGACTGCCTTTATCTCAATGTCTGGACACCCGCAAAATCACCATCCGAAAAACTTCCCGTAATGGTCTGGGTACACGGCGGAGGCTTCCAGTTCGGGAGCGGTGAAGAACCTGCCTACGAAGGCTCAAACCTAGCGCGCAAAGGTGTTGTTGTCGTAACATTCAACTACAGGCTCGGAGTTCTGGGCTTTCTAGCACACCCAGAGCTTGACGGCGAAGGAGCTTCGGGAAATTACGGCCTTCAAGACCAAATTGCAGCGTTGAAGTGGGTGAAGGAGAATATAGCTTCATTCGGAGGAGACCCTGACAACGTTACTCTTTTCGGCGAATCTGCTGGAGCTATGTCGATCGGGATTCTCATGGCTTCACCGCTGGCACACGGGCTGTTCCACAAAGCAATATGTGAGAGCGGTGCACTCTGGGACGGATATGTCGGGCCTCTTGAGAGTTTTAGTGAAGCACACAAACGCGGAGAAGATTTTATGAGGGCTATGGGCGCAAAATCTATTGATGAACTGCGTGCTATGCCTGCGGAGAAGCTAAACGACTCTGCACTATGGGATTTCAGCAGTAATCCTATAGTTACGGCATTTTCCCCGAACGTCGATAATTACGTCCTGCGTGAATTTCCCGGAGCTGTCTTTGCGCGAGGTGAACAGATGAAGATTCCGCTCTTGGCCGGATGGATGGAAGCAGAGTATTTCCCGTTCAAGGCGTTTGCGCTGCCTCATAGCACACCCAAAGAGTTCAGAGCCTCAGCCGCAAAAATGTTCGGTGAGGATAGAATGCAGGAGTTCATGAAGCTCTACCCGATTGAGGACAAAGAACGTTCTGCGTTTGAGCTGACTTCTGACTACACAATAAGCGAGCAGACATTCTACATTCTTGAACGCCAGAGCAAACTTGATGTGCCCGTATACGGTTACGAGTTCACATACACTTCACCTTACAGCCCTATAGCCTCGCACATTGTTGACATGCCTTTTGTCTTCGGTACGCTCACAAATCAGTATATATTCGGCGGAAAGTCAGCGCAGCCCTCACAGGAAGACCGTGATTTTTCTGACGTAATCATGAACTACTGGACGAATTTCGCGAAGACAGGAAACCCCAACGCTGAAGGCCTACCAACTTGGCCGGAGTATAAGAGCGGGCTGATTATGGACTTAGGGAACAAGATAGAGGCGAGGCAGAACAACAAACTTGACCGCTTCAACTTCATCGGCAGTTTCAGGAGTGGGGGAGTCTTCCCGTTGAGGTGGCGCAATCCTGAGACGAAAACACTCATATATTCCGACCACGAGCCTTTAGGGAACATGCGCACACGTTTCTTGAATGATGTATTTTTCCCCGCCGTCGAGAAAGAATCAGGAGGCCGCATAAAGATTAGCACTCACTGGAACGGAGAACTCAGCATCAGCTACGAAAACTTGAACACCGTAAAAGACGGTTCACGGGCACAAATCACCGTAGTAGTGCCTGAGTACAGCATGAAGGAATTACCATTGCACCAGCTATTCAAGAGTTTCCCCGTTGGTCCGACGGGACAAGAACAGGTTAATTTCTTCCGCCGTGTGTATGAAGAAGTCCCCGAACTCACGAACGAACTCGATGCACAGAACATTCACCCGATAATTATTGCCACTGGATACCCGGCAGCATTCTTCAGCACAAAGCCGTTGAAATCATTGCAGGACATCAAGAGTCAGAGCTGGAGGAGCGCAAGTTTCTGGCACAAGGACTTTCTAGCCAATGCCGGAGCAACGCCCATAACTATCCCTTGGGGGCAGAAGGTATTTGACGCTCTGAATGACGGAAGTATTGACGGCCTGATCGTGAACGTTGACAGCGGATATGACCTCAATGCGCACAAGGCAGCACCGAATATTCTTGCGTCAAAAAGATTGTGGCTCGGACATGAGTACATTATTGCTATGAATAAAGACGTGTGGGACTCTCTGGCTGACGAGGACAAACACGCAATAGAGAGAGCTGCAGAGAGTTCGTATAGAGTTCTGGGCGGAATAATGGACGAGTCTTTTACGCAGATGCTTGACACACTCAGAGCAGACGGCGCAAGTGTTAGGCTTCTGACTGATGATGAAGTTGCTTACTGGGAAGAGGCCACAGATTACAGGATCATTCAGGTCGAGTGGGCAGAGAAAAATAACGCAGTCAGTATCCTTGAAGCACTACGCAGATGCATGAACGGAGGGAATAAACATTGAGCAGAGCATACGATTTCCTGAAGGACTGCAATTTCTACTACCTTCTTACTATTGACGGCAACTATCCCTCAGGCAGACCAATTAGCGGCATTCTTGAGGCTGAAGGCGTTATGTATTTCGGCACAAGAAAAGATAAAGCAGTGTACCAGCAGTTATCGCAGTGTCAGCATGTGGGGCTTGTTGCGTTCAATAAAGGGCATTGGCTTAGGCTTTACGCAGACGTTAAGGAGACTCAAGACTCATCAATCCGTGAGCAGTATTTGAACAGGCTTCCGGCAGAGATTCGGAGGTTCGGAAATGCGGATAACCCTTTGCTTGCTGTGTTTGCTGTACATATTGTGAAGGCAGATTTACACGCAGGAGAGGACAGCGAAGATATTACAGAGGAGGAAAGATAGATGGCAGATTTTGAGGAATTAATGATATTCAGGCCGTCAAAGCAGTACAAGCCAGAATGTCCCCAGCTAATCAAGCCCGGAATTACTACGCTACCTAAAGGCTGGCAGGTTGAGGAAGGATACAAGCCCCTTCCGTGCGATATTATCGTCGAGAAAGATGTTCGCGTGAAAATGCGTGATGGTGTTTCCCTATGTGTAGACATCTTCAGACCCGTAACGTCCGAGAAAGTCCCGGTGCTCATCTCGTGGAGTTCCTACGGCAAAGACAACGGCACCCGGCCAAGCTACAAAGGCATATTCTCACTTGTCGGCATACCTAACAGCAAAGTATCCGGCCTCCAGAAGTTCGAGGGCAGCGATCCGGCTTATTGGTGCGCTCACGGCTATGCTGTCTGCAACCCAGACACACGCGGCATCACGAAGTCTGAGGGCACAATCTACACGATAGGCTCTCATGAGGCGCAGGACGGTTACGACCTCATAGAGTGGCTTGCTGTTCAGGACTGGTGCAACGGAAAAGCAGCTCTCAGCGGAACATCTTACCTTGCGTTTTCTCAGTGGTTCATAGCGTCAACTCAGCCCCCGCACTTGGCCGCAATCAACCCTGAAGAAGGCCTCTCTGACGCATACAGGGACTTGGTGAGCAGAGGCGGCATTACTGACGTAGGTTTTGCTGCACGAATCCAGTCCAGTCAGGCGCACGAGGGTGAACCTGTAGACTGGGAGGACTTGGCCGCTGAAGGGATGAAGTATCCTCTTGCGGATAATCCCTTGTGGCAGGACAAGACTGCTCATCCGGAACGTATAACCTGCCCCGCGTATGTCGTTGCCAGCTACAGCAACACTCTTCATACTATGGGAACGTTCAGGGCGTGGAGGGCAATACCTGACGGCAAAAAGTGGCTGCGGATTCATGACGGGCAGGAGTGGCCGGACTTTTACGACGAGGAACAGCAGAAGGACAGACGCAGATTCTTTGATCACTTCCTCAAGGGAGAAGCTAACGGCTGGGAGAATACCCCAATAGTTCGCTATTCACTTCACGATTTCGAGGGAGGCAATATCACGGGAATTAGTGCTGAGACATTCCCGCCTGCTGATGTGAGCTATGAAAAGCTGTATCTTGACGGACAAACCCGGACTCTCTCGGCCAAGCTCCCGGATTCTGACTGTCCGGCAAAATATGACGCTGAAGGAATCGTTACGCTCGCATCATTCCTCTACACCGTCAGCGAACGCACGGAGATCATAGGTTACCCAAGCATAAAGCTCTGGCTTGAGGCAGAAGGCCATGATGATATGGACGTGTATATCTCACTCTACAAGCTCGACAAGTTCGGGAGTATGCTCCAGCAGTTCACAGTTCCCAATCACAGTGCACGTAATCATGACCTCACCGACAAAGGCGGAAGTATCTTGCGTTATCGAGGCAGCACAGGAAGGCTCAGAGTCTCCATGAGGCATCTTGACGAAGAAAAAACTACACCAGAGATTCCGTATCACAGCTTTGACCGAGTCGAGAAGCTCAAGCCCGGAGAGATTGTGCCCGTAGAAATAGAGATGTACCCTGTAGGAATGGTGCTTTATGCTGGAGAGAGTTTGCGACTCGTAGTGAGTGCGAGTGATGAGGCAGGCTCTATGATGCCCGGCACAGCTCCGGCCAAGCCCAATAATCATGGCAAGCACATAATACATTGCGGAGGAAGTTACGACTCATACCTTCAGCTTCCATTCAAGCATTATTAAAAGTCTTAGTGGGCAGACTCAACACAGCAAGAGTCCGCCCTAATTTATTACTGACTATTTTCCTCCGGCAATCATGAGCAGGAATGCTTCGGGGACTCTGTCCTTGACCGCCTTAAAGACTTTCACAAGAAACGTGTGATTCTTAACTGGGTCAAACCTTCCCACATGCCCAACAACAAATGCATCTTGAGGTATTCCAAGCTCTTTCCTGATTACTTCTCTGTGTTTGGCGTTCCTGAAACGCGACATGTCTACCCCATTGTTAAGGACTATTGTGTTATCAACGTTGAAGGCAGTGTTAAGTATGTCTCTCATCTGCTCGTGAAGCGCGATCAGCCTAACCGAATAATGACACATAAGCCACTTTAGATTTTTGACATCACGTCTGCGTTTAGGATTGGTCAACCAGTCTTTTGCGTTGTTATGGTGCGTGTAAAACAGGCGGGTAGTTATCGGAGGCTTGGCTAATCTAAGTATTCTGCTGCTTTCTAGGTGAAAATGAAGAATGTCGGGCTTGTACTTTCTGAAAAAGTGTCTGATATAAAGCGGTGCGGCAAACATAAAAGCCAGTTTACGAATTACTTTCGCAAAAAAGCTATGCCCCCCCCCTATACGCAATTTTTCACTAATATACACTACTCTGATTCCTCGTGCCTTAAGTTCATAGTCGTATGGCGAACAGGCATTCCACATACAAAGTACCGTTACTTCATGACCAGCATCATGCATATGCAGCGCGTAGTTCTTCACCAGAGTCTCGGCTCCTCCCATAGTCAGGCCATAAATAAACTGCACTATCTTCATTCCTTCAGTGCCTCCTCGTAATATGACAGCAGCTTTGATACTACGTTCTTCATGTCCCATGCGTCATAGTCCTTGTACTCGATCGCTGCAGTTGCTTCACACATAGATATTGCCTTGTCAGCCCATTCTTTCGGAGTGCATGATAGAGACATGTGCTCGGCATAGTTTGAGATGTCTGCTGCCTGGGGAACTCCTGAAGACATAAGGCAGTGAAGACCTGCTGCCTGCGCTTCAACTGCAACATTGCCAAGCCCTTCACTTTGAGAAGGAAATATCAGTATGTCCATTGCATTCATCAGGTCAGGAATATCAGTTCTTTCGTGCAACACGAGTGAAGAGTCACTGATACCATACTCTTTAATTTGGCGAATAACTTCAGCTTCTACTTCTTGAGGCTTGGGTCTCATAATATTCATCTCCTTAGTCTTAAAGATTGAGCAATATTTTATCATTCACAGATTATCATTAGGCCTGCTTATTTTCCGTATTGTGATAGAATTTCAAGCTATATCATTTCACACTATACTTTATTCTGAGGGAGGATGAGATTCTAAATTGTCCCCAAAAGGTGTTCACTATATCGTCGAAGTCTCAGGCTGCGATGACACCATCACTAACGTATCCAAGCTGCAGGATATTCTCGTAGAAGCAGCTAACAGAGCACATGCTCAAGTCTGGTCAGTATCGTTCAACAGGTTTCCCCCAAACGGAGTCAGCGGAGTAGTAGTAATAAGTGAGTCTCACTTATCGTGCCACACTTGGCCGGAAGTCAACTATATGGCTCTCGACATCTACACTTGCGGTGCACACACTGAGCCTATGATTGCTGTAGACTATGTGCTTGAGCAGGTCAAGGCTTCGCACATTCACGTTACGGAGATAACCCGCGGACTCGATGATGATGACGAGAAATACTATCACTCGTTCATAACATGGGAAGAAGACAGAAACGGAGGCCTCAAAAAATGAGACGCATAATCTTCACAGCAATAATCCTTCTTGCTTTATCCTTCAGTGCTCAGGCAGCGACTCGACCGTTCATTGCTGACAAGTCAGGTGATGAAGTCCTGCAGTCCCTGATCAGCACCAAAGCCTCAAAGTTCACGGTAAAGACATTCCGCGATGACATCACAGAGTTATCAATCCAGTACAACATTTACCTTCCTGATGGGTATTCTGCTGAGAAGAAATATCCTGCGGTGTTCTTCATGGCGGATGGCAGTGCAGCAGGCAAAGACCCTTCATTTTCGCTCACTCAAGGTTACGGGGCGTTAGTGTGGCCGGAGGATTGCATAGTGATTGTGCCGACGTACCCGGAAATGATTCTTGATGACCATAACGGCCTAGTGATTACTGATTACGTTTGGCTGACTGAACGCTTCGTGAGATGGGCACTCAAGAATTACAGCATTGACGCTTCACGAGTATACGCGACCGGACAGTCTATGGGGTGCATGACGTGGATGATACTTTCTGCACAGAATCCGGGACTGTTCACGGCGTGCCTGTTCGTGTCGGGGCAATGGGACATCGCCGCGCTTCAGGGACTACGTGAGCAGAAGTTCGTGTACGTTGCGTCTCTTGGGGACGACAAGGCTTCAGCAGGACAGCAGGAAGTGATAGACATGTTCACGAGTGCGAGTCTGCCTTATGTGTGGTACAGGAACATAGACGCTAAGAATCCTAACGTGAGCATTCCGGCGGGACAGAGTCAGAGTTTCGTAACGTTCTTGGCCGGATCTACTCTTCCTGAGGGCATAAATGGTAATTATTCTGATCACATGACATCATTTGACTACACATACAAGATGCAGTCAGTTATTGAGTGGCTGTTGTCGCAGAGAAAGTAACACAGTACACCGGACATCACTTGATCTGGCCAAAGGCTGCGGTTACGCCATAAGTACAAGATTGCAGCAGTCAGAGAGCGGCTGTTGTCGCAGAGAAAGGAGGTAAATCTAGAAGTCAATAAGGTGTAATAACATACTCTAATCAGCAATAAGATTGATAGTAAAAACTTTATGAAGGAGGTAAACTCTGCTACATTAGGGGTTAGAGGGTGGGGAGTGCAAGTCGATAGCACTATAAACATGATTTACTGGGTAACGCCCAGCTACCGGTGGCTAGCCGGAAAGTAAAGTCAAGCCTTTGGCATGCTTTGCTACCGGACTGTCAGACAAACTCAAGTAGCTCCGGCGAACGAGGACAGGTTGAACAAGGAATTTTCTAGAAAGTGTTAAACTCACATTATTACACTTTTTATGTAGCAGAAGTAAGATATATGGATAACTTTTTCAGCAAATTAGTACCGAGCTACACGTTCGAGATATTTCCGCCCAAGGGCAACAAGAGCACCGAAGGCACTTACGGAGTCATTGACAGCCTAGTCAGCTTCAACCCTGACCTAATCAGCGTAACTTATGGTGCAGGAGGCTCCAGCAGAGATAACACCGTAGAGATAGCTTCCGGCATTCAGAACAGGTATCACACTTGCGGAGTCGCACACTTAACGTGCGTCGGGACAACAAGAGATGACATCAGGGCAATTCTTGACGAACTCAAGGCAAACGGAGTCCGGAATATTCTTGCATTACGCGGAGACCTCAAGGACAAATCGGACTTGGGAGATTTCCACTATGCCAGCGAATTAATCAAGTTCATCAAGGATAATTACGGAGACGACTTCGATGTTTTCGCGGCATGTTACCCTGAAAAGCACCCCGAAGCTCCGTCAATTGAGGAGGATTTGCAGCACCTCAAGGAGAAATGCGAACTCGGAGTGAAAGGCTTAATCTCTCAGCTATTCTTCGACAACGACATATTTTCAGCGTGGAGGGACAAGGCCAGAGCAATTGGGATAACTCAGCCGATTATTGCGGGTGTCATGCCGATAACTGCTGCAGCTCAGATTCCGAAGGTCGTCGAGATGTGCGGAGCGTCTGTGCCTGAGAGGGTGCGAAGGTTTGTTGACGCATACGGCCATCATCAGGGAGCGGTGAAAGAGGCCGGAATAGCTTATGCTACGGAACAGATCATTGACATGTTAGCGCGTGATGTTGAGGGTATTCACCTGTACACGATGAATCAGGCTGATACTGTAAGAAGGATTGACAGCGGCATTAGGTCAGTGCTGTACACGAAACGTTATGCAGTTCGTACTGACGGACAAGCACATAACTGATGCACTACGCTACATGAGAGTCCCCCCGGCTGTTCGTGATGAGGAATTGCTTCGGACAGTTCGGGAGGCTTTCGTGAAGCTGGAAGGGTATATCACTCCGCGCTGTGTGTGGGGGAGGTTTCATGTTGTGCACTTTGACGGAGGAATTGAGCTTGAGGGAGAATATATCTACAGCGACGACATAGCCAGACTCACAGCAAGAAGTGATGAGTGTATATTGTTGGCGGCGACACTTGGCCACGATACCGACCGGCAGATTACTCTTGCGCAGAACAGGAATATGCTTGACGGTGTAGCACTTGATGCTTGTGCGAGCGTGAGGATTGACGCGTATATTGACGAGTTCATGAAGAGAGAGATTGTGCCGAGCTTGAGAGAGAATGAGCATTTGACTCACAGGTTCAGCCCTGGCTATGGAGATCTGAGCATGACGGTAACGGAGGACATAATAGCAATACTCAACGCTACGAAGCGAATAGGCTTAACAGTAACTCATTCACTGATGATGACCCCGATAAAATCAGTAACGGCGATAACAGGTCTTTTCCACAAACACTAACATTTTTCCCAACTGAGAGTCATAGAAAGACAGCAATAATATTAGGATAGTATGAAAATTTGATGAGTGCATAAAAACAAGGACAAGAATTTATGCTATAATCATATTTACCAATATATCCAAGCACATGACTTTGTGGTTGTGTGCCACTTTATCTTATCCTGTCCTGTGATCAATTATAGCATAGTGCAGAACAAGATGATTGATAGTTTTGTGCTTTTTTTTACCGGTAGCTTCTCCATAGAGTGGGGGAAGTTTGGTGCAGTAGTCTTCAGCTATCTTAAGGAGGGAGTTCATGAAAAAGTCAAAGGTTATTGCGTTATTGTTAGTTAGTGTAATGCTGTTCGGAGTTGTTCAGTCTGTGTATGCTGGGTCATCTCAGAGCGGTAAGTCTGAAGGCAGCGGAATATTGTCTCGTGTAGTAATGGCGGTTATCGGCGGGACTGCTGGCTTCTCTGTTGGCGGTATTCCTGGTGCTGTTATGGGTGCAGGGTTTATGGCTATCGTTAGTCCGGGATGTTTTAATAACCCTTTTGGTCCTATTAGCTACTAAATGAAAGGAGAAATAATCATGTTGAAGAAGTCAAGAATTATTGCGGTGTTAGTGGTAAGCGTCATGATGTTTGCGGTTGTCGAGCCTGCGTGTGCGTGGGACTGAGGAGGAAGTGTAGTCGGAGGTATTGCGGGTGCTATTCTTGGAGGTGCTGTTGTGTTGACGGGAGGGCTTGCTCTTCCTCTCGTCCCTGTAGTAGCTGGAGCATCTATGGTTGGTGCGGCTGTAGGAGGAGTTGACGAAGACCCAAAGAGCGGAGTTGTGGCAGGTACGGGCGCGGGATTAGGAACGACGATACTATACGATGCCTTGAAAGTAGCGTTGCCTTAAACTAGTATAAATCAACTGCCTCTGGCTTAACGGCTGGGGGGCAAATTTTTTTCCCTGTTAATGTAGAATATAGCAAAATCATAACAGGAGGAACATTTTTATGTGCGGAATATTAGGCTATACAGGTGAACGTCAAGCTAGCGACATTCTCTTAGCTGGACTCGAAAGACTCGAATACCGCGGCTACGACTCGGCAGGTATCGCTGTCCTCTCCGATGGAACAGTCAAGGTCGCAAAGAACAAAGGCCGACTCCGAGTCCTTGAGGAGAAACTCAAAGCCGGTCAGGACATCACAGGCACTTGCGGCATAGGCCACACTCGCTGGGCAACTCACGGTGAACCCTCCGACATTAACGCCCATCCATTATGGAGCGATGATATGTCCGTAGTCGCTGTCCATAACGGCATAGTAGAGAACTACAGGGAAATCAAGAATATGCTGGCGAATCACGGTTATGCTTTCTATTCACAGACAGACACAGAAGCCGCAGTCAAGCTCATAGACTTTTACTACAAACAGACTCATAATCCCTTAAAGGCTATCACTCAGGCAATAAAGGTAATCGAAGGCTCGTACTGTTTCGTTATGCTGTTCAAGGATTATCCGGGCGAAGTCTGGGGAGTCAGGAAGGATAACCCGTTAATCGCAGGACAAGGACAAGGCGAGTCATTCTTAGCGTCTGATGTTTCGGCAATACTTCAGGATACTCGGCAGGTGTATTATCTCGACAACATGGACATAGTACAGCTCAAAAAAGGTGTAGTGCGCTTCTTTGACACAGAAGGTTACGCAAAGCACAAAGAACTCAGTGAAGTAACGTGGGATGCTCAGGCAGCAGAGAAAGGCGGATTTGAGCACTTCATGATGAAGGAAATTCACGAACAGGCCCGCGCAGTCAGAGATACATTCGGTGCAGTGTTTCATTCCGGGAAAATAGACCTCTCGGACTCCGGACTCACTGATGACGCGATAAAGACTATCTCACAGATATACATCATTGCTTGCGGAAGTGCCTATCATGTCGGAGCAGCAGCACAGTATATTATTGAGGACTTGGCCAAGCTGCCGGTGCGTGTAGAGCTAGCGTCAGAGTTCCGTTACCGTAATATGCCCCTAAGCAGGGACGCATTAGCCGTAATCATCAGCCAGTCAGGAGAGACAGCAGACACATTAGCCGCAATGAGGCTCGCAAAATCTCACGGCATAAAGACTCTCGCGATCGTCAACGTTGTGGGGAGCACAATAGCCCGTGAAGCGTATAACGTTTTCTACACAATGGCCGGGCCTGAAATCGCTGTAGCTACCACTAAGGCCTACAGTGCCCAGCTAATTGCGTGCTATGTCCTGGCGATGGAGTTTGCGAGAGTGAGAGGGACAATCACCACGACGTACTATGAGAGCCTTATCGGTGAGATTCAGAGTTTGCCGGAGAAGATAGATGAGATTCTGGACGAGAAGGAGAGACTCGCAGAAATAGCCTATAAGTTCGTGAATGCTCGTAACGCATTTTACTTGGGACGGAACATAGATTATGCCGTAGCTATGGAGGGAAGCCTCAAGATGAAGGAGATAAGCTACCTGCACAGCGAGGCAATAGCTGCAGGAGAGATGAAGCACGGGCCGATAAGCCTAATCGAGAAGGGAATGCTTGTAGCCGGAATAATGACGCAGAAGGAGCTATCCCTGAAGATTGCGAGCAACATGGTCGAGGCAAAGAGCAGGGGAGGATTTATTCTTGTTGTGGCGATGAGAGGGTGTGAGACGCTGAAGGACGAGTCGGACTTTACGTTCTATGTGCCGGAGACGGATGAACATTTTGCGGCGAGTCTGGCAGTGATTCCGCTGCAGCTTATGGGGTATTACGTTGCAGTAGCTAGGAAGCTGGATGTAGACAAGCCCAGAAATTTGGCCAAGAGCGTAACTGTTGAGTGATGAGCGATAGATTCGGACTGACCAGAGAATGCGCAGAGGCTCTTGACGCTGAAGACGGACTCGCCAGTTTTGCTGGACGGTTCTACAAGCTGCCCGGCAAAATCTACATGGACGGGAACTCTCTCGGACTCATGAGCCGTGATGCTGAAGCTGCCCTCCTTAGAGCCATAAACGCCTGGAAGTCTCAGGCAATAGACCTCTGGGGAGAATACTTTCTATATCACGACAAGTTAGGCGCACTCACTGCTCCGCTCATCAACGCCAGCCCTGAAGAAGTTACCGTAGGAGGGAGCACTACCGTCAACATTCACCAGGCAATAGCGACGTTCTACGAGCCTTCAGACGGGAGAAACAAGATACTCATTGACGACCTGAACTTTCCGACGGACAGATATGCACTCTCCAGCGATATACGCATTCACGGCTATAACCCCGACGTGTGCCTGAAAGTAGTTGAGAGCAGGGACGGACAGTACATCTATGAGGACGATATTATCTCTGCAATGACGGAAGATGTGTGTGTGGTGTTCCTGCCTTCAGCACTGTACAGGAGCGCGCAGTTAATCGACATGCAGAAGGTTACTGATGCTGCACACGAACGAGGAATATATATAGGGTTTGACCTGTGCCACTCAATCGGGACAGTGCCTCATGACTTCAGGAAGATAGAGCCGGATTTTGCTCTGTGGTGCAACTACAAGTATCTTAATGCAGGGCCTGGAGCAGTAGCGGGATTGTACATTAACCGCAGACATTTCGGGAGAGTTCCTGGACTCAATGGATGGTGGGGGTATGACAACGGGACGCAGTTTGACCTAGCTGACGAGTTCATTCACCAGAAGGATGCAGGAGGCTGGCAGATAGGTACATCGCCAATACTCTCAATGTCTCCGCTAGAAGGCTCGCTGAAGATGATTAACGAGGCAGGAATAGATAACATTAGGGCAAAATCACTAATGCTTACTGAGTACTTGATGTACCTGATTGATGAGAAGCTCAGTGCTTATGGGTTCAGTGTCGGCAGCCCGAGAGAGCAGGATCGCAGGACTGGACATGTAGCCCTCCGGCATGATGACGCAATAAGAATCAATGCGGCTATGAAGTCGAGAGGAGTGTTGCCGGATTTTCGTTTCCCTGACGTGATAAGGCTAGCTCCTGCAGCACTGTACACATCATTTGCGGAAGTATTTGACGTGGTGGAGATAATAGCTGACATTATGGAGAAGAGAGAGTATGAGCTTTTCGAGAACAGGAGAGGAACTGTTGCGTAGAAAAAATCAATCCCCTGTCGTATGATTGACGGGGGATTCTGTCTATTGGTATATCCTTGCCTCGAGAGGTGCTAACTCAGAAGGCCTAGTCTCTCCCTCACTGCTCAGGAGAACTCTTCTCTTCACGAACTCCTCCGGAATCTTCACCGCCTTATCCGAGAAATTCGCAAGCGTTATGACTTCTTTGCCGTCAAGTTCCCTCACAAAGCCGAACACTTCCTCACTATCACTCATCACCTCACGATAGCTCCCAGCAATCAGCACATCATTACTCTTCCTCAGCTTCAGCAATCTCCTGTACCAGTTCAGCACCGAGTCCGAGTCCTCCTCCTCACTCTCTGCATTAATGAGCATGTAGTTATCGTTCACTGGCAGCCACGACTCGCCCGACGTAAAGCCCGCATTCTTCCCTGCACTCCACTGCATAGGCGTACGAGCATTATCACGCGTAAAGTATCGTATGAACTTCATTGCTTCCTCCGGCGAAAATCCTTCACTCAGCGCAAGGTCATACTGCCCCCTCGTCTGCACGTCGTTAATCTCGCTAATATCCCTCCAGAATCTATTTGTCATTCCGAGTTCTTCTCCCTGATAGATAAATGGTGTCCCCCTCATCGTCAGCAAGACAGCTCCTAAAACTTTTGCGGCCTTCTTGGAGTCTGAAGCATTGGGCAGAAAATGATTCACACTTCTAGGCTGGTCGTGATTCTCGAAATACGCAGGATACCATCCAGTCTTGGCCGTAGCTTTCTGACTCGCTGAGATTGCCCGCTTAAGATCCGTCAATGTCCACTTCACTGGCCTGCACCATATTTCTGCTTCACCAAATGGCAATGTCTCATGACTGAACTCGAACAGCATGTCGAACACTCCGGAATCCCCTACCCATTCACTAAGCTCTTCAGGACTCACGCCGTTAGCCTCGCCTACCGTGAAAATATCCCTGCCGTAACATACTTCTCGCTTGAACTCGTGCAGAAAGTCCAGAATCCCGGGCTGATTCGCTGTCATCGTGTGAACATTTACTGTGCCGTCCGTTGTGTCTGGTGTACCGTCGAGAAATTCCGCAGGCTTCTTGATGTACGTGATTGCGTCTATCCTGAAACCTCCGACTCCCTTATCGAGCCAGAAATTCGCGCTGTCATAAAGTGCCCTTCTCACGTCCGGGTTTTCCCAGTTCAGGTCGGGCTGTTGTTCAGCAAAAGTGTGAAGGTAGTATTGCCCTCTCTCCTCACAGAATGTCCATGCACTCCCGCCAAATATACTTCTCCAGTTTGTAGGAGGTGTGCCATCAGCTTTAGGGTCGCGCCAAATGTACCAGTCTGCTTTTGGGTTATCGCGTGAAGACTTCGACTCAAGAAACCATGCGTGCTGATTCGAGCTGTGATTGTAGACTAAGTCCATCACGATTCTGATTCCTCGTTTGCCTGCCTCACTCACTAACTCCTCAAAATCAGACATTGTCCCAAAGTCCGGGTTGATGCCCGAATAGTCGGAGATGTCGTAGCCGTTATCGACCATCGGTGAAGGGTATACAGGAGTCATCCAGACAGCATTAACGCCTAATCTTGCGAGATAGTCCAGACGGTTAATTATCCCGCGTATATCTCCCGTTCCTGTGCCTGTCGTGTCCTGAAAACTTTTAGGGTATACCTGATACACTGCTGATTTCTGCCACCATTTCGGCATCGTAAATCTCTCCTTCAGCTTCATGATTCGTGAAAGGCTCTCGTCTATTCTTGCCTCACTGATTCTACCGGACTTCACGGCCTCAATTATT
>ERZ842401.4570-NODE-4570-length-15982-cov-4.321153_pt1 | contig 15982 bp, 4 predicted proteins | sample MGYA00521270_ERZ842401 | MGnify/ENA primary metagenome ERZ842401 (study PRJEB31892, sample SAMEA3878208) | bioreactor metagenome | biome: Moose rumen | place: Sweden | collected 2011-10 | study: EMG produced TPA metagenomics assembly of the PRJEB12797 data set...
CTTGGTTGATGTCCGAGCTTTGCTCGTGGATGGCTGTGAGGATGCCGCAGGAGTTGCCGTCGAACTGGTACTCGGCCTTGGTGTAGCCAATACGCTTGATGGTGTTGCGGGCAATGGTCTGCAGGTCTATATACACATCACTGCGCACCTCGCCCATGATGACCACCTGTCCGGTGGTGGCAAACGACTCACAGGCCACACGGGCCTTGTCGTCGTAGGCCAGAAACTGGTCCAGTATGGCATCGCTTATCTGGTCGGCCACTTTGTCGGGATGGCCCTCCGAAACTGATTCTGAAGAAAATAAATATGACATGGTTTTTTATAATCTGTAGGTATTATCACTACTGATTCGTACTTCATAGATTTGCATAGTCCTTGTGTACCTGATCTATCAGCTCATCGAAATATTCATCTACCGACATAGTGCTTGCCATGATTTTTTCGCGCACAAGGGCATTTGCCGAAGTGTTCTGGCATTTTCTGTTGACGGGTGTATTGAATGTTGTAGTGATCATACTTTTGTATTTACTTTTCAAATATCGCTGCAAATTTAGTGCTTTTTGATGGAATATCCAAAAGTAATGAGATATTTGTTTCCATGGTTAAGCGTTATTGGCATCGTCCTTGCGCTTAATGTAGTTGCCTGGCGTGAGGCCGAAAGCCGCATGGAAGCTGCGCGAGAAGTGGCTCTTGTCATAGAAGCCGCAGCTCTCGCCAATGTCGGCTATGGTTCTGTCGGGCTGTTCGTCGAGCATGCGGCGTGCCTCTTCCAGTCTTACCTGCAGGATGTACTTGATGGGGGTGATGCCCGTTACGCTGGTCAGCTTGGCGCGCAGCTGGAACGGTGATATGCACAGGCTGCTGGCCACGTGCTCTACGTCGGCCTGACGTTTTGGCATAAGCTCGACGATGGCTTTCCTCACTTTGGATACGAATTCTTCCGAAGGGTTGGTGAAGGGGTATGGCTCCGCTTCTTCGGGCACTGGTCTTTCTGCTGTTGCCGGTGTAGGTTGTGCGAGTGGGACGGCCGGCTCCGGCAGCTGAAGGGTCAGTTTCTGGCGCAGTCGGCTCCTGGCTCCGAGCAGGTTCTCGACGCACAGGTTCAGCTCTTCGGCATTGAAGGGCTTGTAGAGATATTCGTCGGCACCAGCCTGTCGTCCCTTGATGCGGTCGGGTTCTGTGGCCTTGGCCGTGACGACGATGATGGGTATGTGGTTGGTGGCCTCGTCGTCGCGAATGGCGCGGCACAGCTGCAGACCGTCCATGTGGGGCATCATCAGGTCGGTGATGATGAGGTCGGGTATGCTCTCTTTTACCTTGCTGAGTGCCTGCAGGCCGTCGGTGGCATAGTGCAGCTCGTAGCTGTTGCCCAGCTGTCGGCCGATGAGTGCGGCTACGTCGTTGTTGTCTTCGACGATGAGCAGGCAGGGCTTTAGGGGGGCCTTGTCGGGTTGCTGGGTGGTGGCAGTGTGGGGCAACGGGCGTTCCGGCTCTTCAGGTGCTTTTTGGCTCGGTGCGGTGACAATGGGCAGGCTGACCGCAAAGGTGGTGCCCTCTTCGGGTGTGCTCTCCACGCTGATGGTGCCGTGGAGCGCGTCGGTAATCTGCTTCACGAGAGCCAGGCCCACCCCCGTTCCTACGTTACTGGTGCTGTAGTCGGCCTGGTAGAACGGTTCGAAGATATGGGCCAGCTTGTCGGCCGGAATGCCGATGCCGTTGTCGCTGACGGTGAGCAGCACGCCGGTCTTCGCCTGCTGAAACATGACCTTCACCTGTCCGCCGGACGGTGTGAACTTGATGGCGTTCGAGAGCAGGTTGCCCAGCAGCTTGTCCATGTAGTCGGGCACGTATTCGGCTTCGACATCGTTCAGCTCGCTCTGATAGACGAGCGAAATGTCTTTCTGCCGGGCCAGCTCCCGATAGCGTTCTGTCACCATGGCCACGTAGGCATCGATGTTGCCCACCTCTACGGGCTGATGGCCGATGGCCGACTTTACCTTGGTGATGTCGAGCATCTGGTTGACGAGCTGCAACAGCTGGTTGCCTTGATGCTCGATGGTCATGCTGCGCTGTTTTACTTCCTCTTCCGGGATAGGGGAGGACAGGGTCTGCAGTTCACGGGCCAGTCCGAGGATGACGGTCAGAGGCGTGCGCAGCTCGTGGGTGACGTTGGTGAAAAACTCCTCGCGTATGGAGGTCAGCTGCTGTAGTATGGCCGTCGTCTTCTTCCTCTGTCGCAGGGCATACATGAGGGCGGCAATGAGGCCTATGAGCATGAGCATGAAGGTCAGCGACGACATCAGGATGATGCGGTTCGTGCGCTGCGATTGGGCGTTCTGCTCTTCCAGTTCGTCTACGTGCAGATCGGTATTGGCCTTGGTGGTGAACTCCTTCAGCTGTACGGTGTGCAGCGAGTCGTTCAGCTGGATGTAGCGTTTCAGTGCTGCCAGCGACTCCTTGAGGTCTACGGCCTCAAGGGCTTCCGACAGTGTGCGGTAGTCATAGCTCACGCTCTGGGTGTTGCCCACGGCCTGCTGCATGGCTATTGCCTCGCGCAGTGCCTCCACGGCTTCGCGCTGTCGGCCCAGGTCGATGAGGTTCCAGCCCTTGAACTCCAGCGAGATAGCCAGCTGGTTACGGTCCAGGGGATCTTCCTCGCGCACCAGCTTGATGGCACTGTCGGCCGCCTGCAGTCCTCGTTGGTACTCGCCCTTGCGGTCGTAGGCATAGCTCAGCTGCGTCAGGTGGTTGGCAATGGCCGACTTGTTGTCGACAGCCCGGGCTGCCTCGACGGCCTGAAGACCGTAGTCGATGGCTTTGTCTATTTGCCGTGCACTGCAGTAGAGCTCGCAGGCTATGCCCAGAATGTTGTGGGTGGTGGGCGACGGTCTATTGGTGGCCGCGGTCAGCTCCTTGTCGGTGCTGATGGCTTTCTCCACCAGCACCAGGGCATCGTCGTAGTTGCGCAGACCGTGGTTCACTAAAGATATATATAAGTACGCGCGTGAGAGCTGCATCAGGTTCTTCTGTTGCTGACAGTAGTCTACGGCCTCCATGCCTACGTTGATGGCATCGGCGTAGTTGCTGGTCTTGAACAGGCAGTAGCACTTGTCGCAGAGCAGTGTGGCATGCCAGTCGGCGAGATCGGCAAGAACGCTTTGCTTCTTCTTGCCGATCTCCTCGGCCAAAAGCAGCGACTGGTCGATGTGCGTGAGCGCTTCTTGGTAATAGGAGCTGGTCGTCAGGAAGCGTTCCACGACGAATCCCACCGTGAGCTGTTCTTCGTCGCGGCTCATGCCGTCGGATAATGTTGGAGGGTCTGAAAAGAACAGGTTGTCGTCGTTGAGGAGCGTCAGCAACTGTCGGGCAACAGCTGTACGCTGCCGATCCTGGCCGTGATGATAGATTTCCAGAAGAGAGTCAACCTTGGCAAGTGTGTCTGCGTAGGCTGTTTCGAAAAATGATGCTAACAGGAGTAAAATGGTTAGCAAAGTTGTTTTTTGCATGTTTTAAGTTTGTTTTGCAATGCAAATATATAAAGAATTTCTCTAAAATATGCAACCGACTATTGGATGGGTGGCGTTTTTAATCAAATATACAACAAAACCTAAAGAATGTACAACCATTGTTTTATCTTTTTTTACTAATTTTGTAGCAAATTTAATCAATCATTGCTACAAGCACTGGTCATTTTGACCATCTTTCGAGATCTCAAAACAATCATATCAACTAATAATCTGCTTATGAAAAAATTTTTTTTATCCATGATGATGCTCGTCACCAGTGCGATGAGCATGTGGGCTGATGGCTATCACTTCCAGTATGAGAAGGGCCAGGACCAGCATGTGATTTACCTGTCTCTGACCGATGCTGAGGGGACGGTGCTCTCCCAAAGCAACGGACTTGGTGACGGTGCTTACTATGTAGGTGCTTTCATCGATGGCGAATGTAGAGGCGAAGCTGAGGTCCAGTTCTCTTACGACGGTGGCACCTTGGACAACCTCTTCACGCTGATGGTGCAGGGCAACGGCAGTAGAGAAAACGGAAAAAACATTACATTCCGCGTTTACAAGGAATCGATGGTAGCAGTCGGTACGGCAGAATACCGTATTCCCGAGGCAACTGCAAGTGTCCGTTTCACGAAAGACGCTACGACGGGAACTCCCTCCTCTCCTTATACGGTGAAGTTCACTCCTGCTGTCAGTATGCACTTGACAGAGTCCATCACAGTACACAAAGGTGGTCAGGTGGACATGCTTAGCCATATCACTACTGAGCCTGAAAACACGCTGATTCCCTACCCCCTGAGTTGGGTCTATTCAGAAGATTTCGTGGCAATTGGCGAAGATATTCTGGATGCACTTGCTGTGACCGATGCCGGTGGTACAAGTGTGTCGCTGACGGCAGGCACGGGCATATTTGCTTTCGAGGCAAACACAACAGTTGTTGTTGATAATCCTGCCACCGCCTTTGAGTGGACGAACGGTCAGGTGGTTAAGGATGCGTCCGATCCCAGCAAGGGAACGGTGACAGTGCCCGTAGGTTACAGCTTATCGCGTATCCTTGATTATGGCTATGCGCTGACACCAGCCGATGCCTCCACTACCTACACGTGGCTCTCTGACGTATGGGAAGTAGTGGGCCCGTCGCCAACTGGTAGCGGCATGGAAGCACTTGCCGTTGGAACGGCTGTCCTCACTGGTACACCTCAGGATGGAAGCACGGCTACAGCTCCTCAGCTGACGGTGAAGGTGATCAATCCTGTCACCACTTTCCAATTTGTTGACCCGAACAACGTGGTGGTGGTCGAAGTAGGAGACAACTTGAACCAGCGCTTGCTGAGCCAGATGACCGTCTCCCCGGAAGATGCCACCGACTTGACCTATACGCTGAGCGGCTTCTCGGCTGAAGATTTCGAGCAGCAGGCCAATGGCAATCTGGTTGCCAAGAAAGCCAACAGCGACGGAACGACCAATCAAGTGTCACCGATTACGATCACTGCCAACGACGGATTCGGAGCCAGTGCAGTCGTCAACGTGGTCATCATTCAGAAGCAGCCCACGTCTATCGATCCTGTGACAAATACCCTCTACATCACCAATCCTGATGAGCCACTCGACATTACTGACCAGTTATACGGTAACCTGGTGTTGACTCCCAATGATCTGAACATTGCCGACTTCACTCTTAACATGTCACCCTCCGATGAGTCGGTTATCACAACGGAATATCCCCCTGTGGGAGGAGCTCCCGCATATATGTTGCAGCATCAGTCAGGCGAAGTCTCTGTTACAATGAACGTGACGATGAGCGTGCTGGATAAGGATAACTATTATTCAGAGGTTGATTTTTCTTCAGGAGACATTAGGGTCAACATCAGTCAAAAGCGTTTGATGACCACCTTTATCGTCGATGTGCGTGAAGGACTTAGTGAGTTCACCTTCAATCCCGTCATTGCTATTTCGGGTGAGGAAGTAGAACTGACCCTCGTTCCCCAGCCAGCCGGTGTAGACTATGATGGCAGCAAGATCTCGGTAGAGGTGACCCCCTCAGTGGAAATGCCTAATGGCTGGACTTTTGCCACGATAGCCCCCAAGACGGGTGATGCTACCGGTCTGAACTGGGTCATCAACACCAAGAGCGTGGGCAATGGCACTATCACGGTGAACTATGAGAAGGATGGCGCCCCTGTGCAGATGGGCAGAGGCAGCATCAAGGTACAGCAGCGCTTGGATCTGAGCGAAGGCTGGCAGTGGATTTCGCTCTATCAAGGTTGTGTTTACGGAACGGACAGCATGCGGACCTATTTCGGTGCTGCTAACCTCGGTGAGATTCGCGGTGACAATAGCACTATATATAATGATGATAGCTATGGCTACTTTGGTGCCTTGACCACGCTGGAAATGGTAAAGACCTATAAGGTACGCATGAAGGCAGCCACCTATTTCAATATTGAGGACACCGAACTGAATAGCACTTACTTCGCCAACAACGTGACGGGCAACGATCCTACCGGAGCACCGCTTCCTTCTACCTATACCGTAGCCGCTGCTAAGGGCTGGAACTGGATTGGCAACCCCTATCAGTACAGCCGCAAGCTCAGCGACATCTTCGGTGACACCCAGTTCAGCGAGGGCGACATCATCAAGGGTAAGGAAAACTTTGCCACCTATACCAATGGTGCTTGGGGAGGCATGGAAACTCTGGAACCCGGTCAGGGCTATATGTTCAGTCTGGCCAATGCCGGCAACATCGAGTTCACCCGTGAGTTTGCCCTTGAGCAACCCACAGAGGCTCCGGCCATGGCACGCGCAAACAGCACTTCGCCCTGGACGATTGATCACCGCCGCTTTGCCGACAACATGTCGATGATTGCCTACGTAGGCGGATTCGATGACAATAGCCATATCATCCTCTATGCTTTCTGTGGCAATGAGTGCCGTGGCCGTGGTGTGGCCGTGGACGACCGTCAGTTCATCACCATCCATGGTGAGCGTGGCGAGCGCTTCACCTTCCGCGCCTACGACGAGCTGACAGGCCAGTACTACGATGTGATTGGCTCAAGAGCCTTCACTACTGTCAGCGGTTCCTATGCCAACCCTGTTCCCCTCTATGCTGGTAACACCACATCGATTGAGGCCATCAATGGCAAGGCAGTAGCAAACGATGATGTCTACGACTTGCAGGGCCGCCGCATGGGTAATGGCAACTTGAAGAAGGGCATCTATGTTCAGCAGGGCAAGAAGGTGGTGAAATAACCATCGATTCCCCTATATAATATAATAAGGTATATAAACTCACCAAACGCAAACGATTATGGTTGGACGATATAAAAGTATTCTTGTAATCATACTTTCTTGCCTCTCAGTGCTGCCCTTAGCACTGAGGGCGCAGGGGTACCAGACCGAAGATTGGCGGCAGCAATACCATGCCTCTTCTGTCTATTACGTCACGCTGCAGAATGCTGCTGGTGAGAACATAAACAGCCAGTATGCCACTGTCGACGGGGCCATCGGGGCCTTCGTCGGCAGTGAGCTGCGTGGCACCAGCCAGTGGATGCCGACAGGCAGCAGGGCCGGACAGGGCGTTTTCTTCATCCGTGTCTGGGGCGGCAAGGACGATCCGTCAACGGCCACCTTCCGTCTGCGCGATCAGCTGGGACTGGAGTATCAAATCGGCTCTCAAGAGTTTTCTCAGGACGAGGAGGGTGCCTATGGCTCGCCCTCGGCTCCTGTTTCGTTTACCGTCGTTCCCGTGACGGGCATCACGCTGCCTGCCACGGAGATCACGCTGAAGGTGGGTGACACGCACACACTGCAGACCACCCTCACACCCGAAGGTCACTCAGCGTTGCTGACCGCGCTGAGCTATACCTATAGCAGCAATACGGCTGCCTTTACGGTCAGCAGCTCCGGCATCATCTCAGCCGATGCCGTAGGTCAGGGAAAGGTCACCGTGAAGACCACTCCCGGCAATTTCACCGCTGAGGCCACCGTGAAGGTTGAGGCCGCTCCGGAGAAGATACACGTCACGGAAATCAGAAACAACATGGCCTCCAATCAGATTGAGATGGAAGAGGGCGACGAGCTGCTCCTCGACTTCTCCGTTCTCCCCGAGAACGCCACCGACAAGGCCGTGAAGTTCACCAACGACTACGACATCGTAGACATTAAGCAGGAAACAGAATCGTCGCCTGTCACCATTGTTGCCAAGAAGGCCGGTGAGGATGTGCTCACCGTGATCTCCGTTGACAACGAGCAGGCCACACTGACCTATAATATTACCGTAAAGAAAAAGGTGATTCCCGTCACCAAGATCGAGGTCACTCCCGCGACACTCGACGCATACGTAGGCGAGACCTACAACTTCACCCTGAAAGTACTTCCCGAGAACGCCACCAACAAGGCACTGGAAGCCACCGTTGAGAACACTGCGGTCATTGATCTTGATGCCGACAACCAGCAAATCACGGCCAAGGCCGTGGGCACATCGAAGGTCACCTTCCGTGCGAAGGACGGCTCTGATGTCGAGGCCGTCATGACGGTGACGGTGCGCGCCGTGCCCGAGGTCACTCTCTCGTTTGCCACTCAGACGCTGACCGCCTCGAAGTTGCACGACCGCGTGCTGACGCTCACCAAGGGTGGCAACGCCGATTTCCTGCCCTCGCGGGTAGAACTGGTCTTCAGCAAGGCCGCCAGCGGTGAGCCGGCTGCCACTGCCACCATGGCCGACGAAACGGGCCTGAAATGGAACGTGCGCGGTCACTACATCGGTTCTCATACGATTAAGATCAAGTATAACGGCAAGGAGCAGGCTGCTTCCTGCCAGATGAACACCCCGGCAGAATACAGCATCATACCCGGTTGGGACTGGATTTCGTTCTATGCTGCACCATCGGCCGGACTGGCCCTGCCAGGCATACTGAACAGCATTAGTGCCGGCACGAATGACGTATGGCGCGTCAACGAGATTCGTTCGCAGCAGCAGTTCATCCACTACGACCTTACTCATGGCTACTTCGGCGACCTCGCGGCACTCACCGCTACCGGTGGCAGCTATCGCTTCCTGACCAGCAACACCAATGACAATCTGGGCACGCTGGAGTTCAGCGTGGGTTACGACAAGCTGTCCAAGGCCCCGTTGGAGCAGCAGTTGGTGCCCGGCTATACCTGGATTGCCTATCCCTACGAGCTCGACCATTCCATTGAGCGGCTGGCCACCGAGCTCTCGGCTGTGGCCACCAACGATGATATGATCATTGGCCGCGATGGCTTTGCTGTTTACAACGGTGAGGAGTGGATAGTCACCGAGAACTTCATCCTGCAGGCCGGCAAGGGCTATGTCTATTACAATGCCGGCAAGAGCGAGAAGACCCTCAGGTGGACTTCCTCCAACCTGACTCCCGATCCGGCACCTGTCGCTTCGCGTCAGGATGCCCACAGCCGGGTCATGTACCGCCATCCTGAGACCATGGCCGTGGTTGCCATGGTGAGTGACCAGACCGTGCCCGAGGGTTCTGCCGTCAGGGCATACGTAGGCCAGGAGTTGCGTGGCGAGGCCGCCCTCAAGGCCGATGGCCGCTGCAATATGGCCGTGGCAGGCAGTCTGGGCGAGACCGTTGCCTTTGTTCTGGTCAACGAGGCCAACGGCTTGGAGACACCGCTGCCGCAGTCGGTGGCATTCGCCCAGAAGGCCGGTTCCCCCAAGGCACCGCTGCTGCTCGACATCGTGTCGGCAACAGGTGCTGAGGATATGATGACCGAAGGCATCTACGACCTGCAGGGACGCAGGCTCGAAGCCGCCCCGCTGAAGGGCATCTACCTGAAGGCCACGATGGCCGAGGGTCGTGTGACTGTTAAAAAAATTATTAAGAAATAAACTATGGCACCTATGAAGAAACACTTTGCAATGCTTTGCCTGCTGACGGCCGCCAGCCTCATGACACAAGCGCAGGACATCAGCCAGATTGCTAAGAGCGACCCGCTGATCATCACCGGAGCCATAGGCACCAACAACACCTATAACTACTCGTCGGCAGGCATGGGCTATGCCTCACCGTTGAGCAACTCGTTCTATGCCAACCTGAACATCAGCGTCTATGGCATGAGCATGCCTTTCTCGCTCTTCTATACCAACGACAACATGGAGTTCAGCCATCCCCACATCTCGTTCAACCTGAATCCGCGCTATAAGTATTGGACAGGCTATATCGGACAGTCGTCGATGGAGTACAGCGAGTACGTCATGTCCATGTCGTTCAACGGCGTAGGTCTGGAGTACAACGATACGAAGCGGTTGCGCGTGGGTGCCTTCTACGGTGTGCTGCGCAATGCCGTCAACGACGATCCCAACGACCCGGCGGCCCGTAGTCCGGAGTACAAGCGATTAGGCTGGGGCTTCAAGTTGGGCTATGGCTCGGCCGATAACTTCCTCGACCTCTACTTCCTGCGTGCCTATGACCGTCTGAAGTCGCTCAGTGACTACTGGCAGCAGCGCGTGTCGCCCCAGGAGAACATCGTGGTAGGCGTGAAGGGTGCCGCCCATCCCCTGAAGTTCCTCAACCTGCAGGCCAATCTCGCCATGTCGGCCTTCTCTACCGACACCCGTACCGAGGAGGTGCCCACTGATGTCTATGACTCGAAGTGGGGTAGTGTCTTCGACGTGCGCTACTCGTCGCTGGCCCGTTTTGCCGGTGATGTGTCGGCAGGAGTGTCCTTCGACAAGGTGACCGCCCAGGCTTTCTATCGTCTCATTCAGCCCGACTATACTTCGCTGGGCCTCTACTATGTGTCCAACAACTACCACTCGTTGGGATTGAACGTATCGACAAATGTCATTCCGCAGGTCACGCTGGCCGCTACTTTCTCCGGTCAGGCCGACAACCTCTCCAACCGTCAGCTCTACACCACCAAGGGTTATGTCTATGCCATGAACGCCTCGACGCGTGTGGGCAAGAGCATCACGCTGACGGCTGCCTATAACGGCTACACCCAGTCGCAGAGCGACGGTACGGCTGTGGTGAACGACACTACGCGCGTGGACCGCATCACGCAGAGTTTTGCCTTCACGCCGTCCTATGCCTACGACACCGAGACGCTGAGTCATGGCGTTGCCTTCTCAACGGCTTGGACGCAGAACAAGGACCGCAACAAGTTCGCCACGGGCGAGAGTGACGTCACCTCGCTGGCCGCAAGCCTGAACTACAGTCTGAACGTGAAGCCCTGGGAGACCGACTTCAGTGCCAGCCTGTGCCATCAGGAATCGAAGGGCTACCGCACCAAGTACATCAGCAATATCGGTTCGCTCACCGTGGGGCGCAGCTTCCTCTCCGAGCGCGAGCTGAACGTGTCGCTCACGGGCAACCTTATATATAATGAGGTGAAGGATCAGTCGAAGAGCCTCTCCATGGGTTTCGACTGCTCGCTGGGCTATACGCTCAAGAAGGTGCACAGCTTCACGCTGCAGGCCGGCATGAACCGCTATGGCGACGTGAACCAAAGCAAGCGCCGCTCCAGTCTCGACACCTATGACATTTCGGCCACGCTCAACTACGCCTATACCTTCAGCCTGCTGGAGCTGAAGCGCAAGAACAGTGGGAAGAAGTGATGCGTGTTAACACCCCGAACTCCCTTAAATAACGAATATTAAAAGAATCAAGATATGAGGACAAAGGTTTTTCAAGGAAATAGTCGATGGATGGGGATGATCTACTCGTTTGTCATCCTGTGTTCATTACTGGCTAAGCCGGTAGCGGCCCAGAATGTGACCGTCACCGTTACGCCTGTGCAGCAGATCCTGCCCCCACAGGCCATGCTCTATATGAGCAACCCAGACCGCTATTTCACCATCACCCTGATCAACAACACCCAGGCCGTTCAGAACGTCTACCTGGGCCTGTCGATGGAACAGACCATGCCGACGAGCGGATTGTCATTGTCGACACCTCCGAACCGTCAGCCGCAGAAGGCTATCGTGCTGCCCCCCAACCAGCCGGTGACCCTCGACGTGGTGGCCATGAAGAACCTGTTCAACCATATTCCGAAGAACGAGATCCGCACGTCGCCCGGTCTCATTTCCGACTATGAGAACGGTGCCTTCGGCCTGTTGCCTGAAGGCCAGTACAAGGCGCAGATCACCGCCTATAAGTGGGATCCCCTGCTGCAGAACCCCGTGATACTCAGTTCGCCCACGGGTGGCATCTGCAACTTCACCATTTGCTATAAGGGACAGGCCCCGCAGTTCCTCACACCGGCAACGAACGGCATCTCCCTGAACGACCTCTCGGTGGCCAAGGTCGACAAGACCATCCCGCAGTTCACGTGGCGACAGCCCGTCGTGTCGTGCAATTCAAGTGCCTTGCTGTTCACCTACGAGTTCCGTGTGGTTGAGCTGTTGCCCGGCCAGAAGCCCGACGATGCCATGGACCGCAATGCCGACATCTACATTGCGCGCAACCTGACGGTGCCTATGGTCACCATCCCCGTCACCTACATCAACCGCATGGATGTCACCAAGACCTACGTGGCACAGGTGCAGGCCACGCAGACCGGTGTGGGCAGCAAGATGCTGAACTACGTCATGCTGGAGAACAACGGCAAGAGCCCCTATCGCATGTTCCAGCTGCAAGAGCCGAAGGTCGATGAGGAAAGTTTAGACAAGAAGCAGGACGAGGAGGAGAAGCAGGACGAAGAGAAGAAGGAAGAGGAGAAGAAAGACGACGAAGAGGAAGAGCCTGAAAAAGTGGCCGATGCCGGAGCCGCAGGCGGTGATGGCGGCGACAAGGCTGAGCAGGACTCGCTCTACGTCTTCAAGAACCCCATTATCCGTGCGCCCCACTTCGAGGATGGCTACACGCGCAAGCTGTTCCTTGAGGAAGACATTCAGGTGGAGTTCCGCCGTGCCGCCTATAGCTCAGGCGAGGGTGAGCGGCAGGACACGCTGAAGTTTGAATATACCATTGAACTCTTTACCGGCGACCAGAGCAAGGGCAAGGAGGCAGCGCTGAAGAGCAAGCCGTTCTATACCAAGGTCTTGAAGGGAGAAGAGGACGACGAGTGGCTCATTGAATGGGAGAAAGAGCTGTCAGGCAAGAAGCTCGCCCACGGCCAGTATGTCGTGCTGCGTGTGACACCGAAGTGTACCAACGAGAAGTCCATCCGCTACACGGGCGAGGACAATGTGATGGACATGGCCCTCTCCGAGCGCCTGTCGCAGAGCTACTTCCAGTGTGCCAGCACGGTGACCGTCACCAACAACGAGCCTACGAAGAAGAAGGACTCCGAGCTGAAGGGCTCGAAGGTGGCCATCGGTGAGTACACACTGACCATCGACGAGATCAAGAAGGACAAGAAGGGCGATACCTATGAGGGCAAGGGCCATGTGGAATGGAACCCCATGGGCTTCAAGGTCATGATTGCCGTGAAGTTCGACGACCTGAAGATCAACACCGAAGACCAGGTCTTTGCCGGCAAGGCCGTCACCTATCAGGAAGAGGCCGAGAAGAAGCTCAGCGACAGTGAGGTCGTCGACAAGCTGTTCTCCGACTGGGGCATCGACAACCTCATTGGCGACACCAAGATACCTTACTCCAAGGAGATACAGCAGCAGACCACCAGCGGCATCAAGAACGTTGCCCAGAAGCTGAACATCTCGAAGTACTACTCCTACATCAAGAAGGGACAGTCGGCCTGGGATCAGTTCCTCAAGGGCGAGATCAAGGACCTACACCTGCCGCTGCAGCTGCCCAAGAGCATCAACAAGACACCCGTCGACATCCAGATTGTGTCGATGAAGTTCGGTCACAACTACGCCACGATGGACGTGCTGGGCGAGTTCACCCTGCCCAATAGCAAGTACTACACCAACGACATTCTGCTTCTCGGTGCTCCGCGTCTCTGCATCAGCCCGAACACGGTGCTCCCCGAGGGCGGCACCATTGCCCTGTTGGGCGACTTCACCGTGAACGACCCCGAGTCGTCGTTCGACATGACCTTCAAGGCTCCTGAGAATGTGCTCGAGCCCACCGACGGCTGTTTCATCAGCTGGTCGCAGGGCTCGCTGGAGCTGTTCGAGGTCGATGTCGACATGAAGATTCCCAGCCTGCGCAAGGTCGATGCCAAGGGCAATGCCACCAACGAGCAGCCCATCCTGAACTTCCACGCTTCCATCGGTTCGTGGGACGACTGGTTTGCCGAGGCTTCCATGGACATGTTCGAGCCTGAGGACCTGAAGGGCTGGGCCTTTGCCCCTGGCGACAAGATTGTCTACGACCACTCCAAGATTCGCAATGCCGAGGGTGTGGTGCTGCCTACCAACTACGACCGTCAGAAAGCAGGCCTCACCAAGGACACCGACTGGGAGGGACTCTATATCAAGCGCATGGGTGTCATCTTCCCCAAGATGCTCTCCATCAGCGACACCAAGAAGAACTTCGAAGGCCGCTTGCGCCTCGATGCCGAGAACATGTTCTTCGACGGCTCGGGTGCCACGTTCACCTTTGGCGTGAACAACGTGTTCGACTTCAACACCGCCAAGGTGGGCGGATGGGGCATCTCCATGGACGAGATCAAGATGGAGGTGATGCAGAACTCGTTTGTGAAGGCCTATTTCAACGGAAAGATACAGACCCCGCTCGAAGGAAAGATCGGCTACCGCTGCGACATGTATGCGCAGGGCAAGGACGAGAAGGGCAAGGTGGATCCCAACCGCTCGGCCTATATCTTCAAGACCCAGCAGGTGGAGGGTCTGAAGTTCGACTTCTGGCTGGGCGACATGACGTTCGTCAAGGACCAGACCTACTTCCTCGTGGAGCATGAGACGTTCACGAACAAGGAGGCAGAGACCCGTGTCGAGCTGTGCATGGGTGGCGACATCACCATCACCGTGGGCCGCTCCAAGCTGAAGAGCATGGGCAAGGTGGGAGCCTTCGTCGACTCGAAGATACCCGGCATCCACGTCACCGGCATGCGTATCGCCAACTGCGAGCGCTGGAAGAGCCACTACACGCAGAACCAGTATGAGGGTGCCAAGGGCGGTGGCATGAACGACTTCTTCGGGTGGAAGACCGAGAACAACATTGCCACCGGCAAGTTCTACTTCTCCCTCGGACGTTGGTCATTAGCTTCCGAGAAGAAGACCCTCGGATGCTTCGACTTCAACCTGAAGAATTTCGACTTCGGCTATAAGAACAAGCAGGCCACGCTGAGCATCACCGGCCAGGTGTCGGTCATGAGCGGTCAGCTCTCGGCCGACTGCGGTCTCGACATTGTGGCCGATGTCGATCTTGATAAGTATTCGTTCAAGTTCAATACTGTCAAGTTCAAGAAGGCTGCCTTCGATAGCAGTTTCGGTGGCGTGACGGTGAAAGGCACGCTTGAGGCTGCCGACGGCAATGACAGCGGCTATAAGGGTGAGGTGGAGTTTGCCCTGCCCGGCGGCTTCCTCGGCTTCAAGGCCAATGGCGGCTACTTCAAGCGTGAGTCTGGCAACGAGAAGTTCACGTGGGGATATTTCATCGCCACGGTGCAGTCGAGCGTTGGTCTTCGCTTCGACCCCATCGTTGTCACCAAGCTCACTGGCGGTTTCTATTTCAACTGCAAGGCACCGAAGACCCCTGGCTCCACTCCGAGTTCTACCGATGCCAAGGACGGCGTGATCGGTGGCGTGCTTGGCGTAGGACTGGCCACATCGGGCGGTGACAACCTGCTCTCGGCTGAGATGACGCTGCAGGTATGCTACGACACCAGTCGCAAGAAGCTCTCCTCTATCATCATGGACGGCAAGCTCGATGCCTTCAAATCCTCGCCCAGCGACAAGGGTCTGGTGAGTGCCGAGTGCCAGCTGGCCTACGTCAATGATACCGAGAAATACATTGAGCTGAACATCACGGCCTCCGGCGGTGCCTCGCTCGACAACGTGATGAAGGAGAAACTGAAGGCCCTGACCGGTGCCGACGTGAAGCTGCCGAAGGACGTAAAGCAGGGACTGAGCAAGATTACGGAAGAGGAGCAGAAGGACGCTTCGAAAAAGACCAGCGGAGCCGACAAGTCGAAGACCGAAAGCGGCATGAAGGCCAGCTGCGGCTTCGAGGTGAGCCTGAACTTCAAGGTCACCATGACCAAGGGCTCGAAGTCGAAGTGGCACGTCTACATCGGCGAACCTGAATATGAGAAACGCTGCAAGCTGACGCTCATCGACTTCCAGCTTGGCAAGAAGACAGACTATTTCGCTGCCTGGGCCTATCTCGGTGCCACGATGTATTTCTGCATCGGCAACGAGCTGCCCAACGGTGGCATGCTGCCCGACCCGCCAAAGGCCGTGATGGACTTCCTCAATGGTACCGACGTGAACGGCAACAAGCAGGCTGAGGGCAGCAAGGCTACCAGTGCGAAGAACAAGACGCTGAACCAGATCAAGAACCTCATCAACAGCGGTACCGTATCGGGCGGCATCATGCTTGGTGCCTGTGCCGAGGGCGGCTTCG
>ERZ842401.4571-NODE-4571-length-15980-cov-3.617834_pt1 | contig 15980 bp, 4 predicted proteins | sample MGYA00521270_ERZ842401 | MGnify/ENA primary metagenome ERZ842401 (study PRJEB31892, sample SAMEA3878208) | bioreactor metagenome | biome: Moose rumen | place: Sweden | collected 2011-10 | study: EMG produced TPA metagenomics assembly of the PRJEB12797 data set...
TCAGAGCGGACAAAAGCAATCAGCTCGTTTCTTATCCGTTAGCAGTTACCAATTGAGAACTGCCTAACAAGTTGATTTTAATCGGGTTATAAATTTTACTGTGACTAGCCATGTGGAAGCTTATGGATTTCTCTATTCCACAGGCTTCCATCACTTTCTTCAGTTTCTTGCGCATCGACCAATAGTTCATCTTTCCGAACACCAGTTTGTCTTCCTGTAGGTGCTTGTAGCGGTCGATAATCTGTAAGGGTATGTCCATTAGCTTTACTTGAAAGGGTATCCCCGTCTTGTGGCGTTTAGAGATAATCCACTTGTCGCCATTGACTTCCACGATGTTTTCCATTGTCAGTTCCTTCACGTCGATGAACGAGAGGGCGGTGAAACAGACAAAGACGAAAATGTCACGAACAAAAGCAAGATTGTCATCTTCAAACTCATGCGTTATTACGGCTTTCAGTTCATCCTCCGTCAAGAATTCTCTTTCCTTGCAGTTGGGGCTGATATGGAACTGCGCGAAAGGGTTACGAGGAATCTTGCCGTTATAGTGCGCTCGCAACACAACACCTTTAAGCCACATACAACGCTGCCAGATGGTTCCGTTTGCCAGTCCTCGATCTGTGCTGAGATACGCAGCAAAGTCCTTGATGAACTCAGGTGTCAGTTCCAGCATAGACATATCTGTGCGATGATAATAGGATTCGATGAACGATGCCACATCCTTTCTCGAAAGTTGCATTGCCCACAGAGTGCTTATTACTCTGTCTTTTCCGACACGCTTCTTGAAACTGGTGATGTCCTTGTCAAAGGCATTCAGCAGAGTTTCGTACTCACTGCCGAATCCCTGATAGGAATTGCGTACCATCTCTGCCGTGACAAAAGCCTCACGGTCTGACAGGTGCTGATAATGCTTGATAATCTGTGCTTTGATATTGTCAAGTTCTCGATTGAGTTGCAAGGCCTCCTTGCTACGACCTTTGGCGCAGTTGCCCTTTACATCCCACATATCGAGCGGAATAGTCTTCTTGCAACTGAACTGCGACTGTGTTCCGTTGATTGTCACTCTGCCCATCACAGGCACGATTCCGTCTTTTTCCTTACTCTTGTTCACGTAGAACAATAAACATTTGATTTATTGCCACTAAATACAGGTAATTTGGCGATTTTCAGGGGGTGATAGTGGCAATAATCGGCAATGACCGGCACGATTGTATGTACAACGTATGTACAACTTTTAGAATTATTTATATATCGAAAAGCACAATTTTTCGGGGAAATTATGTATCTTTGCAGCCAAAGTTTTTTCTTATGGCAAAGTTTTTTCTCAGAACGCAGAAGGAAGCTGGAGAAGGTACACTCTACATCACCATCCAGCGGAGGACTCCAAAGGTGAGTCTCAGGTTTGTATCGACAGGCATCACGGTAGATGTGCAGACGTGGAACAGGGCAAACCGCAGCATTTCAGCATGGAATAAGTTCGCTGCCACCGACGAGGGTATCAGGCTCTCGCAGAGGATGGCCGTGGTGACACAGACTGTTGACGAGCTGTTTGACAGTGGCCGCATCGGCGGCAATGAAGACAAAGGGGTCATAGAGGAAGCCTTGCGGGAGCTGGCACATGCCGAGGCATACAAGGCCAATGAAGAGGTGCAGCGCATCAGGAAGGAAGAAGAGACACGCAGGCATCATCGTATCGTCGGTTTCTATGACTACTTCGTGGAAGGTATCTCACAAGGCACTGTGAGGCTGGCAGACGGCAGAAGATACTCCGATGGCACAGTTACCCAGTGGAAGAACTTTGGCAGGCTCCTACGCGAGTATTGTCCTGAGAGTGCCACCTTCGAGGATATAGACAGGAGATTTGCCGAGGGCTTCATGACCTATCTGGAGGGCAAGGGCTTCATGGCCTTAACGGTAAACAAGAACCTGGCACACTTCAAGGCCCTGTGTAACATGGCAGCGGAGGAAGGTGTGAATGTAAATGCGGTGTCGCTACGTGTATGGAAGCGCAAGGCCGTGAAGAATGACGAGAAGCGGGCAGAGATATACCTGACAGATGAGGAACTGAATGCACTCTATGACATGAGGCTGCAAGGCAGGCAGGAGCAGGTGAGGGACGTTTTCTTCATCGGCTGTCTGACTGGCCAGCGTTTCAGTGATTACAGCACCCTAACCGTCACGAACTTCAGGAAGGCCGACAACGGCATGGATATTATCGGACTGACGCAGAAGAAAACAGGCACATACGTTGAATTGCCAGTGTGGGATATGCGTCTGAAGGAGATTGCGGAACGCTGGAACTATCATTTCCCCAAGATAGAAAAGACGGAGCTTAACAAAACCATCAAGGCCATCCTGAAGGATCTGTCAGCGACGGTGCCATCCCTTCAGGAACGATATGCAACCATGCTATCCGTGCAAGAGAAGAATCTGGAAAGCAGGTATGCAGCGGAGCATAACGGCGAACAGCTCTATGAGCGTGACAGTCTGGGCAACGTTACAAAAGCCAAGTGGGAACTTGTCAGCAGCCACACGGCACGACGCAGCAGCATAACCAACCTGTATAAGTCGGGAGTGCTTGACACACGGGAGATGATGAGCATCAGCGGCCACAAGGATAGCAAGGTGTTCGACGAGTACATCAAGGTGAGTGTAAGCGAACAGGCACAGCGGGTTGGCGAGAAGCTGAGAAAGGCCAAGGTTATGCCGTTGAAGAAGGCAGAGTGAATTACTTATTGAATAACTTATTACAAAACTCCAAGTTATTCAGCAAATATATTTACAAACTTTCCAATAACTTTCAGAAACCACAACTGATTTTCAAACAGATACAAAAGAAGAAAGAAACTTGCGTGAACTTTCAGGCAGTTTTCTTTCTTCTTTCTTTGTGACAGCCCCCCCTTTTATATACTAAAAGCGTGACAGCCCATTACTGCAATTTGCAAACGTAAACATTTATTAACATTCTGGCTAATAAAATATTGTTTTCCTGAATGTCGGTGGGATTTTTGTGAAAAAGCGTGGCGTGTTGAGCTTTAACTTTGCCACAGTTATTTGCAAATAGACCTTTTATGAACTGGAAGTTAATTATAGGCGGAACTCCGTTAGGCAGTGGCGATGCTCTTTCTGCCATGTCAGGCGGTTATGCTCCACGACGCAAGGAATGGATAGGACTGGCTCTTGCCGGTGCCAGCCTTGCTTCGTCCATTTGGGGAGGCATACAGTCGAACAAGGCACAGAAGGAGGCAGAGCGCAGGCTGGCCAACGAGAAAGCGGCCAACGACGCTTGGTATAACCGTCGCTACAACGAGAGCTATGCCGACACGGCAGCAGGTCAGAACATGATACGCATGGCGAAGGACTTTGCGCGTGAGAACTGGAAGAAGGCCGCAGGTGCAGCAGCCGTCGGCGGTGGTACTGACGCAGAGGTAGCCTTGCAGAAGGAGGCAGGCAACCGCATGGTGGGCAATGCCATAGCACAGATGGCGGCTACCGACACAGCCCGGAAGGACAACGTGGATGCCAGCTACAGGGCAAGGCAGTCGCAGCTGAACCAGCAGCAGATGTCACTCGACCAGCAGCGGGCAGCGAACATTTCCCAGGTGGCAAGCGGTGTGAGTGACGCGCTGATAAGCGGAGCCACCTATCTTGAAGGCTCGAAGTCTGGTACTGGCAGTCCGGGCGGCGGCGGTGTGAACCCAGCCACCAAGACCGACCAGCTGAAGAAGATGGGCATCGACAGCAATGAAGAGTGGATGAAGAAAAATCAGCAGAAGATTTTCGACTATCAGAAGAACTACGACCTGCTGCACAGTATGATGGGTGATACAGATTTTGCATAGTAGCTTATGGCAGTACCAAGTCTTTTAGATTTCCTGAAGCGTCGCTCCACACAGTCGGCAGACGATGTTTACCAGATGGACCAGCAGCGTCCGAGGACTGGCCAGACATGGCAGAACGAGATACCTCAGATAGACACCAGCGACGCGATAGGCTCGCTGGCCGGCATTCTGGGGCCTTCGCCTGAAGAGCGTGCCGCCGAGGAGGCGAGGCTGCAGCAGCACCGCCAGAAGATGCACGGCTGGACGGCCCTGTTCAACGGCCTGCGCCACCTGAGCAACCTTTACTTCACCGCCAAGGGAGCCGCCCCGCAGAAGTACGGCGACCCGCATCAGGAGATAGAACAGCAGTACCAGGACGAACGGAAGCGTCTTGATGCCATCCATGCGGGCGACCGCCAGTACTATGCCAACCTTTGGGGGCTGTACCGCCAGATGAGCGACGAGCAGCGGAGGAACACCCTCGCGCAGGCACAGGCCGAATACTACGGCACCCGTGATGAGGCTGCAAGGCAGAAAGCGCAGATTGACCAGCAGAAGGCTGAGCTGGAGCGGCTAAAGGCCGTGAGGGTCATCAAGCAGAAGGACGGAAGCCTGATAAAGTTCGACCCCATCACTGGCGATACGGAGGAACTGAGAGAAGCCGACCCGCTTTATCAGGAATATATGCGGTCGCAAATAGGCAGGAACAACCGTTCGAACACTGGCGGCAGCGGAGGCGGACGCAGCAGCGGCACGTATGGCTACCGCACGACACGGCATATTGATCCGGCAACAGGCGACGTGATAACGGAGCGAGTACCGACGACTGGAGGAACGCCACAGCGCACCGTCACGCCAGCACCCAAGGCTCCGGCTGCAAAACCCGCACCGAAAGCCCCTGCACCGAAAAAGCCTGACGGCAATGGCGGTGGCGGCAGTTCGCAAAGCGGTGAAAAGAAAAAGAAGAAACATGTAGGCTGGTAAATATTACGACTTATGGCAAACATCAATGACGTAGAGAAACTATATAATGCGCTCCAGCGCGACGGTTACGACGACTTAGGCACACTCGACGAGTTTTCTTCCCGTGTAGCGGACAGAGACCATGCACGGAAACTATATGAAGCCATGCAAAGGGACGGTTACGACGACCTTGGCACGGCTGACGACTTTTATAACAGGCTCAATCCGAAGCCGCAGGGCTACAAGCCCACAGCCGACGAGCTGGCAGCGTTCCAGAGCACCATCGGACAGGTGCGTCAGACAGTGGCGGGCAGTCAGGCGGCAAGCCAGCGCATATCAAACCTGATGAAGCGGGCCAAGAAAACCAACTACGGACTTTCGCGTCCTATCACGAAGATAGGGCAGAACAGCAAGGTCGTAGAGGGCGACAAGCACTTCAATCTCGAAACAGGGAAGCTGGAAAGCACCTATATCACGGAGCAGGGCAACGAGTACAGCAGCCGTGTCGGTGCAGACATCGAGCAGAACGCCGTAGACCTTGCCCGTCATAAGCAGTCGCTACCCGGCCAGCTGGAGGATGCCTACGCGGAGCGTGACAGGCTTCAGGCAGAAATTGACGAAGAGACGAGGCGCGTCGGTTACGGCCAGTCGCCAGAAAGGAGCTTTGCCCCACAAGTGCCTGGTTCTATTCCCCGGCAGTCAGCCGAGCGGCTGAGCAATGACCGTCTGCAAGCACTCTATGCAGCGCAGCGTCAGAACGAGGAACGTATTACGGCACTGGAAGCAGAGCGTGACGATGACGGAGGTACGCAGTTCTGGCGTGGCTTCATGGACGCAGCCAAGAACCCCTCGACATGGACGTTTGGCGTCACAGACTTCCAGACCATGACACAGCTCATGCGTGTCAAAAAGAAGTATGAAGGCGGCGAGGACCTGACGGATGCTGAAGAATCGCTGTTGAGGAATACGATAGCCAACGGACAGGCACAGTCTATGTTCGATGACAACCGGGGCTTCATGTATCGTGCAGGCGGCATCTCCATGCAGGCCCTTCCCTTTGTGGCTGAGTTCGTCGCTACTGGCGGTTTCTCAGGTGCAACACAGATGGGGGCGAAAATGGGAATCAAGGCCGCTGAGAAGATGGCACTTGAAGGTCTGAAGAAAACCATCGTGCGCAATACTGGCGTGCTGATGGGCGACATCACGGCCAGTTTCCTGATGGCCAACACGACGGGAGCAGCCCGCACAGGAGCCGACATCATGGAGCGACACATGGGACAGGTGACACAGGACGAGGACGGCAACTACACCTGGGAAGGCGGCAAGAGCTTAGGCCGCAGCATCTATGAGGGTGAGGTGGCCAACACACTTGAATATTACACGGAAAAGCTGGGTGAACACCTTCAGCTGGGCCACTGGATAGCCAAGGGAGCCGAGAAGATGGGACTGAGCAAGCTCAGTAAGGCCGTGAACTACCTTTCAAGCAGTAAGATGCTGGAGGCTGGCGGTATTCAGGACTATCCTTCCGAGGTCGTGGAGGAACAGGCTAACCTGTTGCTCAATGCCATTTTTGTAGGCGACAACAATTTCAGCATCGACCCCAACGACAAGGATTTTGACAAGAGCGTATTCAACCCCAAGACCCAGCTTGACATCTGGGGTGGCATGATGTTCAGTATCGGCCTGATGCAGGCCCCAAGGCTGGCGCACACCGGCTACAATGCCGCAGGCTACTACGCATGGAAGAAGAATGTTGACGTGGCCGACGGCAATGCAGCCATCGTATTCGGCAAAGACCAGTGGCAGTCCATCAAGGAGCAGATAGACAACTGCGACAACGAGCACATGGGCGAACTGATGGCCAGTCTTGTCAGCGAGGGCATGAACAGCACCCAGCAGATAGCCGTCACCAACTATGCAGGCGACCTGCTGAAGATGCGCGGTTACAATATAGCCATGATGGCCGACGTGCGCGGCGGTGAGGACTTCCAGAGTGAGGAAGGCTTTCTCTCTCACGGTATAGACCAAGGCTACCAGCAGGGACACGAAGCCCAGGAGCCAGACGAGAAGAAGCAGATAGTCGATGAGGCTAACGCTGCCGAGACCAGACTGTCGGAGCTGCTGGACGATGAAACCGTCAATTGGATAACCAACATGTCGCCGATGGATGCCATCAACCTCATGCTGGAGCATCGCGGAGAAGAGTTGGGCGAATGGAGCGACGAGCAAATATCAGCCGTCGTTGACTTCTACCAGAAGCAGGCAAGGGCGCAGGGCGTGATGGACGCTGCCGCCGACGATGTGGACTTTCAGGTGTCACAGGCCAATGCCGAGGTGGATGTCAAGACACACACGTCAGGGCAGATGATAGAAGCCACCAGCGGCGGCGAGACCTTCTATATAGTAGGTGGCGACGTGGTATTCACGGAAGATGGCACGTTTGGTTTCGATGCCGGAACGGGTGACGCCCTCATCGTGCGCCATGCCGAGACTGGCGAGATCAGCGTGAAGTCGCCGCAGATGCTTTCGGTTACCAGCGTGACCGACCCGCAGGTGCTGAAACAGCAGAACGAGACCGTACTGCGTCAGCAGATAGCCCAGCAGCACCAGGACGATATAACATTTGGCAGTCCGGCGCAAGAGGTGTTCCAGCTGAACGACAGCGTGACGCTTGATGACGGGCAGGGCAATGTCATCGAAGGCGAGATAGGCATGATGCCAGCGTCCATCGACGGTGCATACGTCGTATATACCGCCGACGGAAGGGCCTTGCAGTTCACTGGCGACGAGCTGAACAAGATGATTATCGGGCATAACGGCGAGGCCGTACAACGCGGGGCCATGCAGGTTGATTCCCCTGACGTGCAGACTGGCGAACGTGCTGCTGAGATACAGCAGCCGACCGAAGGAGCGGAACTTGATAATGCCGACGGCGAGGCAGGTGCAGCATCCAGCACCGGAGCAAACGACCCGTCGGCAACCGCTCCTGAAGGTGCTGCCGAGATACAGCAGCCTACGGAACAGCCGCAGTCGGCCATTGAGCGAATCCCATATCTTCAGGACGAGAACGGCCAGCCCATACTCAACAGGAAGGGCAAGAAGCAATACCAATGGCACAAGGCCAGTGTGGATGACACAGCCGATGCACTGACAGAGACGACCGGCGGCGACCAGTTGCTGGCCCGTGACACCGCCACCCAGATGGTAGCCCAGGCACGGGAGAAGCTGGAGAAGATACGCAAGCAGAAGGCAAAGGGTGACGACCCCATCGAGATAGCCGAGAGCAGAGCCGCCATCAAACGCCAGGAGGACGAGCAACAGGACATTATACGCCACTGGCAGAGCGTGAACCAGACCATTCAGCGAAGGATGAGCGAGGAATCGGCACGCAGGCAAGCCGAGGCAGAAGCCGCCAAGAGTGCCGAGCAGAAGGAGCGTGAAGCCAGAGAGAAGGCAGAGCGAGAGGCCCGTCTGAACGAGATAGAGCGTCAGCGCATGAAGGAAGCCATAGAAAAAGAGAAGGAACGCAGGAATAAGCCCTATGAGCCACTGGTACAGGCCCGCAAGGACATGGCCGGTGACAGTGAGGCACTTGCCATCCTTGACGACGTGGAGCCGAGAGACCTGCGCGAGTGGGTGTCGTCGCTGTTGCGTCCGCACTCCATTCTCTGGCAAGATGCCAGCGAAAGTGAAGTAGGCTTGCGCAGTGAGCTTGGCTTGCAGCGTAGCGACATGCAGCGGTTCATGACGCTGCTGGGCACCAAGGAGAACGGTGCCACCCCGTTCGGCAAGGCCGCACTCGACATCTATGAGGGCCTGCCCGAAGCCCTGAAGGAGCAGTACACCGACCAGGACGTGAGAAACATCATGCTCGACTTGTTCCAGAGCAGCGAGAACAGCCGCCAGATGATGAACCTGACGGCAGAGAACCGCATCGAGGAAGCGAGAGAGATGCAGCGGGCCAACCGCAGGCGTGAAGAAGAGGCGGAAATGGATGCCTGGTGTGAAGCCCACCACCTCACGCCCGAGGAACGCGCCACTTTTGAGGACTTCATGCAGGAGCCCCCATTGGAGCCGGAACTTGACATAATCAATCAAATCATAGCAGAAGATGAACAAAATAGAACAAGCCAAGCAGTGGATAAGCAGCCTGACGGCGGAACAGATGCGTCAGGCCCTAAAGGAGGCGAAGGCCAAGTACAAGGAACAGGTGAGGCCGCAGGTGATGGCCATCATGAAGAAAGGCCTGACGAAGCAGCAGAAGCAGGTACGGGTGAACCGCCTGCTACTGATAACGCTGTATCTGGAGAGTCACAGGACCGACAAGGGCTGAGAATACTCTTCGACCAGATAGGAGCCGCCGCTGAGCTTGCCGACCGTATGAGCGACTATGAGGTGGAGCAGCTTACGCAGTCGGTGGACGAATGGGATGCCGTGAACAGTGACTACGGAGAAGTCATCGAGCAGCAGCGCGAAGCGTTGAAAAGCAAAAACAAGGCCGTCCGTGACGCAGCCCAGCAAGTCATTGACGAAGCACAGGCAAGGGCCAACGAAGCCTTTGAACCCGTAGAGCAGTATATAGAAAGCCTGAGTGCCAAGTACGGCATTGACTCCGAGGAACCCTTTGAGGGTGCCATCCCCACCCCTAAAATGGACGAGCCACGCTACAATGCCAACCGTCAGGCACTCATGGACGCCTACCGCAGCGGCAACCCCGACGCCATCAATGCAGCAGCGCAAGCCATCCAGCAGTATGTCGATGAGGGCCTTGATGCCGTCGGCGACCATACAGAGATATTCGACATGGCCGAGGAATACGACGGCAACGACCCTGAGCTGCTGGCAGACCAGTATATCGTCCGCACCTTCTGGGACAGGTATCTCGACGATGACGCAGACCAGGAATACATCAGGACTGGCCTGAAGCCTGAGATGCGCGGGCAGCATGATGACACGTTGGAAGATACCGTCAAAGCAGCACGGGCTGGCGACAAACAGGCTCAGGACAAGCTTGCCAAGTACGGAATACCGTGGGAGAAGAAGCCCGTTGTGCGCTTTGTTGCCCAGGGGGAAGTCGACAGCATTATGAAGGGCGACCGCTATGAAGGCCGTTTTGGCGACGGTCGTGTAGATGTCACCAACAGTACGGACGTGACCACGGCGGCAACGGCAGACTACCGCATCACTTTCAAGGATGACCTTGACTGGACGCTTAACGACAGGGTACGCATGAAAAATGAAGAGCTGGGCGACGGCTATATCATGGACGGCTACAATCTTGACGATGTAGCGACCATCGAGAAACGCAATCCTGACGGGACATACAGCACTGTCTATGATGCTGCAAATCCTGTAACCTCCGATGCTTCCCCCATCGGTGCCACATCGACACCGCAGGAGATAGCGCAAGAGGAAGGCAAGGTCGATGCAAGCCCCAGCGAGGCGCAGAAGGAGGCTGGGAACTACAGGAAAGGACACATCAAGATAGACGGTTATGACATTACGATCGAGAATCCGAAAGGCAGTGTTCGTCGTGGTACTGACGCCAACGGTCATCAGTGGGAAACCGAAATGCACAACACCTATGGCTACATACGTGGAACGGAGGGCGTTGACGGTGACCACATCGACGTGTTCCTGTCAGACAGCCCCACCAGCGGCAAGGTGTACGTGGTGGACCAGGTTAACAGCGACGGCACCTTTGACGAGCACAAGGTCATGTACGGCTTTTCGACGAAGGAAGAGGCGCGTCAGGCGTATCTATCCAATTACGACGAGGGCTGGCAGGGTCTTGGCTCAATTACGCCAGTGTCGAGGGCTGAGTTCAAGAAATGGGTGGAGTCGAGCCACCGCAAGACGAAGCCTTTTGCGGAATACAAGAGCGTGAAGAAGGAGCCGGTGGCAGAGCCGCAGGCAACGACGGAACAACCCGCCGGAGAAACGACGGGCACGGCAGCGGTGCGTCCCAGCGGCAACACGCTTGTTACGGACGAACGCTATGAGCAGCTGAAGGAGCGCATGAAGAAGAAGCTCCTTGGGCAGATGAACATGGGCATCGACCCGGAGATACTTGCCATCGGCACGGAAATGGCCGTGTACCACATCGAGAAGGGAGCAAGGGCGTTTGCCGAGTATGCCAAGGGCATGATTGCCGACCTTGGCGACGCTATCCGTCCGTATCTGAAAGCCTTTTACAACGGTGCAAGGGACTTGCCTGAAATGAGCGATTTCGTCCATGGTATGGACGAATACGGAACAGTCCAGTCGTTCGACGTGTTCAACTTCGACAAGCAGCAAGCCCCGACACCCGTAGAGAAGGCCCGGCAGGTAGTCAGTCAGAAGAAGGCCGACAAGGAAGCCGCTGAGGCCGTGAAGAAGATACGGGAGATAGCCAGCAAGGGAGCGAAGAAGGGAGCAAAGCAACAGAGCCAGCAGCCGCTGTCACTGTTTGACATGTTCGAGGAAACAAACCCCGTCAATCAGGAAACAAAACAGCCAGAAACGGAAACAAAAGCCCAGAAACAGGACTCCCGAAAGCCGACGCTCGACAAAAAGGACTTCCGCACCTACATGACACCCGATGCCCGGGAATACTTTGCCGCCAAGTACCCGAAGTATGCGCATCCAGAGCTGGCGTTTATTGAGGGAGCGGTACGTGACAAGGTGGTGATACCCGTAGAGGAACTTGCCAAGATACCAGAGATAGCAGAAGCCCAGCAGCGCGTTAATGACTTTGAGAACAAGGAGCCGTTTGTCGTCAGCGACCAAGAGATAGAAGAGCTTGCCCAGCGTCTTATCGACGGTGAGCATGGCAGTGCCGTATTCGAGAATGGCCGCATAAAAGAGGTGAACGGTGTGGAAGATTTCTCTGGTCCTGTTCGTCAGGAGCGCAAGGCCTTCGTCATCATTGGCCGTCCGGCTGGTGGAAAATCGAGTGTCTTTGCCAATCCTCTTTCAAGCCAGCACGGCGCACGCATCATCGACTCCGATGTGGTGAAACCTTGGCTGTCAGGTTATGATGATGGCTACGGAGCCGGTTACGTTCAGGATATGAGCGGTAAGGTGGCCGACCGTGCAATGGAGTTGGCCGTCGCCAACGGCGACAACCTTGTCTTGCCGAGAATTGGCGGTGCATCTGTCATCAGGGAAGCCGTTGCCCTTCGCGCTATGGGCTACGACGTGCAGCTGTATTACAACGATGTCGTACCCGACAGCAGCTATATGAGAAGTTCCAGTAGATTTGCCAAGACAGGAAGATTTCTATCTTTGCAATATTTAACTACGATAAAGGATAAACCCTCGAAAAATTTTAGTAACTTTGCAGAGAAATTAATAGGTGGTTATATGGATGAATGCTCTCAGGAAGAAATTCAAAAGCTACGAAGAAGGATTAGACGCTTGGCTGGAAGCCAACAAAGCGATTTACAGGGAGCCTTGCCTTGGTCCTTGGACGAAGGAGGACGAGGAGAGAGAGACGGCAGCGTTTCAGGAAATGTGGAACGACCCGGAACAGACGGAGTTGCCGAACTTATAGGCCGTGAGTCGCCCATCTTCACGTATGCAGAATGGAAGTCAAATGATGTAAGCTTCGGTGAAAAGCCAAAGGAGATTTGGAACTCCAAGAGCGGACAGCCGATGCCTGGTAAGGTAAAAGGAGCAAGCAATGAAGGAAAACAAAAGGTATCAAGAAAGCCTGCAACAACTGGCCAAGGAACTGAACAAGCCAGTGGAGCAGCTGAACGAGCTGGAACGCAACGAGGCCCTGAACAGGATAGGCCTGAGCGTTCTGGATCTGGACGTTCCGTAGAACAGCAAGCCCCTGCGGCAAAACCGCAAGGCACAGTACACAAGAACAAGCGCAATAATCAGGGCAAGCGCGGTGAGGACTATGCTCCTACCTCGCCCAAGGCACGCTTCAACGCCAACGTTGAGGCTATTCGTCTTATGCGCCAGCTGGTGGAGGATGGTGTGGAAGCACCCACCAAGGAGCAGATGGCCGTGTTGCGCCAGTATAGCGGCTGGGGAGGCATGGGCACCTTCTTCAATGACGAGACGAGCGCAGAGAACAAACTGCTTCATGAGTTGCTGAGTGAAGAAGAGTATCAGGATGCCGCCTTGAGCATCAAGACCGCCTACTACACCCCTGCAATGGTCATTGATACCCTTTGGGACGTGGCAAAGGCTATGGGCTTCGAGGGTGGTAATGTGCTGGAAGGTAGTGCAGGTATCGGCAACATAATAGCGCAGATGCCACGGGAGATAAGCCGCCAGAGCGACATCGAAGCCGTAGAGCTTGACAGTATATCCGGCAATATCCTGAAACTGCTGTACCCAGATGCCAAGGTACATATACAAGGTTTCCAAGATACCGTTATCCCCAATGGCACGGTGGACCTGGCCATTACCAACGTCCCCTTTGCCGCAGACATCAGCGTGATAGACAAAACGGACAAAGACCTGTCGCGGCAGTTCAGGACGCTACATGACTTCTGCATTGCCAAGAATATCCGCAAGCTCCGTGAAGGAGGTATCGGTATCTTCATCACCACCAGCGGAACCCTCGACAAGAGTACCAAGCTCCGTGAGTGGATTCCCGACGGAGGACAGGCCGACGTGGTGGGAGCCTTCAGGATGCACAATAAGACCTTTGGCGGTACGAACGTGACGAGTGACATCATCGTGGTACGCAAGCGTGTGAACGGTCAGAAGTCGCCCAATGCCATCGACATCAGCAAGGCAACGCCGCTGAAGGTTGGCAGCTATGAGGACAAGTACGGCGACGAGCATCAGGTCTCGATGACCATCAACGACTATTTCAAGGAGCATCCCGAAATGATGGCCGGAGAAATGGCCTTTGGCTATGAGAAGGGCGACACCTACCGCCCTGGCAGCTATGGTCTCTATCCCGCAAGCGGAAAGAACCAGGTGAAGATGCTGGAGGACTTTTCCAAGGCGATGGGCAAGGCAAAGGAGGCTGCTGTGGTACAGCAGCAGACGGAACAGGAGGCAGCGACAAACCAGCTGACCGCCGAGAAGGAAGGCCGTATGCTTGTTGATGACAACGGCAGGCTGTGTGTGTCGGAGCGCGGTGTGGCCGTGCCTCTGGCCCTCAACGCCACCAAGGTAAAGGGGCAGACCAAGGAGCAGTGCTTCAGGGACTATCAGGACGTACAGAAGGCCGTCGACGACGTGCTGCAGCAACAGTTGAGCGACCCCGACGATGAGGCATTGAAGCCCAAGCTGGAAGCCCTGAACAAAGCCTTTGACAAATTTGTGAAGCGTTACGGCAACCTGCATAAGAACACCTCTATTGCTTTCCTCCGTAATGATATAGACTTCCCTTCATTCCTTGCACTGGAGAACTACAGCGAGTCGAAGGACATCAACGGCAAGGTGACAGTAACAACCCGCAAGGCTCCATTGTTCACCCAGCGCGTGTTAGGCTTCAAGACCGAGCCTCAGCCCAAGAACGTGAAAGATGCCGTTACCGCCAGCATCTTCAGGAGCAATTCTATTGATTTGCCCTGGATAGCCGAGAAGTTAGGCAAGAGTGAGGACGATGTGCGCAAGGAAATCCTTGACAGCCGTTTAGGGTTTATAGACCCGAGCACGGGACAGTTAGAGATACGGTATAAGTATCTTAGCGGCAACGTGCGTGAGAAGCTGGCCATTGCGGAGGGCTACAACAAACCGGAAGGAGATGCTTCCGGCACGACGGCAGGGATGTATGCCGCCAACGTGGAGGAACTGCGCAAGGTTGTGCCGATGGACATTCCCGCCCACCTGATAGATTTCTCCCTTGGTTCGTCGTGGATACCGATGGAGATATACACCGACTACCTGAAAGAGGTGTACGATCTGGGCAACGTCAAGCTGTCACACCTTGAAGGTTCGTGGGTGCTGGAGCCGCAATACAACGGGCGCAACGAGAAGAACAGGGCCGCAGGTGTGTATAGTGAGCAGTTCCGTGAGACCATCTACGGCCACCAGCTCGTAGCCGCCGCCCTGAACAACCGTCCCATCAAGGTGCAGAAGCAGGTGAGCGAGGGTTACGGCTCATCGAAAACGACCCGCACCGTGACCGACCAGGCAGCGACCCAAGCGTGTGCCGTCCGCGTGGATGAAATCAAGGACGAGTTCAAGCAGTTTGCGAAGAAGAAGATGCAGGAGAACCCAGAGCTTGCCTCCCGTGTGGAGAAAATCTACAACGAGAAGTTCAACGCCCTTGTTCCGATGACCATTGATGACGAGTTCCTTCCTGACGTTTTCGAGGGTGCCAACATGAATATCCACCTTTACGGCCATCAGAAGCGTGGTGTGATGCGCGGCCTGACAGCCCCGACGATGCTTGCCCATGAGGTCGGCACCGGCAAGAGCTTCACCCTTATCAGTACCGCTATGGAGATGAAGCGGCTTGGCACAGCGAAGAAGCCGATGGTAGTCGTGCAGAATGCCACCGTGGCGCAGATGACCGCCGATGCCAAGCTGCTTTACCCCAATGCCCGTGTGCTGTCCCTGTCAGAGAAAGACCGCAGCGCAGAAGGCCGCCGTTCGTTCTATGCGAAGATCAAGTACAACGACTGGGATTTGATTATCATTCCGCAGAGTACCTTTGAGCGCATTCCCGACTCACCTGAAAGAGAACTCCAGTTCATCCAGGAGAAGATAGACGAGAAGAAGCACGTCATCGAGTCGGCAGAGCAGAGCGGCATGGACGAACGCGAGATAGAGCGTCTGAGGAAGGAATTGCAGAAGATTGAGGAAGAATATGGTGACACGTTCCTCGACAATGACCCGGCGAATGGTGGTCGTGGCACTACCACAGACAGGACGAAGGGCAAGAAGAAGGATGCCAAGCAAGAGGCCACTGCCCTCGACAAGGCCAAGAACAAGGCACAGGAGCAGTTAGACCGTGCCGTGGACGATGTACAATACTTCGATGACCTTGGTGTCGATGCCATCCTGATAGATGAGGCCCACGAATACAAGCACCTTGGCTTCCAGACCAGCATAGGCCGTGGCATCAAGGGCATAGACCCCAGCTATAGCAAGAAATGCGCCGGGCTTTACAACAAGACCCGCAGCGTGTTTGAGAAGGCAGGCTGGAAGAACGTCGTATTTGCCACAGGAACGCCCATCAGCAACACCGCCGCCACCGGCGCATGGGCGGAGGAAAGCGAGTCAATCACGACAACACTT
>ERZ842401.4573-NODE-4573-length-15977-cov-4.040573_pt1 | contig 15977 bp, 12 predicted proteins | sample MGYA00521270_ERZ842401 | MGnify/ENA primary metagenome ERZ842401 (study PRJEB31892, sample SAMEA3878208) | bioreactor metagenome | biome: Moose rumen | place: Sweden | collected 2011-10 | study: EMG produced TPA metagenomics assembly of the PRJEB12797 data set...
TTGAGAATTACGAGGGAAAAGATGAAACATTTTCTGATCATCACCAATCGGTCCCGGGATAGAGACCTGAGTTTGTCAGATAAAATGGCAGAAAAGATCAGGGAAGCTGTAGATAATGAGACTTGATATTTATATGGCAGAAAATAACCTCGCCCCCAGCAGGGAGAGGGCAAAGCAGCTTATCAAAGCGGCTTTTGTAAAGGTGAACGGCAAGACCTGTACCAAGCCTTCCTTCGATGTCACCCACAGCGACAGCATAGAAGCCGACGGCAGCAGTATGAGCTACGTGGGCAGAGGTCTTTTAAAGCTGGAGGGTGCCTTTGACGCCTTCGGGCTTGATGTGAGCGGCAGAGTCTGCGCCGATATAGGAGCTTCAACAGGGGGCTTTACCCAGTGTATGCTGCAAAGGGGCGCAAGGCTGGTCTACGCCGTTGATGTAGGTCACGACCAGCTGCACGAAAGCCTTGCAAGGGATAAAAGGGTCATCAATATGGAGGGGGTCAACGCCAGATACCTTACCCCCGAAAGCTTCGGCGAGCCGCCGCAGTTTATGAGCGTTGATCTGTCCTTTATCTCGCTGACCCTTGTTATGCCGCCGCTGGCAGCCTGCCTTGCTGACGGCGGAGAGATGGCGGTGCTGATAAAGCCCCAGTTTGAGGCGGGCAAGGCAGCGCTCAATAAAAACGGTCTTGTTAGAGATAAAAAAGACCACCTGCGTGTGCTTGCAAGTATGACAGAGCTTTTCAAAGCCGCAGGTCTGGTCACAGCTGCGGTCGTACCCTCATCTGTCAGGGGGGGCGACGGCAATATAGAATATCTGGCTCACCTTAAAAAGTCAGAGAGCGCAAGGGCGGCGAGCATCGACCTTAAAGCGTTGGTGAACAAAGCCTTTGAATTAGATGAATAAATACCAACCGAGGAAAGTGAACGATGAAGGTCTATTTATTTCCAAATCTGAGCAAGCTCAATTGCAGGGAATATACTGAAAATGCCTGCGAGGTGCTTAAAAGCTGCGGTATATCCATAATGATGGAGGAAAAATACCGCAAGGATTTTCCCTTTGTGGAGGGGCTTGAATATAGTGACGAGCAAAGCTGCATAAGCTTGTGTGATGCGGTTATCGCTATTGGCGGTGACGGCACAATACTAAAGTGCTCGGTATCTGCATCTGAGCATAAAAAGCCTGTGCTGGGCATAAACTGCGGCAGGCTGGGCTTTATGGCAAGTCTCGAGCATACCCAGCTTGACAGACTGAAAAACCTTGCCGACGGCAAATACAGCATAAGCCGCAGAATGATGCTTAAAGCCAGGGTAAAGGGCGATGATAACAGCGAGTTTTTTGCCCTTAACGATGTGGTGGTATCACGCTCTGACGACTGCAAGATAGCCGATTTTGAGGTGCATAAGGACGGTCAGCCGGTTTCATCTCTCAGAGCGAACGGGGTGATACTTTCAACAGCTACGGGCGCTACTGCCTATTCAATGTCAGCAGGCGGTCCTATTATCGAGCCTGAGATGGAGTGCATCGAGTTTACCCAGATATGTCCCCATTCGCTTTTTGCAAGGTCGATGATATTTTCATCAAACAGCCGCATAATTGTTAAGTGCCACACGGCAGATAATGCCCACGTATGTCTCAATGTAGACGGCAATATCGTCTATAAGCTTTCAGACGGCGATGAGATAGAGGTAATGCGCTCGCCCTCGCACCTTGATATAATAGATATCGACGGCGGCAGCTTTTTCTCATCAGTAAACAGAAAGCTTATGAGACCCCTTAAAGACACATCGGAGGAGAATCAATGAAATCACAAAGACACGAGCTGATACTTGAGCTTGTCAAAAACGAAAATATAGATACCCAGGAGAGCCTGCAAACAGCCCTCAGAAGCAGGGGGGTCGAGGTGACCCAGGCGACCCTTTCAAGGGATATAAAGGAGCTTGCGCTGATAAAGCTGTCTGTTGAGGGCGGCTACCGTTACTCAGCCCCCAGGCTCAGCAGGGAGGAGCTCAGAAGGGATAATAAGGACGCCTTCAACCTTATATCCAGCTCGGTGATCTCGGTGGATTTTGCAATGAACACTGTGGTGGTAAAATGCCATGTGGGTATGGCGCAGGCGGTATGTGCCAAGCTTGACAGCACTGATATTGAAAACTCGGTGGGCACTATCGCAGGCGATGATACCATATTTATGCTCATGCGCACCCAGAAGGACGCTGAAAGACTGGTGCGTGAGCTTACTTCAATAATAGCAGGATAAACAGGGGCGCAGATCATGTTAAAAGAGCTTTATATTGAAAATTTAGCGGTAATAGAAAAGGCTTCGATCGAATTTACAGGCAGCTTCAACGTGTTCACGGGCGAAACAGGCGCAGGTAAATCCATACTCATAAACGGCATAAATGCCATTCTCGGTCAGAGAGTTACCAAGGATATCGTAAGATCGGGTTCTGATAAGGCAGTTATATCGGGACTTTTCACCGATATGGGCAGCCATGTTACCGACAGGCTCACAGAGCTTGGCATAGACTGTGAGGAGGGGCAGCTTTTTCTCACCCGTGAGATTCGCTCAGACGGCGGCAGCATTGCAAGGGTGAACCAGCGTGCGGTGAATGTCTCGGTGCTGAGGGAGATAGGCGAGCTGCTGGTGAATATCCACGGTCAGCACGATAACCAGATACTTATGGCACCCGAGCGGCATATTGATATTCTTGACGGCTTTGCCGAGTCGGAGCAGCTGGTGGAGGACTACCGCCGTTCTTTCAGAGAGCTTCAGTCAATAGCTAAAAAGATAAACAAGCTAAGAGCCGAAGCAGGCAGAAAGCAGGAGCGCATAGAGGAGCTTGAAGAGATAATAGAAGAGATAACTCTGCTAGGCATAACCGACCCCGACGAGGAGAAGGAGATAGCAGCGGAGCTTGATATCTCAAAAAATGCGGTGGCTATATCGGAAGCCGTTTATGCCGCAAATATGATACTTTCGGGAGACGATGATACCCGGGGCGCAGCAGAGCTTGTCAGCGAGTGCTCGGACAAGCTGGACGCCTATACCGATATAATGGGCGAGCTTACACCCCTCTATGAGCGTTTAAATTCCGCGGCTATCGAGCTTGAGGATATAGCAGGGGAGCTCTCATCGGTGCTTGACAGCTTAGAGGTAGACCCCAAGCGCTTTGACTGGCTCAACCAGCGCTCGGAGGACCTGAGAAGGATATGCAAAAAATACGGACCCGAGCTTTCGGACGTTATGAAAACGCTGGAAAGCTCACAGCAGGAGCTTGAAGAGCTCAGCGGCAGCGAGCAGAATATGCAGTCGCTTATTGAAGAAAAAAACAAGCTTCTCACCGAGGTATCAAAAAAAGCAAAGGCGCTTTCTGACCACAGAAAAGCAGCCGCTGAAAGGTTCGTCAAGCAGGTAACTGAGGAGCTCGAATTTTTAAATATGCCCAAGGTAAGGCTGGTTGTAGACAGGCAGGAGGGCAAGCTCACTGTAAACGGCATGGATAATATCGAGTTTCTCATATCGGCAAACGTGGGGGAAGAGCCAAAGCCCATAGCCAAGATAGCCTCGGGGGGTGAGCTTTCAAGGATAATGCTGGCACTAAAAAACGTTATCGCCGAGAAGGACTCAATAGAAACGCTTATCTTTGACGAGATAGACACAGGCGTAAGCGGCAGGGCAGCCCAGAAGATAGGGCTGAAGCTCAGGCAGATATCACGCATAAGGCAGGTGCTTTGCGTGACCCACCTTGCCCAGATAGCAGTAATGGCAGACAACCACCTGCTTATCGAGAAAAACATAGTGGACGAGCGTACCGTGACATCGGTGCGCCCCCTGGACCACGAGGGCAGAAAGCAGGAGATAGCCCGTATAATGGGCGGCGACAACATCACCCCGCTTATGCTTGAAAACGCAGACGAGCTTTTAAAAAGCGTAAAATAAAACAGAGGCATCGGCAGCACATCACCGCCGATACCTCTTATTTTTTGCCTGCTGTTTTATTTTAAAGTGATAGTCTTTTTGTTCTTTACAGCGTTTATTATCACCATAGCGTCCTTCGAGTCGAGCTTGCCGTCGCCGTTGACATCGGCAGCCTTGAACTCGTCATCGCTCTTGGGGTCAACCGACTTTTTAGCGAAAGCCACCGCTTTAAGTGCGTCCTTGGTGTCCAGCTTTTCATCGCCTGTTATGTCGCCGAGGATAAACTTGTTGAGCAGCTCAAACTCAAAGCCGTTGTTAACAGAATATTTGTGACCTGCTGTGTCTCTGTAAACACCCAGCACAAGTCCCTCGACCTTGTAGCTGTTGCTCTCGTCAAGATAACCTATAGCCTTTGTGCCTATTGATGTAACGCTTCTTGGTATCACGCAAGAGGTTTTCACGCTTCTATCAGAGGAAAATGCTAAACAGCAGAGACTTCTGAAAGACAAAATGATCGAGTTAGCAGAAGAAGCCGTAAAAATAAAAAAATCGAGCAGTAACGTTAATCGTTTCTTCTCGGCTTTAAGCAAGTATGATGATATTGGAACTCTTAATTATGAAATGCTCCATGAACTGATCGAGCGTATTGAGGTTCATGAGGGTATCGGCACTAAAAAGAACAAGACATACACTGTCGATGTGTATTTTGTTGGTGTCGGGCTGATTGATTTAGAGAAGTTAGAGTAAGTTATTATGGGAAGTTTACTTCCCTAAGACTGGTAAACACAGTTTGTCCAATGCTTGTAACAGTATCAGGCAGGCTCACCGACTTTATCTTGGTCTTGTCCTTAAAAAGATCTGCACTTACCACAGTTACCTTTTTGCCGTCAACAGTCTCGGGAATGACCACATCAGTCTCGCTGCCGTCGCAGGATATAGCCTCAGCTCTGAAATTATACACCCTGTAGGTAATGCTGCCTGCCTTCACATCGGTGTAGTCCTCAGCGCCTGCTTTTACTGTGCTGTCAAAGCTGATAGCTCCCTGTGGCAGAGCTGCACCAAAGCCCGTAACAAGGGTAAGTGCCAGCAGACCCGAAAGTATTTTTTTCTTCATGATACATCGTTCCTTTCAAATTTTTAGTCTTAAACATCGACCATAATTATTAATAATTATAGAATATATATATATAGAACCAAACGTGAACAAAATGTTAATTCTACATTTTGCCATGCCGTTTTTTCGTCCGATCACCCTGCCGTTCAGTGCAAATGTAAAAAATTATAATTAACTATTGTAAAAATCCGAGTATTATGCTATACTATAATTTATACTGAAATAATAGGTATTTTTTATCAAAAAATGTTCTGTGCAGAATGATAACTGCTATGTCTGAGATGACCTGTGGGGGTGGGAGCTATGGTCGGCATGAAAAATATCACACTTGAAAGCCTCGACCGCAGCGAAGCCCTGCGGTATATGGGCTACGGCGAAACTGCGCCCGATGAAAAGATAATGAGCGAGGTAAGGCAGTGCGAAAAGCAGCTGCTGGCAGTTATAAAGCCCTGCTTTGTCTATAAGGTCTTTGATACCGAGCCTGCCGAAAACGGGGTAGCTCTCAAAGGCACTACCCTCATACTAAAAGGCAGAGATATCAGCGAGCATTTAAAGGGCTGCGAAAAATGCGTGCTTTTTGCAGCAACGCTTTCCTTTGCGGCAGATATGCTCATAAGACGGTATGAAGCCACCGATATGACTAAGGCGGTAATTGCTGATTTTCTCGCCAGTGCCGCGGTGGAGCAGGTGTGCGATATTGCCGATAAAACAGTCAGGACCGAGCTGGAGGGTTACTACCAGACATGGCGCTTCTCCCCCGGCTACGGCGACCTCCCCATAGATATACAGGGCGAGTTTTTAGATGTTATAGACGCAGGCAAAAGAATAGGTCTTAATGTGACCACAGGAAATATACTTACCCCCCGTAAGTCGGTAACGGCGGTGATCGGGCTTTCAAAAAATAAAATATCAAAGGGCAGACAGGGGTGCGCTTTATGCAATATGAAAGAGGTCTGCCAATTCAGAAAAAGAGGCGAGCATTGTGCGTTTTGATGAGCTTTTAAAGAAAAAGGAATTTATAGTTTTAGACGGTGCTATGGGCACTATGCTTCAGGCAAAGGGTCTTAAAATGGGCGAAACACCAGAAGCCCTTAATATCGAAAAGCCCGACTGGCTTTATGATATCCACCGTCAGTATATCGAGGCAGGCTCTGATATCATCTATGCCAACACCTTCGGTGCTAACAGATATAAGCTGAAAAAGTGCGGCTACAGCGTCGAGCAGGTGGTGGGCGAGGCTATTAAAATAGCGAGAAAAGCCTGCGAGGGCACTGACACTCTGGTGGCGCTGGATATAGGTCCCATAGGTCAGATGTTGGAGCCTACTGGAACCTTGAGCTTTGAGGACGCTTACGATACTTTCAAGCAGCTGGTCCTGGCAGGCAGGGAAGCAGACGTTGTGGTGTTTGAGACCATGACAGACCTTTACGAGCTGAAAGCGGCTATACTTGCCGCCAAGGAAAACACCGACCTGCCCATACTCTGCACCATGACCTTTGAGGAAAATATGAGGACCTTCACAGGCTGTGATATAAGCGCTATGTGCGTTACTGCCGAGGGTCTGGGGGCTGACGCTGTGGGTGTTAACTGTTCGCTGGGACCCAAGGAGCTTTACCCTGTGGTGGAGAAGATATGCAGGTGGACGACCTTGCCTGTTATAGTAAAGCCCAATGCAGGTCTGCCCGACCCTGTTACCAACGAATATAACTGCTCGCCCGAGGAATTTGCCCGTCTTGCCGAGGCTCTCATTCCCCTGGGAATAAATATAATAGGCGGCTGCTGCGGTACTAATCCCGCGTATATAAAAGAGCTGGTAAAAATGCTGGCTGATAAGAAAAGTGTACAAAGAAATGTACAGATACCTGCGGTGTGCTGCTCAGCGGTGGAGACTGTGGTCATCGACCAGCCCAGAATTATCGGCGAGAGGATAAACCCCACGGGCAAAAAGCGCTTCAAGCAGGCTTTGCTGGAGGGGGACATAGATTATATACTTGGACAGGCTATCGAGCAGATACACGCAGGGGCGGATATACTTGATGTGAATGTGGGTCTGCCCTCAATAGACGAAAAGGCTATGATGGTAAGGGCTGTCAAGGCGCTGCAGGGCATAGTCGATACTCCGCTGCAGCTGGACTCCACCATACCCGAGGTAATGGAGGCGGCGCTGAGGGTGTATAACGGCAAGCCCATAGTAAATTCGGTCAATGCCGAGGAGGAGTCGCTGAACAACGTGCTGCCGCTGGTTAAAAAATACGGTGCGGCAGTGGTGGGGCTCACCCTTGATGAAAACGGCATACCAAAGACCGCAGACGAGCGCTTCAAGCTGGCAAAAAAGATACTTGACAGAGCGCTTGCCATAGGCATAAGAAAAGAAGATGTTTTTATCGACTGCCTGACTCTTACAGCATCTGCCGAGCAGGAGAACGTTATGCAGACGGTGAATGCAGTGCGCAGAGTCAAGGAGGAGCTGGGGCTGAGAACTGTTCTCGGCGTATCCAACATAAGCTTTGGTCTGCCCGGCAGAGAGATAGTCAACCACAACTTTCTGATGATGTGCCTTACCAGCGGACTTGACCTGCCGATCATGAACCCGAATATCGACTCTATGGCGGCAACGGTGAGGGCTTATAAGCTGCTGACTAACATTGATAAAAACTCGGTGAATTTTATTGCCCACTACGGCGGCGAGACAAATGCACCTGCAAAAAAGCAGGAGCCCAAGGGTGACATAGACCTGACCTATGCCATTGAAAACGGTCTTAAAGGCGAGGGCGCTGAGATCACCGCAAAGCTTCTGGAGACCACCGACTCTATGGTGATAATCAACGAAATGCTTGTACCTGCCCTTGACAGAGCAGGCGAGCGCTTTGAGCAGGGCAAGATATTCCTGCCCCAGCTGATACAGACCGCAGGTGTGGCGCAGGCTTGCTTTGAGGTGATAAAAAACAAAATGCTCAGCGAGGGCGGCAGCAGCGTATCAAAGGGCAAGATAATACTCGCCACCGTCAAGGGCGATATACACGATATCGGCAAAAACATCGTAAAGGTGCTGCTAGAAAACTACGGCTATGATGTTATCGACCTTGGCAAGGACGTTGATTATCAGACGGTGGTGGACGCTGCTATCGAAAACGATGTCCATCTGGTGGGCCTTTCGGCGTTGATGACCACGACCTTGGTCAGCATGGAGGAGACTATAAAGCTTTTAAGAGCCAACAATGTTGACTGCAAGATAATGGTGGGCGGCGCAGTGGTAACTCCCGATTATGCTGAGCAGATAGGCGCAGATTTCTACTCAAAGGACGCAAAGCAGTCGGTTGACATTGCAAGACAGGTTTTTGGCAATTAACTGAATAATTTAAGAAAATACCTCCCATAATGAGTGTGATGAAATTCATTCGGGAGGTTATTTTTATGACAAGATCGGCAAAAGTAAAAGCAAGCCTGACCATCGGGCTTTGTGCAGCAGTGATGTTGAGCTCGGGCGCACAGCTGACAGGGGAGCAGACAAACGCATTTTTGCCATGCCCTGCAATATCGGCAGGCAAAAACAGCAGCAAAAAAAGCGAACAGCTGACCGTTATAGATGCAAGCTTCGGCAAAATAAAACTTTCGCTGAAAATAGGTGAGCTCATTTCCGAGTTGTTTGATTAACTGTACAAATAATCGTACTGCAAACATTTGACAAAATCCCTCTTCGGTGGTATACTTGTTATAACAGGTATCATCATCGGGGAGGTTTTTATATGGTCAATATCATAACAGGTGCGGCGCAGAGCGACCGTGAGGATATTTTTGTGGGTATGATAAAGTCTGCCGCCGAAAAGGGGAAAAAGGTGTTGGTAATAGTGCCCGACCAGTTTTCCTTCGAGTATGACAAAATGCTTTACAATGCTATGGGGGCTAAGCTTTTTAACAGTATAGAGACCACAGGCTTCAACCGTCTGGCAGAGCTTATCTGCGAGCAGTACGGCAGCGCCAGGGATACGGCTGACGATAATGCCAAGCTGATACTCATGTTCAAGGCTGTTAAAAGAGTTTCAAAAGAGGGCGGAGTGAAGTATTATAAAAACAGTCTTGACAAGGCAAGCTTTCTCAGCGAGCTCATAAGCTTCACCGAAAGGCTGCGTGAGAGCGGTATCGCCCCCGATGACCTGAGAGTGGCTGCCGAAAGGCTGGAGGGATCAGTATCCTTAAAGCTTTTTGATATTTGCAGGATATACAGCTATTATCTTGAAGAGCTTGACAATGCAGGCATAAGAGACTCACTTTCAGCAATGGCTGAGGCTGTGAGGCTTGCTAAGGATAATGACCATTTCGGTCTGACATCGGTGTTCGTTTCGGCTTTTACAAGCTTTAGCTATGATGAGAGAAAAATGCTGGAGCTTTGCGTAAGCCAGGGCGATGAGCTGGCGGTATCGCTGCTGCTTGATGAGAACGCAGCCGTAAGGCACGGCAATGGCGCCTTTGCCCTCACGGTAAAGACCAAGCGGCAGATAACCGATATGGCAAGGTCCCACAGCAAAAAGGTGACTGTCAGCAATTCCAAAAAAAGCAGCTGCAATTCGGCGGATATAAAACGGCTGGGTGAGAAGCTTTTTGACTTTCAGCGTGAGAAGTATGTAACTGATGATGAAGATGTGCAGATATTCTGCGCTGATGATGTTTATGAGGAAGCTGACTTTATCTGCGCCGAGATATGCAGGCTGGTGAGAGAAAAGGGCTATTGCTTTAACGACATAGCCATCACCGTCAGGGAGCTTAAAGGCTTTGCCCCTGTTATTGAGGGTGCTCTTGAAAAATACGGTATACCCTATTTTATAGATAAGCGTGACAGCGTTGACGCTTCGGCGATAGTGCATTACATAAATGCGGTTTTCAGGGCGGTGCTGACTAAAAGCTTCAAGACGGATAATATCCTAAAGCTCATAAAATCGCCGCTGTACGGGCTTTTGAATTATGAGATATGCGACCTTGAGGACTACTGCGTGCGGTGGAGCGTTGAGGGCGATATGTGGCTTGCACCCTTTACTGCCGAGCCGAGAGACGGCGTAAGCCTTGAAAGGATCAACAAGCTGAGAGAGCAGGTGATAACACCGCTGCTGGAGTTTAAAAATGCCTGCGCAGACGCCACCGCAGGTGAGATATCAAGGGCATTTTACAAGCTGCTTTCGGATATAAGGCTTTCAGAGCAGACATATTCGCTGGTGAAGCGTGCAAGTGCTGATGATAACGAGACCAACAGCGAGCTCGCCCGAGGCTTGAAGCAGCTTTGGAACATGAGCCTTTCGGCGATAAAATCAATTTATGAGATACTGGGAGATGAAAAGCTTACCCTGCGCAGGTATTATGAGCTTTACGGTATTATGCTCTCGCAGATGAAGATATCAAATCCGCCCCAGAAGCTTGACTGTGTGCGTGTTACCGACGCGGCAAGGTCAAGGCTGGGCAGGGTGAGGGCTGTGTTTGCCGCTGAGGTGAACGACGGCGTTTTTCCTGCACAGGCAAAAAACCACGATCTGGTCACAGAGCATGAAAAGGAGCTTTTGAGAGTCAGTGAGAATATTGATATAGAATCAAATGTGAGAAACGATAATCAGGCTGAAAGGCTGGCGGCTTACACCACCTTCTGCTCCCCCTCGGAAAGGCTTTATGTCAGCTACTCGCTCTCCGACCTGCTGGGCAGCGAGAAAAGACCTTCGATGCTGGTCAAAGAGGTCAGGGAGATACTGGGCATTAAGGATAAGCGTATTAATGAGCTGCCGCTGGACTTTTTCTGCACATCGTATAAGACTGCATACGTAAAATACATTGAGCATTCAAGAGACAAAAACGAGATGACTGAGAGCATTTTTGAGTCGCTTATGGGCTCGGAGACTTATTTTGATAAGCTTATGCAGCTTAAAAGATCCGACTCGGGGGCAGCGTTCAGACTGTCTCAGAAGGCGGCGCAGAGCACCTTTTTTAAGACCGAGACTGTGAAGACTTCACCCACCAAGCTGGATAACTATTTTAAATGCCCCTTTATGTATTTTTGCAGCTATGGTCTTAAACTTGACCGTGAGCAGAAAATGGATATCGACGGGCTCAACAAGGGTCTGCTGGTACACAGTGTGCTGGAAAAGGCGATAAGCGTTGACAGCGCCGACCCTTATGAGAACAGAAAAAAGTTCCTTGAAATGGACGACAGTACCATCGACGGGCTTATCAACAGCTGCTTTGATGAATATTACGATAAAGTGTTCTGCGGAGATTTCGGCAAGACCCACACCTTTGATTACCGCTTTGCCAGACTGAGAGAGCAGATGCATTACATAGTTAAATATGTTCAGCAGGAGCTGGAAAACAGCAGGTTCTCGCCTGTTATGACCGAGTATGAGGTGACCCATGTGGAGGGTCAGGACCAGCTTGACCTCAAACTGGAGGACGGCAGAAAGATCGTACTTATCGGAACTATCGACAGAGCGGATATTTATGAGAACGAGGACGGAGAAAAATTTGTAAGGATAATAGATTACAAATACAGAAAAAAGACCGAGTTCAGTCTGGCAGAGCTTTACTGCGGACTTGATCTGCAAATGCTGGTGTATCTCTCGCTGCTGCTGGAGACGGATAACCCTATTGACCCTTACCATGAGCTCAAACAGGCAGGTGTGTTCTACCTTAAACTCTACGGTGAGAGGGAAAAGCTGGGGGAGGACTGTGAGCTGACGGAGGAGGAGCTTTACAGCGCTGCCTGCAGCTCGGCAATTGAGATGTTTTCAAGAAAGGGCAGGATAACCAGCAGGTCTGAGGTGAACAAGGCGCTTGATAAAAACATTCACCCCACTACCCTGAGCAGGATCACCATGAATGATACCATGTTCACAGCCATGAGGATTTTTGCAAAGCGCAAGGTGGTGGAGTACGGCAACCGCCTGCTCAAAGGCGACATTGATGCAAGACCTATGGAGGGCGCCTGCGGCTACTGTATGTACGGCGGCATCTGCGGCAGGGCTTTCCCCGATGACCCTGTAAAGGGCACCAAGGAGCAGCTTGAAGCGGAGCTTGAAAGCATAGCCGATGAATTCAAGAAAGAGGAGGAGCAGTAATGGGAGTCAGCTGGACCGATGATCAGGAAAAAGCTATAAAAGCCTTTGGTAAAGGCGTTACGGTATCGGCAGCGGCAGGCAGCGGCAAAACTGCCGTGCTGATCGAGAGGGTGATAAACCTTTTGTGTGACAAAACAAGGCAGATACCAGCCGACAGGCTTCTGGCTGTCACCTTCACCATAGATGCGGCTGCCCAGATGAGGGACAAGCTGGCAACAGCCTTTGAAAACAGGCTCAAAGAGGACCCCGACAACAAGTGGCTTTTGCAGCAGCAGGAGCTGGTGCAGCTTGCGAGGATATCCACCATAGACTCATTCTGCTTTGACCTTGTTAAGGAGAACCTGAACAGGTTTGAGTTCCAGGGGGGACTCAAAATAATCAGCGATGCCGAAAGAGAGCTGATATTCCGCAGTGCCGCTGAGCAGGCGCTGGAGGAGCTGTGCCGTGGTGAGCTTGAAGAATATGAGCTGCTTGACAACTTCTTCGGCATTGAGAACGGCGGCGCTTTAAAGGTAGTAAAGGCGCTTTATGACCACAAAATGTCCATATGCCACACCGATAAGTGGCTTGAAAACGCCTTCTCCTATTACGAGAGCGAGGAGACCTTCAAAATGCTCATAGAGCAGAACTTTGAGGAGTTCGGCAGAGAGCTTGAAAGGGCAAAGCTTATGCTAAAGGACGCCCGTTGGTGCTATAACTACCTAATAAAAGCCAACGGCACAGAGTATTATTTCAAGGACGCTGTGGGTACCTCTACCTATAATATGTCTGCCTGCGAGGACCTTGTTATGAGCATGGAGCTGGCATTTGCCCACAAGGATAAAAAGGCTGTCAGCGGCGCTGTTTATCCCAAATATAAAAAGCTTATGGTATCTAAAAAGCTGCCAGAGGATATCAGAATGAAGCTTGATGATGTAAAGAGCCGCTTTAGTGATGATATCAGGGCAGTTGCAAGCACCATAAAAGAGGCTGCAAGGGGCTTCGGGCTCAGCGACAGCCACCTGAAAGAAAATATGAAGCTTTCAAACAGGATATTTGCGGCACTGTGCACACTTGAAGAGCGCACCGAAAAGATCATCTATGAGATGAAGCTTGAAAAAAACGCTGTGGATTTCAGCGATGTAGAGCTTATGGCAAAGGATCTGCTGGTGAGGGAGACCGACGGGGGCTTTGAGCGCACCGAGCTTGCCGAGGAGATACGCTCGGGCGGGCTTTATCAGATAATAATGATCGACGAGTATCAGGACGTGAACGACATACAGGAGATGATATTCAAGGCGGTATCTGATACTGACGATCTTAGCATAATGGGCAAAAATACCTTTATAGTCGGGGATATGAAGCAGGCTATCTACGGCTTCAGAAAGACTAATCCCGAGCTCTTCAAAAACTGCATTGCAAGCGCCTGTGATGAAGCTAACAAAGACAAGCTGGAGCACATAAGGCTCAAAATGAATTTCAGGAGCAGAGCAGAGGTGCTGGGGATATCGAACTTTTTGTTTGAGACCTTGATGAGTAATGGCTGCGGCGAGGTGGATTATAACAGTGAGGAGCGCCTGGAGCATGGTGCGAATTACACCAAAAGGCGCTGCCCTGCGGAGATAATGCTGGTGGACACCCGGGAAGATACGGACAGCTCCCTCGGCTTTTCTCAGGAGCTTTATCAGACTGCGGTGAGGATAAAGGAGCTTATTGACGAGAAAGCGCCTGTTTGCGAAAATGGTGCTGACCGTGCCTGCAGACAGTCGGATTTCTGCATACTGGTGAACACCAACGATAACATAAAGGCTGCGGCAAAGGCGCTTGAAGCTGTGGGGCTCAGGGCTTTCAGCGAGGACACGGCAGGCTATATAAAGTCAAGAGAGATATCATTAGCGCTGGATATACTCAGAACGGTGGATAACCCCATGAATGATATCTCGCTGGCGGCAGTGATGATGTCGCCTGTAATGGGCTTTTCTGCCGATGAGATGACGGTGGTGCGCCAGAAGTGCCGATCTGAAAAGACGGGGCGTTATAACCATATCTATCAGGTGCTAAGCGGCGCTGCCAGAGCTGAGGGCACTGATGAGAGCTACAGCAAATATGTTGATATGGAAAGCGAGCTTTTGCAGGAAAAATGCCGCCGAACCTTCGGGCTGATAGAGTCGCTGAGATACTGCTCAATGAGCATGAGCCTTGAAAGGCTGGTGCGCCGAATTTTTGATGTTACCGATCTTATGGCGCTGACCTCCATGTACCTCGACTCGGCTAAAAAAAGGGCAAACCTGAGACTGCTTTTGCAGTATGCCGACGAATACGAGAGAAACGGCAATGAGGGAGTTACAGGCTTTCTGCGGTTTATCGACTCGGTATCGGGCAATGACAAGGCGTTTAAAAACGCAGTGTCGGTCTCGGCAGGCAGCGACTCGGTGAACGTTAAGACCTATCACAAATCAAAGGGGCTTGAATACCCCTTTGTGTTCCTGTGTACCCTTTCAAAAAAGCTTATCAGAGATGACAGTACCGATAACATCAAAATACATAAGAGTCTTGGCTATGCCTTTGAGCTTAAAGACAAGCGGCTGAATGTAAAGAGGGAAAATCTCTATTACGGATATCTGTCCAAAATACTGGACAGCGAGCAGAAGAGCGAGCGCATGAGACTTTTCTATGTGGGCTGCACCAGAGCAAAGGAGAGGCTGTTCATAGTATGCTCAAACGAGAAGTCGGGCAGGGTATCTTCTGACAGGATAATGGCGTCGCTGAGAAACAGCGTGAGACTGAGCGGCGAGTATGACAAGATACCTGCGGCTATAGTTCAGCAGCAGGACACAGTGCTCAACTGGGTGGTAATGAGCCTTGCAAAGCACCCCGTCAGGGGAGAGCTTTCAGACTGGCTGAATATGGACCTTGACGCTGTGCCTGTCAGTGAGAGGGCTAAGGAGGCTGACATAGTTTATCACATATGCAATGCCGATATTGGCGATATTGCTCTGAGCGCAGGCGGTGAGCAGGGCATAAAAACCAAGGGCGACCCCCAAAAGGCTTTGAAGCTCAGGAAGAAATACAGCTTTGAATATGTCAGCGAAAGGACAAAGCAGCCTGCCAAGCTGTCAGTAACCGAGATAGTTTCTCAGGAAAAGGCAAAGGACCTTAAAGATAAGGACCCCGAGTTCTTCCCGAACCTGCCGAGACTTTCAGAAGAGCTGGACAAGCTGACTGCTGCCGAAAAGGGAACCTTTACCCATAAATTTATGGAGCTTGCAGACTATGACCTGGCTGAAAAAAGCGTTAAGGACGAGTTGGAAAGGCTGAAAAATAAGGGGTATTTCACCAAAAAGGAAGCCGAGGGCGTTTATGTGAACAGGCTGGAGGAGTTTGTAAGATCAGACTTTTTCAAGCGAATGAGACGCTCCTGTGACCTGAGACGTGAGCAGAAGTTTTTAGCCTCGGTCAAGGACCTTGACCTGACAGACGAGCTCAGCGAATACACAGGCGAGGAGGGCTTTATACAGGGTATAGCCGACTGTATCTTCAAAGAAGATGACGGCTGGGTGCTGGTGGATTACAAGACCGATAATTTCACAAGCGTTGATGAAATGAAGAAGTATTCCACCCAGCTTAAGCTTTACAAAGCCGCCTTTGAGCTGCTTTACGGCGAGAGGGTAAAGAGCAGCTATATCTATTCATTCAAACTGGGGCAGGGGCTGGAGATAAAGCTGTGAGGGGTCGGACTGTGGGGCTTAGTGTAAAATTATCGTAAGCAAGCTGCTTGCTTCTGTAGGAACACCAATACATCATTTTACAGGGTTGGCGCAGCCATCAAAATTCCAGCTGTCACAAAAGCACCCCCAGCCACTAGAGGCA
>ERZ842401.4574-NODE-4574-length-15974-cov-3.461210_pt1 | contig 15974 bp, 15 predicted proteins | sample MGYA00521270_ERZ842401 | MGnify/ENA primary metagenome ERZ842401 (study PRJEB31892, sample SAMEA3878208) | bioreactor metagenome | biome: Moose rumen | place: Sweden | collected 2011-10 | study: EMG produced TPA metagenomics assembly of the PRJEB12797 data set...
AAAGTTTTTCACGTAACCTGTTGAAAATCAGGCTTACGTCAAAATGATGGTTTACGAAAGGTATGAAGGAATTGAAGAATAAGCGTGTCGCAAGAGGATGCCTTTATCTGGTAAAGAGAAAGAATAAGCAAGTCGCCTACATGCATACATAGTTGCATACACTAAGTATTAGGCTGATCGTAAGGTGGTTATGTTTAAGTGTAGGAAGTGTAGGCAAAATTATAAATATTAAATGTATAGGATATTTTTCAAAAGATTTTTGGACTTCTGGATTGCCCTTGTGGTTCTTATTTGCATCAGTCCGCTGTTACTGATAATTACAGTATGGTTGTATTTTGCAAACAAGGGGGCCGGGGTGTTCTTTCTGCAAGAGCGGCCAGGTAAGGGTGGAAAGATATTCAAGGTGATCAAATACAAGACCATGACTGACGAACGAGACAAGGACGGACATTTGCTCCCCGACGAGCAACGGTTGACTAAGGTTGGACGGTTTGTCCGCTCTACGTCCATAGACGAGTTACCTCAGTTGGTTAATGTGCTGAAGGGTGATATGTCACTGATAGGGCCTAGGCCACTTTTGGTGCAATATCTGCCTCTTTATTCCCCAGAACAAGCACGGCGTCATGAGGTTCGTCCTGGTATTTCTGGTTGGGCGCAGTGTCATGGTCGTAATGCCATTAGTTGGACTGAAAAGTTCAAGCTGGATGTATGGTATGTGGACCATGTGTCGTTGAAGACAGACTTGGAAATCATTTGTATTACAATAATGAAAGTCATCAAGCGTGCTGACATCAACGAGGCGGGACAGGCTACTATGGAGGCATTTAATGGAAACAATTAGGAACATGAAAGATATAGCCGTATTTGGAGCGGGTGGTTTCGGAAGAGAGGTCGCCTGTCTGATTAATCTGATTAACAAGGAAAAGCGAACCTGGAACTTCATAGGGTTTTTCGATGATAATCCAGATTTGAAGGGAACTAAGAATGAGTATGGCGAAGTGATTGGTGGAATTAAGGACTTGAACTCTTGGCAAAAGCCTCTATCTATCGCAGTTGGCATTGGTAATCCGGGAGTTGTGAAAAAAGTTATCGGGAATATTGTTAACGAGAGAATCGATTTTCCTAACCTGTTTGCACCCACAACATTGTTTCTGGATGATGCCGGTATTTCATTCGGAAAAGGGAATATTATTGCAAGTCGGTGTCTGTTCTCTTGCAATGTGAAAATTGGTGACTTCAATATCTTCAACAGCTATATCACGATAGGGCATGATGTGACTATTGGTAGTTATAATTCCTTAATGCCTGGTGTGAGGATTTCTGGTGAAGTTACCATAGGTGACGAGAACTTCTTTGGGTGTGACAGCGTTGTTTTGCAGCAGCTGAAGATAGGCAGCCAAACGGTCATTGGAGCCAATAGTGTGGTGGTAATGAAAACGAAAAACGGATTTACCTACATAGGCAATCCTGCAAAGAAAATGAAATTGGTATAATTATTTAAATAGGAATATGGATATTAAAGAATTCATCGAAAAGTTTGAAGACGTATTTGAGGATACAGATATCAGTACCTTGGAACCTAACATCAAATTTAGGGAGTTGGATGAGTGGTCTTCGATGTTGGCGTTGTCAACGATGGCAATGGTAAGTGACGAATATGATGTGGAACTGACCGCTGATGAAATGCGAAACGCCAACACCTTTGAGGATTTGTATAACACTGTGAAGTCTCATCTGTAAATATGACGAACCCGTTATCTTTGCAAGGGAAACACATACTCGTGACAGGAGCTTCTTCAGGTATGGGGAAGGTGTTTACCCAAATGATTGCAGAACAGGGTGGCATAGTGACCCTGCTGGCCAGAAATGAGGAGAGACTGGCGCAGACGATAGTTTCTCTCAATGGCGATGGCCATAGGATGGTGGTCTGTGATTTGACCAATGAAAGTCAGCTCAAGGAGACTGTGGCTCAACTTCGGCCTTTGGATGGCATCGTTCTCTGTGCTGGCATCAATGAGTTTGTGCCAGTGAAGTTCGTGAAGCAGGAGAAGATAGAGCGGATGTTCCAGACCAACTATTTCTCGCAGTTAATCCTGGTGCAGATGCTCCTGAAAAAGAAACTGGTGAACAAGGGTGCATCCATCGTTTTTATCTCTTCTGTATCATCTGTTATGGGAGTACAGGGCACATTGCTTTATGCTTCGTCTAAGGGTGCCATCAATTCTGCTGTCAGAGTGTTGGCTTCCGAGTTGGCTGGACAGAGGATTCGCGTGAATGCCATCCTGCCAGGTATTGTGCGTACAGAGATGCTTTCTGGTACAAATATCGATGAAGAGACTTTCACGAAGCAGGAAGAGCAATATCCTCTTGGGTTAGGTACGCCTGAGGATGTGGGCCATGCAGTCTTGTTTCATCTGTCGGATGTCAGTCGTTGGTTGACAGGTCAATGTATGATTATTGATGGTGGTATGACATTGAATTAAAACAGAATATGGCAATTATTAAATATAAAAATGTCGGTATCAAGGCGATGAGTGCCTGCGTGCCTAAGAAGATAGTATACAATAGGGACCTGGGATATTTGATTCCTGAGGAAGAAATTGAAAAGACCATTCAGAATATCGGTGTAGTTGAGCGCCGTGTGGTGGATGATGATGTCTGTGCATCGGATCTCTGCTGTAAGGCTGCACTTAAACTGATGGAGGATAATGATATTGATCCAAAAAGTATTGATGTTCTGCTCTTCATGAGTCAGACCTCTGACTATCGTATACCTGCAACGGCTCCAATTCTTCAACATAGATTGGGTTTGACTATTGATACGTTGTGCCTCGATTTGACTTTAGGCTGTTCTGGGTTTGTGTTTGCGTTGAGCACGGCTTACGCTTATGCAAATATGGGGCTACGTGTATTGTTGCTTGATGGAGAGACCTTCTCGAAGATTGTAAACAAACGTGATAAGGTTGACTGGCCGCTATACGGTGATGGCGCAACTGCAACTTTGGTTGAACAAGGTGATTATGAAGAGTCTGTCTTTATTCTCAAAAGTGATGGATCCGGCAAGGACTCCGTTATTATCCGTGATGGTATGCGCAATATGATTACTCCAGATTCTTGTGTGGAAAAAGAAGAGGAGGAAGGCAACATCCGTTCAGGCCTTGAAGTGTTTATGGATGGTATGGCAGTCTTCAATTTCGCGATGAAACGCGTACCGAAGAGCATCAAGGAACTGGTTGAGGTTTCTGGCACAACGATGGAAGACATCGATTGGCTGGTATTCCATCAAGCAAACAAATTCATGACAGACTTCTTTACCAAAAAGCTGAAATTCAATTCAGAGAAAGTGCCGTATTGCATTCAGAAATATGGTAATACCAGTTCAACGTCAGTTCCTTTGACTATCGTTTCAGAACTGCATGACAAACTGAAGGATGGCGACCGAGTTGTGATGAGTGGCTTTGGTGCCGGTCTGAGTTGGGGTACTGCTAGGGTTGTGTTTAATGGTTGTAAGATATCACCTGTTATAGAGTATTGATAGATGCTGGATAGTTTTAAGTTTCATCATATCGGAGTTGCTGTCAAAGATATAAATAAGACCGCAGCTATGTATAAGGAGGGTGGATACGATGTTTCTGATGTCATCTACGATCCTGTCCAAAATGTCAATATCTGTTGGCTGATGAAAGATGGCATGCCGACGGTTGAGTTGTTGGCTCCAGTGGATGAAAAGTCTCCTGTATGTAAGATTCTTGAGAAGAATGGCGTATCGCCCTATCATACTTGTTATGTTGTTGAGAATATCGACCAGGCTGTAGCTGAACTTAGGAAACAGAAATATGTGCTGGTCAGCAAACCCGTAGAGGCAGTGGCTATTCATAATTGCAAAGTTGCTTTTCTTCATAATAGGAATATCGGATTAATAGAGCTGGTACAAGCACCTGCTAATATATAAGGAGATGAGTTATTTCGTATTTCGTAACAATACCGTCGAGAGATTTTTTCCGAAGGGATATCTGTTCTCGGGATATGATGATATCTCGAAAATCCCTGCTGATGCCGATGGGTATGTCTGGTTCTATCAGGTGCCAATCAAGTATGAGCAGGAGGCTCTTGTGGAAGAGATTGACGGCTATGCGCAGAAGTTTGGATTTGTACTATCACAGATCGATGTATCAAAGACTGTCGTCGCTCTGACGATGGAGCGGCTCTATAGTATACCATTAACGGATGATGATCATCGCCTGAGGATGGCTATTGACAGCTACAACAAAGCATTATTTGAGTGGTCGGAGCAATACCAGAACTTGAAAGTCATAGACTTCTCTGAGTTTACCCGTCGCTATCCTGCATCTGATTTGATAGACTGGAAGTTCTATTTCATCTCTCAGATGGGATTGAGTGCGAAGTTGGCCAAGGACTTTAAGACGTGGTACGTCAGGAAGATGGAGAGCATCGCATTGAAGCGAAAGAAGTGTCTGGTACTTGACCTTGACAATACGCTTTGGGGAGGTGTCCTTGGGGAAGAAGGTATAGAAGGTATCAAGATTGGTGGTGATTATCCAGGAAAGGCATTCCTTTATTTCCAAGAAGCTTTGTTGGAACTGAGCAAGAGTGGTGTGATTCTTACAATCTGCTCTAAGAATAATGAGCAGGATGTGCTGGATGCTTGGGAGAAGAATCCCTTCTTGGTATTAAAGAAAGAGCATTTCGCCACTTATCGTATCAACTGGACGGATAAGGCTACGAATATCAAGGAGATGGCTGAGGAGCTGAATCTTGGTCTAGATAGTTTTGTCTTCGTAGATGATAATCCGACAGAGCGGGAATTGATCAGCCAACTATTGCCTATGGTGGAGGTGCCTGAGTTCCCTGCCCAGCCGTATGAACTGCCAGTGTTCTTCCAGAAGTTGGTGGAGGACTACTTTAAAGTGTATTCCATCACCGATGAGGATAAGAAGAAAACGCAACAGTATAAGGCTAATGCCTATAGATTTCAGGAACAAAAAAACTTTGCTGATTTTACTGACTTTTTGCGGTCTCTGGATATTCGAATGACGATAGAAGAGGCGAATGATTTCAATATTCAGCGTATTGCCCAAATGACTCAAAAAACCAATCAGTTTAATCTCACAACCAAACGATATACTGATGCCGACATTCGTGGGTTCATGGAGAAGGGGTGGAAAATATGGAGTTTAAGTGTCTCTGATAGATTCGGGGATAGTGGAATCACAGGATGTGTCATGGTGGATGGAACAGAGATCGATACCTTCTTACTTAGTTGTCGGATTTTAGGTAAAGGTATTGAGGATGCGTTTATCAAGAGCGTTCTTGGATTGCTTCATCATCATGGAGTTGAGAGTGTTCGTGCTTCTTATCTACCAACTCAGAAGAATAAGCAGGTGGCTAATTTTTATGAAAATAATGGTTTTGATGTTGTTGGCGAAGAAGATGACGGCGTAAAATATTATAAAATGGCATTAGAAAATGTAAATCTGGATACGCCAGATTATTATCATATAACAATAAAATAAGGATGCGATTATGGAAGAAAAGATTTTAAAAATATTGAAAGAGACGTTTGAACTGGATTTTGTTGACAAGACTTGTTCTCAGTCGAATTGCCCAGCGTGGGATTCAATGGGACAGTTGAATCTGGTTGCTGAATTGGAGGATGCTTTTGATGTCAGCCTTGAGCCGGAGGAGATTGCTGAAATGAAATGCTATGATGACATTCTCCATTTGCTGGGAAAAAAAGTGTAGCTGGTTGAGAATGAGTCCTCTCTTCCGGGCCTCGAGTTTGTCTATGGCAATCGTGAACATTAGAAAAAGGGACTGCCTTCACAGGCAACCCCTTCAAAGGTTAACGTGATTATTAAGGTCCTGCTTCTGTCGAAGCTGGGTCTTTTCATAGCTTGCCCGTATAGCCCCTTTCGCAGTTTTTGCATTGTGAGACATCAAGGCAATTGTTTCTTGTGATAGTTTATTTCTGGTGCAAAAGTAATGAAATAAAATTGTCTTTCCAAATTATTTTAGGTAAATTTTTATCTTAATACTATTTAATATTAACAATTTGGTAATCACGTAATTATTTGTTATCTTTGTAAATTTTTATACTATAATAATTGCGACTATTTGTAATGCGTGTTAACCTCTTGTTAATCAGCTTTTTAGAAAGAAAAAACGGTATTCGTTTGGTGTTGTGCGCACTTATTTGTACCTTTGCAGCAAAATAGAAAAATATGAGTAAAAGAATCTATCTGTGTCTTGCACATATGAGCGAGGCGGGGCTGGAACAAAAATATATTCAAGAAGCCTTCGATACTAATTGGGTGGTACCTCTTGGCCCAAATGTAAATGGGTTCGAAAGGGAATTGAAAGAGTTCGTCACACAGCTGAGCTTAAAAGGACATACGGAAAGCATGGAAAGCTTGGCCTCAAAAGAGGTCGTAGCCTTGTCGAGTGGTACGGCGGCAGTCCATCTGGCGTTGATAGCATGTGGGGTGAGACCAGGCGATGAAGTCATCGTACAGAGTTTTACGTTCTGCGCATCGAGCCATCCAGTAACTTATTTGGGAGCGACACCTGTATTTGTGGATTCTGAACGGGAAACATGGAACATGGATCCCGAACTTTTGGAGATGGCGATAAAAGATCGTATAGCCAAGACGGGACGAAAACCAAAGGCTATCGTGCCTGTGGCTCTATATGGCATGCCCTATCAGATAGAACGAATCATGGAAATAGCTAACCGCTACGAGATTCCTGTGATAGAGGATGCGGCGGAGGGCTTTGGTTCTCGCTACAAAGGCCAAGTGTTAGGCACGTTCGGAAGGTTTGGGGTGCTGAGTTTTAACGGAAACAAGATAATAACTACCTCGGGTGGTGGCGCATTGATAACACCTGACAAAGAGTCTTGGCAAGAGACGATGATGTATGCCACACAGTATCGTGAGAGCTATCCGTATTATCAGCATGAGAAAATAGGATATAACTATCGTATGAGTAACATCTGTGCTGGTATAGGTCGTGGACAGATGACAGTGCTTGATGAACATATCGCTCATCATAAACATGTACAGGCAATGTATGAGGAATTGCTTGCTGATGTGCCTGGAGTGACAGTTCATGCTCAGCCCGATTGCAAAGATAGTAAAGATTTACCTGTCTATGATAGTAATTATTGGCTGTGTACAATTACCTTGAATCCTGAGCTTAGGATAAAAGAACAGGAGATGGCCTATAAACAGATTGTGACTGGCGCTATTGGAGGTGCGGCTAGTGTGATACATGTTGCTGCTTCGGCCGTTACAGATTGTCAGCCGAACGATAATGTCGAGGCATTGCGTGTGGCCTTAGATAAGGCGGGTATCGAGGCCCGTCCGGTATGGAAGCCGATGCACAAGCAACCTGTATATAAAGATGCACCAGCTTATGTCAATGGGATTAGCGAGTCCATTTTTAAGGTAGGCATGTGTTTGCCGGCAGGACCTTGTGTGACTGACGAGGACGTGGCACATATCGTGGAGAATATAAAGTTGAATATCTTGTAAGTGTTTTTTCCTGAAAAGCTGAGAATGAGGAAATCGTTTGCAAAGAACCCTATGGGAAGGCTCATGAGGTGGTATTTCAGCAAGAATGCCCTTCCTTATTGGTATATCTTTATCATCGATGGCATTATATTGATGGCATCGGGGATTTTTAGTTTCTGGATATTCAATGAACGGCATGGGCTGATTGCTAATTTCGTGCCATTGATGAATACAATGGTGCTCTATTTGTTAGTAAGCATCATTGGTGTTAGGGTATTCCATACTTATGCAGGTATCGTACGCTATTCATCGTTTGTCGATCTGCTGAAAGTGGCTTACGCTAACCTCATGTCGCTGGTCTTCGTTCTTGTACTGCATTATGCTGTCAATGAGATTCCCAAGGATATTCTGTTGCATCTGGATGCCAAGCAGATTATCGTCATGTTCTCTGTGGCAACCTTGCTGATGTGGGGTATTAGAATTATGGTAAAAGCGCTGTTCGATATGTCAGTGTTTGACCGTAGGGCTCCCAGGGCCTTGATTTATGGAGCCATGAATGGTGGTGTTGGCTTGGCAAAGAATATCCGAAACCAGAGACCGGCCAGATACATCATCAAGGGCTTTATTTCGCACGATTCCCGTTTGAAGCATAATCGCCTGATGGGTGAAAGGGTGTATAGCCGATACGATGATTTCTCCTGGATAGTAGAGAGAAATGCCATAGATGCAGTTCTGGTGGCTCCGAATCGAGTGGATGAATTCCGAAAGAACCAGAAACTGGTGGATGATTTGATAGGCTCTGGTGTTAAAATCTATCTCGCCCAAGGAACTGCGGAACTGAATTCTGAAGAGCGAAAAGACGGCACTAATAAAGGTAAGTCTGTTGAAGAGCTGCATTTGAAAGAGGTGTCAGTAGAGGACTTATTGCCGAGAAACGAGATTAAGGTCGACATGGAGTCTGTGGGTGAGCTGTTGACCGGCAAGCGTATTTTGATTACAGGGGCTGCGGGCAGTATCGGCAGCGAGATGGTGCATCAGATAGCGGTTTATCATCCTGAAGCGATGATGCTGATAGATCAGGCGGAGACACCTGAACACGATGTGAGGCTTATGATGGCACGGGACTTCCCGGATATTATGGCTCTGACGGTCGTTACGAGTATCTGTCATGAGGAGCGAATGGAGAAAATCTTCTCAGACTTCAGGCCGGATTACGTATTCCATGCTGCAGCCTATAAGCATGTGCCGATGATGGAGGATAATCCAAGTGAGGCTGTGCTGAATAATATCTATGGTACAAAGGTGATAGCTGACCTGAGCGTAAAATATGGCGTTAAGAAATTTGTGATGATCTCGACGGATAAGGCTGTGAACCCCACAAATGTGATGGGGTGCTCAAAACGTATTTGTGAAATCTATGTACAGGCATTAGACAGGGAAATGAAATATCATCGTCTGCAGGAGGCCAGGGATAAAGGAAATAGAGGTGAAACGAAATATCCAACGCAGTTCGTTACCACCCGCTTTGGAAATGTGCTCGGCTCGAATGGTAGTGTGATACCACTTTTTAAGGAGCAAATCAAGAAGGGAGGCCCGGTGACGGTAACTGATGAACGTATTGTACGCTATTTTATGCTGATCCCAGAAGCCTGTAAGTTGGTGCTCGAGGCTGGTACTAAGGGAAATGGTGGCGAGATTTTCGTCTTTGATATGGGTAAACCGGTGAAGATAGCGGAATTAGCAGAAAGAATGATAAAGCTCTCTGGTGCAAAGAATGTGGAGATACAGTACACAGGCTTGCGTGAAGGAGAAAAATTATTCGAGGAAATGCTGAATGATAAGGAAACCACCATGCCGACTTTCCACGAAAAGATACGTATTGCAAAAGTACGAGAGTATGATTACGATGAGGTAAGTAAGGATATCGATGAACTTATCAATATCTCGAAGGCGTATGACAATATGGCAACGGTGAGAAAGATGAAAGCGATTGTGCCAGAATATAAGAGTGAAAACTCGGTCTACGAAGAGTTGGACAATTAAAGATGGTAGAGTTCCTGAATCTGAAAAAGGTAACTGGCATGCATGGTGCTGAGGTAAAAGCTGCCGTGGAGCAGGTGGTAGACTCAGGATGGTATCTGCAAGGAGAGGAGAATAAACGGTTTGGACAAGACTTTGCTGCTTATATCGGAGTAGAACACTGCGTAACAGTCGGTAGTGGATTAGACGCTCTAAGACTAATATTTCGTGGATACAAGGAAAAGGGTGAATTGCATGACGGCGATGAGGTGATTGTGCCTGCTAATACGTTCATAGCATCAATCATGGCTGTTACGGACAATGGCCTAAAGCCTATTTTGGTGGAACCTGTCTGGGAGAGCCTTGAAATAGATGTTGACCAAATTGAGAAACATATCTCTTCACGGACAAGAGCGGTGTTGACCGTTCATCTATATGGTCGTATTGCCTATAATGAGAAGCTTAAAAGGATTTGTATAGAGCATAACCTGAAGCTGATTGAAGACTGTGCTCAGAGTCATGGCTGTGCATGGAGAGGGGTGAAAACCGGGGCACTGGGAGATGCTGCAGCATTTAGTTTCTATCCTGTTAAGAACCTTGGGGCTTTGGGTGATGCAGGAGCTGTGACAACGGATGACTCTGAACTTGCTTCTGTGATAAATGCTTTGTCGAATTATGGAAGTCGGCAGAAGTATAGTTGTGATTACGTGGGAATGAATAGTCGAATGTCGGAAATAGATGCTGCCGTGTTGAGAGTAAAACTCAGGCATCTGGATGAGGATAATGCCAGACGACAGCAATTGGCTGCATTTTATTATGGCAATATTGCGAATCCCCTGATAATACTTCCCACTCGTTTGAGTGATGAAAATAATGTGTATCATCTGTTCCCTGTCTTTTGCGAATATCGGGATAAGCTTCTGCGTTATCTCTCGGAACGGGGCATTCAGACCATGATTCATTATCCAATACCTCCTCATCAGCAAAAATGTTATCAGGAATGGAACAGGCTGTCTTTTCCTATTACCGAAAAGATACACAATATGGAGCTGAGTTTGCCGATGAATCCTACGGTGAACAGGGACGAGGCAGAGGAAATCGTGAAAGCGGTAAATAAATTCAACTGAAAATCCCCGCAATTGCGGGGATTTTCAGTTTAGTATATAATCAGACCGCCATTCGGCTGGATGGTGACTTTGATAAAGCCTTTTTTGTCAGGCTTGATAGAGGTGAGCGTTGGCTCACCTTTTTTGTTGTCAATATACAACTTAGGCTGGGTGAAGCCAAACTCTGCGATGTTGAGGCTAAGTGTGAGCGGCTCCTTGAGGGCATTAAGACCTGCTATGTACCATTGCCCATTTGTTGCCTTACGGGCCAGGATGACATATTTGCCAGGATAGCCGTCGATAAAACGGCTTTCTTCCCAAGTCGTTGGCATCTGGCGCAGGAAGTCCATCTCAAACTGTGGCAGCTCATCAAGATTGTTTGGTTGCATGGCCACGCACTGTACAGAGGTCTGCATGATGATGCCAGACGCCAGTTCGAAGATGTCGGTCGTCTTACGCGAATGACGGCTCTTGTTATCCTTAGAGAGGAACTTGTTCATGATAATGCCTCCCCAGTCCATCGAGGCCGTTGTATTGCGGCAGAAGGGATGAAGAGTGAGGTCAAACGGCTGACGTTCAGCCGCTCCTTCACCAAAGAACACATTCTCTGATGCCAATACGGCCTCTGATGCCACATAGTTGGGGTACATGCGTTCCCAGCCTCTGGGGATGGTACATCCATGGAAGATGACTTGCAAGCCATAACGGTTGGCATCGCTGAGGATATCCTCATAAAGGCGCATGGTCTCTTGCTTGTCGCCGCCGAAGAAATCAACCTTGATGCCCTTGATGCCAATCCGCTGCATCCATTTCATCTCCCTTTCACGGGCGATAGCGGTGTTCATACAGTCGCGGGGCCCTTGGGGTGCATCGTTGGCAAAGCCATTGGAATTATACCAAAGCATCAGGTGTACACCTTTTGACTGGGCATACTGCGAGAGCTCCTCGATGCGGTCACGGCCAATCTGTGTGTCCCACCAGTTATCGATGAGGCAATACTCGAAGCCCATGGCAGCGGCCAGATCGATAAAGCGCACTTGATCGTCGTAGTTGATAGACTTGTCTTGCCAGATAAGCCACGACCAGGTGTAGCGTCCGGGCTGGTAGTCAATGCTCGGCTCGTAAAGCGGTTTTACGAGGTCGTAGGAGATGGTGGTCTCCGTGATGTTCTTCAGACTACCCATGGTGATTGTACGCCAAGGTGTCACACCAGGAAGTGAAATACCAGCGAAGGCAGATCCGAATCCGTTATTCTCACCGGGATCAGGATAGGCGATGGTGTAGCCTGTACCTGCTTGGTAGTCGGAGAGATGACTGCCGCAGTAGCCGCTACCAACACCGGTCTCGTTCACAAGCAGCCACATGTCACCAGAATGGAACAGTGCAGGGAAAATGTAACCGTGACCATATTTGGATGGGGCCGACATAGGGGCATCGGCACTATAGACCTCCTCGTAAGAGGGCTTCGTCTGCTCCCAACCAGTCTCTGGACCTATCTGTGGAGAGATGAAAGTCGTGGTGCCATCGGGCATGTTGAAGCTACTAAGCTCACTTATGATGCGAAGACGCTTGTAATCCTTGCCTTGAAATTTCTGACGGGGAATCTCATAGCGGAAGGCAACGTCTTGGTTGCTCACCTGGAAGATAATGCTAAACTGCATGCCATCCTTATTCTGAAGATTCAGAGTCAGTTTGTTTGCCTTGTAGTCAGCAGAAGAAGCTTTAGTGCCACGCATCGTATAGTGTTCGTCGATAGCCGACTGTTCGTTGCCGACAATCTTCAAATCTCTCGTAAAATCTCCAATGCTCGTCTTGAGTCCAAGGGCTGACGGATACAACACTTCCTGCCCATTGAGTGAAGCACTGTAGTAGGCACGTCCGCCAGCGTCGCTTACCTTCACCTTCAGCTGGCCGTTTGGTGAAGAAACGGTAACGTCACCAGCCCATACAAGGACTGATGACGTTAATAATATTGCAAAGAATACTTTTCTCATGTTATAACAGCTGACCTTGTTCGATGTCCTTGAAGTACTTATAGGTAGAAACCTTCAGCTCATCGGCGGCTTCCTCGTCGCATACGATGATACCATGCTCGTGCATTTGCAGGGCACTGATAGTCCACATGTGGTTAATGGCTCCCTCAACAGCAGCCTGAAGGGCACGTGCCTTGGCATGACCATTGGCCAGAATCATCACCTCGCGGGCATCCATCACTGTACCTACACCTACCGTCAGGGCATGGGCAGGCACATTCTCAGGATTACCACCGAAAAAGCGACTGTTGGCAATTCGTGTGTCAGTAGTCAGGGTCTTCATACGAGTCTTGGAGCGCAGGGAAGAACCTGGCTCGTTGAAAGCAATATGACCATCAGGACCGATACCTCCAATGAAGAGGTCGATGCCGCCTGCCTTCTGAATCATTTCCTCGTAATGAGCACACTCGGCAGCGAGGTCGGGGGCATTACCGTTAAGGATGTGGATATTCTCCTTCGGACAGTCGATGTGGTTGAAGAGATTGGTGGCCATGAACGAGTGGTAGCTCTCGGGATGCTCCTCGGGCAGGCCCACATATTCGTCCATGTTGAACGTCAGCACGTTCTTGAACGAGACGCGGCCTTCCTTGTTGGCCTCTACAAGGGCATTGTACATGCCAACGGGCGATGAGCCGGTAGGCAATCCTAATACAAATTTGTGGTCGGGCGTGGGATTGAACTTGTTGATGCGGTTAATCACGTGGTTAGCTGCCCAAAGGGACATCTTCTGATAGTCATTCTGAATAATTACTCTCATAACAATTTGCTTTTAGTTGATTTGTATTTGGGTGCAAAAATACAACTTTTTCTTTATATGAACCACAGATTTCACAGATTTTATACAAAATATTTTATTAATCTGTGTTAATCTGTGAAATCTGTGGCCCAAAATTCGTATCTTTGTACGCTGTATGAAGGAATTTGTAATATCACAGGCCAAAGCCGAAACTGCGGTGCTGGTGGGCCTCATTACCAAAGAGCAGGACGAGGCGAAGACCAAGGAATATCTTGATGAGCTGGAGTTCTTGGCTGATACGGCTGGGGCTGTCACGGTGAAACGGTTCACCCAGAAAACGGGTGGGCCGAGTCAGACGACCTATGTGGGCAGTGGCAAGCTCCAAGAAATAAAGGCATATATCAAGCAGTGTCAGGATGCTTATGACAACTGGCTCGATGCTCAGGATGCCTCGCTCTTTACCGAGGGGTTACTGGATGAGTCGAATGCTCCCCAGCCCGTGGGTATGGTGATTTTCGACGATGAGTTGAGTGCCAAGCAGATACGTAATATAGAGAAAGAATTGCAAGTGAAGATTCTGGATCGTACTTCGCTGATTCTGGATATCTTCGCCATGCGCGCTCAGACTGCCGAGGCCAAGGCGCAGGTTGAATTGGCGCAGCATCGCTATATGCTGCCCCGTTTGCAGCGACTTTGGACGCACCTGGAGCGACAGGGTGGCGGCTCCGGCTCCGGGGGCGGAAAAGGTTCTGTAGGTTTGCGTGGACCTGGTGAAACACAGTTGGAGCTCGACCGTCGAATCATCCTGCAGCGTATCGCCCTGTTGAAGCAGCGGTTGGCTGACATCGACAAGCAGAAGACTACCCAAAGGAAGAACCGCGGGCGGCTGATCCGTGTGGCTCTCGTGGGGTATACCAACGTAGGTAAGTCGACGATGATGAACCTGCTTGCCAAGAGTGAGGTCTTTGCAGAGAACAAGCTTTTTGCCACTCTTGACACTACCGTCAGGAAGATGACTATCGACAATCTGCCATTCCTCTTGGCCGATACTGTTGGCTTCATCCGGAAGTTGCCTTCAGACCTTGTGGAGTCGTTCAAGTCGACCCTCGATGAGGTGCGCGAGGCCGATTTGTTGGTGCACGTGGTAGATATCTCGCACCCCGATTTTGAGGAGCAGATACGCGTGGTAGAGGAGACGCTGAAGGAACTTGGCTGTGCCGAAAAGCCCGCTATGCTTGTGTTCAACAAGATAGATGCCTATACCTGGGTGGAGAAAGAAGAGGATGACCTGACGCCCATGACGAAGGAGAATCTGACCCTCGACGACTTGAAGCGCACATGGATGGCCCGTTCTGGCGAAAACCAGCACTATCTGGAGTGTATCTTCATCTCGGCACGTAAGAAAGAGAATATCGATGAGTTGCGCGACATTCTTTATAAACGGGTTCGCGAGCTTCATGTACAAAAATATCCCTATAACGACTTTTTATATGAATTACAGACAACTGACACAGACTGAGATTGAAGTCCTGGAGGCTAACAATTGCTGGGCTGAGGACTGGGACAGAGTTATGGTAGCCGAGACATTCAGGCCCTATGGTTTTCATCGTGTGCTTTTCTATGGTGACATAAGGTTAGGCTCGTTCGATAAACAGGTGGAAATCAGCAAGGGCTTTTTCAAGCATGCAGGTATCAGCGATGCCACACTGCGCAACGTGACCGTGGGCAACGACTGCCTGATAGAGAAAGTAGGAAACTTCATTAACAATTACACCATCGGTAACGACTGCTATATCTCGAACATCTGCACCTTGGAGACTACCGACGATGCCACCTACGGCGAGGGAAGTGTCATCAGCGTGCTCAACGAGATGGGCGATGGCAACGTGACGCTGTTCCGCGAGTTGAACAGTCAGGTGGCTGCCTTTATGGTAAAACATTTCGGTGACAAGGAATTGCGCCATACGCTTCAGCAGCTGATTGAGGATGAACTCGCGGTCGTAGTCCGCCTTGCAGACTTCGCGGGAGACGGCGAGGTCCGCGGCAAAAATCGCCTCGCAGCGGGCGGCGAACGTCAGCGCAAGTCCGGCTTCCGTCATGCCGGAAACGCCGATATAATACGGCCCTTCCTTCACCTCCGGGATAACCGCTTTCATGGGCGGAAGCCCCTCGTCAAAGATGTTCTCCACCTTCTCCAAGCTCTCCCCGTGCCCAATCTGAATGTCGCAGTTGGCGAGCGAGAGCTTATCAGTCATGTTGATGAACGAGCCGATTTCCGAATTGCGCACAACCAGCACGTTTCCGCCAATATCCTCGATTTGCGTCGTGCGTATGCCCACTTCCTTGACAGTGCCCCGAAATTCGACCACAACGATGATGTCGCCCACGTCATAGAGGCGCTCGAAGACGATGAACATGCCCGCTAAAATATCCGCGACGAGTTCTTCCGCGCCCAGACCGATAATCAGGCTCAGAATCCCCAGCCCCGCCACGATTTCCATCGTGTCCACGCCCAGCGTATTGAGAACCATCAGCGCCGACGCAATCG
>ERZ842401.4575-NODE-4575-length-15970-cov-3.550047_pt1 | contig 15970 bp, 14 predicted proteins | sample MGYA00521270_ERZ842401 | MGnify/ENA primary metagenome ERZ842401 (study PRJEB31892, sample SAMEA3878208) | bioreactor metagenome | biome: Moose rumen | place: Sweden | collected 2011-10 | study: EMG produced TPA metagenomics assembly of the PRJEB12797 data set...
AAAGACTAAAGTAATTTAAAAAGGAACCCTCTGGAAATAGAATAAATTTATCTGTTGACAGCTCAGAAAGTGATAAGCTTTGTCTATCAGCAAGAGGATGGTCAGCAGGTAATATGGCGACTAATCGATCTTTGGCCCACTGGTAGCTATTATAATTAACATCATTTTGAGTAGCGGCAATTGCAAATGCAAGCTCATATCCCATATCGAATATTTGAGGTAAGCTGACTGTTCTAGAAAATTCTCCTGGTGATATGGAATATTCCGGATGCCTATCTGCAAAATGGTCCGATAGCATATTTACTATATGGTCACAGTTCATACTTCTTGATACAGCTATTTTGACAGTTGATATGTTGCGTGAATCTAATTCTTTTATTTTTACAGCAAGTTCTTTGTCTAAAGCTTTGTATCTGTATGCAAAAGCTAGATACATAGTGCCGAATTCGGTCAGCTCTACATGGCTGGAACACTTTTGAAAAATTTTGTGTTCTACAGCGTCCTCTAGATTTCGCATATGCTTCATGAGATTAGATTCAGACATAAAAAGCCTATCTGCGGCATCATATAGGTTGCCAATTTCACATAGAGATATAAATTCACTATGATATAAAATCATATCAAGCATTATTGCGTCTCCTTTACCTTTATGCAATAATCAAATAAATCTTTGACTAAATAGATTATGCAAAAAAATAATTTTTGATGCAAGCTTATTTTAGAAATTCTGGAGGTGGTCTTATGGATGTAAATAGAAGACGTGCGATAATTAACATAATAATTGTGATTGCAATTATAGTTATTTTTACTGTGTATAAAATGCAATCACCAACTGATGTAGCGACAATTGGAGTGGATGATGAAAAAGTAGGAATTTCATATGATGAAAAGGCGACTTTTATAATGCTTGAGGATATTCAAGAAGTTAAATACATTGAAAGCTTAGATACTCTGGTAGGTGATTATATTTTTGCCGGAAGCTTGGATGTGGATGCATATATATGGATTAAAACGGATACTGAAATATATGTAATTAATGGTGCTAGCATAACTCAGACAAAGAAAGCATATGAAGATATTCAAGCTAAATTATGAAGAAAAAGAAAGGTGAATGAGTGATTTATTCAGAAAATGAATAAATCACTCATTTTTTTAGTTTGAAGGGCTAGTTGATAGAAATTATTATTAATACAAGAACCGGGGGGATAAAACAATAGACCGGAGAAGGAGATTAAAGATGAAAAAAAAGATTGTATCACTATTGATGGCTGCATCACTTGCAGCAAGCATGGTAGCTTGCGGTAGCTCGTCTAGTCAAAACGCAAGCTCAAACAGTAGTCAAAACGAGGCAATGACTTCTGTGGCTGATGTATCAAATTCAGCTGATCTAACAGACAAGGCAAATATTGATAACAGTGTGGAGCGTGAGAGTATCAATATTGCTTGGAAGGCAGCAACTACACTTGAACCTTGGGGAACTAACAATGATATTCCTGGAAATTATGAAGTGTACGAAATGCTTTATGAGGTAACTGCCGATGGGGAAAGGTATGGTGTACTCGCAGATGTTAGCAAGGGAGATTATGAACCTGGATGCGATCACGAAGATGGCACAGGAATTTACACAGTTTATATTTATGATTATATAACTGATCATAATGGCAATGCTGTAACAGCAGATGATGTTGCATTTTCGTATAACTATCAGTTTAATTACCAGACTACATCTGGCTGGGATGATTTTATAGAAGCAACGGCTGTGGATGATTACACGGTACAATTCGAGTTTTCAAAGGAACAGGATAATTTAGGTTGGTTTGATAACTTCTTTGCACGTTGCTTTATTGTAGATGAGGATTCTTACAATGCTTCATCATCAAAGCTAGCTAATGATATGGCAGGAACAGGCCCATACAAGTTTGTAAGCTATAGCTCAGGTTCATCACTTGTACTTGAAAAGAATGATGATTATTGGCAGACAGACGAGAGCCTTCGCCACCAAGAACAGCAAGCGAATGTTAGGACTCTAACATATCAATTCATTTCAGAAAATGCTCAGAGAGAGAATGCTGTTGCGACTGGTAGTGTAGATATGGTTCAGGATATGGCATATGAGTCACTCACAGAATTTGTAGAGGGTGGAAAGTATGCTGACCTTGTAAAGGTTCAGGCTTATTCACAGAAGTTTATCTATTATCTTGATGCAAACGGAAGCAGTGAGTCACCAATGGGAGATAAGAATCTTAGACTTGCTGTATACAATGCAGTTGATCAGGATGGCATTATAACTGCCCTTGGCGGAGCATATTCAAGACTCTATGCATATGCTAACGATTATTATAGTGACTACTCAATGGTAGATTGGCAGTCACTTGACAATTACAATTCTAAAACTTCTGTAGATGCAGATTTGGTTCAGAGCTATTTGGATGCATCAAGCTACAATGGCGAAACATTAACAATCATGGTTAATCCAGAGTTTGCTGACACAGCGACTATTATTGCTGCTCAGCTTGCTGCGTTTGGAATTAATGCTGAGTTACTTCAAGTAGATGCTGCAACTGGTAACACTACATTAGCTGATCCAGGTGCATGGGATATGTATTTTGGATTAATGGCTGGAGATTATAATGTTCAGGCATGGGCACATGATTTCTCTTATAACAATTCATCAAGTGGAGAAGAGACAACAACACATATCGTTGATGATGAATGGAACGATTTACTTCAGCTTTGCAACACTGAGGATGGACATACCGCTGACAATATGTTGGCTTGGTGGGAATTAGCAACTGAAAATGCATATACGATGGGTGTTTATGCTGGTAACAATTACAACGTGGTTCCTGCAGACTGTGTATATGTATGTCAGGGAGATAAGCTCACATTTATTCCGGGTGCATGTTGCTTTACAGCAGAGTAAATACCTGTAATAAATACTTAGAAATTCAAGGGGACTTGGGCAATCCGCTTAAGTCCCTTTTATAGCAAATGGCGAGGATAATAACGATGTGGAAATATATTCTTAAAAGAATTTTGTGGCTGATAGTTATTATGCTTTGTGTGGCTATAGTAATATTTGTAATCCTTTGGTTCGTGCCAGGTGATCCTGCACAGATTGTATTGGGATCAGGAGCTACACAAGCAGATATAGAGCGTCAGCGTGAAATAATGGGACTCAATAAGCCGTTTTTAGTACAACTAGGAACGTATCTTAGGGATGTTTTTTTAAGATTTGACTTTGGCGAATCATATGTGTATGGAACGCCAGTTATTTCAGAGTTTGCAGCGAGATTACCAAGAACCTTGGGGCTAGGACTTATATCAATGCTTTTAAACATAATCATAGGAATTCCTTTAGGTGTTAATGCAGCTATACACAGAAACAGCTTTCAGGATCAAGGTCTTTTGATTATGGCAATGGTGTTTATTTCAGTGCCACAATTCTGGTTAGCTCTTATGATGGTTGTGTTGTTTTCTGTAAAGCTTGGATGGCTTCCACCATATGGAGTTGGTGGAGTGAGTTTTTGGGTGATGCCTGTGCTTGCCAACTCTCTTTCTGGTATAGCTATGAATGCTAGAATGACGCGTTCAGCGGTTCTCGAAACTATTAGAGCAGATTTTGTTACTACAGCAAGAGCTAAAGGTTTGTCTGAAAGAGTAGTTATCTATAAACATATGTTACCGAATGCACTTATCCCTGTAGTAAATGCTTTAGGAATGCAGCTTGCGATGGTTGTCGGTGGTACGGTAGTAATCGAGCAGGTATTCTCATTTCCAGGTATAGGTCAGTATCTGCTGACAGGAGTAACTAGCCGAGATTATCCAGTAATCAGAGGTTCCGTTCTTATATTGGCTTTATTTTCTGCTGTGATTACATTGCTTGTAGATTTGTTCTATGCGTACTTAGATCCAAGAATTAAGGCTCAATATATAAATTACGGCACAAAGAAGGGAGGAAAGTAGGCATGAGTAAGAGCAAAACAACTCCCAAGAAAAAGAAACAGACACAGCTATCTCAGATAATGGGACGACTAAAGAAAAATAAGGTGGCAATGGGTGGATTAATAGTCCTTATAATTATTTCACTTGCTGCAATATTTGCACCTCTTGTTGCACCATACGATCCAAATTATATGGACTATTCGGCACTTAATCAAACACCAAATTCTGCACATATTATGGGGTGTGATAATTTGGGAAGAGATATTTTTAGCCGCATTATTTATGGTGGCAGATATTCACTTTCATTAGGTCTTATATGTGCTGTTATAGGAATGTTTTTCGGCGTATTCTTTGGAACAATGGTTGGATATTTTGGCGGACAAGTTGATAACATAGTTATGCGTATATGCGATGTATGGATGGCAATTCCAGCAACACTTCTCGCTATTATCATTTCAGCGTCTCTTGGTTCTGGTTTTGGATATACGGTACTTGCCCTTACAGTAGGCGGTATTCCAGGTTCAATCAGAGGAACAAGAGCAATGGCGTTAAAAGAGCGCGAAATGGAATATCTAGAGGCAGCAAAAGCCATGAATTGTTCAAAGATGAAAATAATGTATAAGCACATGATGCCAAACATTATTGCGCCAACTATAGTTGGAACTACAGGCCAGATTGGAGCAACTATGATGTCGGCTGCGGGACTTTCATATATTGGACTAGGTATTCAGCCTCCAACAGCTGAGTGGGGTGCAATGTGTTCGGCAGCTAGAGACTACATTATGAAATATCCTCACATGATGATTTGGCCAGGAATAGCAATCCTTATAACTGTACTTGCTATAAATATGCTAGGCGATGGACTCCGTGATGCAATGGATCCAAGACTGAAAGACTAAGGAGGAGAAAAATGAGTGAAAATTATTTATCCATCCGAGATTTGGTGGTTGAGTACTCCTCTGGCGGAGAGATAGTTCAGGCAGTAAACGGAGTGGATTTAGATTTAAAAAAAGGTGAGACCATAGGATTAGTTGGAGAAACAGGCGCTGGTAAAACTACTATCGCGAAGGCGATACTTAGAATTTTACAGACACCTCCGGCTAGGATTAAGCAGGGGCAGATAGAACTTGACGGTAGCAACTTGCTGACTCTTTCTGAAAAGGAAATGCAAAAGATTCGCGGAAATAAAATTGCAATGATTTTCCAGGATCCAATGACTGCATTAAATCCGACTATGACTGTTGGAGAGCAGATTAATGAGGTTGTTTTACAACATAATAATATTTCAAGAGATGAGGCTGCAAAGCGTACTATAGAGATGCTTGAAATGGTAGGAATCTCATCTTTACGATTTGGCGATTATCCGCATCAGTTTTCAGGCGGTATGAAGCAAAGAGTTGTAATTGCCATGGCTCTTGCATGCAATCCAGAACTTCTTCTTGCAGATGAGCCAACTACAGCATTAGATGTGACCATACAGGCACAAGTGCTTGAAATGATAAAGGCTCTTAGAGAGAAGTTTAATACATCAATGATATTAATCACACATGATCTTGGAGTGGTGGCAGAAACATGTGATAAAGTTGCGGTAATTTATGCTGGAGAGATTGTAGAAAGTGGTACTAAGGAGCATATATTTAGAAATCCGAAGCATCCTTATACACTAGGACTTTTTGGTTCCTTGCCAAAGCTTGATGATGATTCAAAAAGACTTAGCCCTATCAAGGGACTTCCACCAGATCCGACTCATTTACCAGAAGGTTGCAAATTCTGTCCACGTTGTCCACTAGCTGAAGAATGTAGTCAGTCTAAGAGTGTGCCAAACATGATAGAAATAGAAAGTGGACATTTTGTTCGCTGCCATATGATTCAAAAGGGAGGGGTATAGCATGGCATTACTAGAAGTTGAACATTTGAAAAAATATTTTAATGTTGGTGCTGGTGTTAATCATGCAGTTGATGATATTACTCTTTCTATTGAAAAAGGTCACACCATGGGTGTGGTAGGAGAATCAGGTTGCGGAAAAAGTACACTTGGGCGAACAATTATCAGATTATTAGATGCGACTGAAGGAACAGTTCGTTTGGATGGAGAGGATATTACTTACGCTTCAGGAAAGGATTTGAGAAAGCTTCGTGAAAAGGTAAGTATCGTATTCCAAGATCCATATTCAAGCTTGAATCCACGTTCATCTGTAGAGTCTACCATAAGAGAACCATTACAAGAGGCTAGAAGATTTTCGAAAAAAGAAATTACCGAGCGTACCGAAGAACTTATGGATTTAGTTGGAATTGAAGAAAGACTTCGTCTTGCATATCCTCATGAAATGGATGGTGGACGTAGGCAGAGAGTGGGCATAGCTAGAGCCCTTGCTCTTAATCCACAGTTCATTATGTGCGATGAGCCTGTATCAGCTTTAGATGTTTCGATTCAAGCACAGGTTCTAAATCTGCTCATGGATTTGCAGGAAAAAATGCAGTTAACATATATGTTTGTAACACACGATTTGTCCGTTGTAAGGCATATTTCAGATGATATATGTGTAATGTATTTGGGACAGCTAGTGGAGACTGCACCCTCTAAGGATTTGTTTATAAAGCCACTACATCCATATACCAAAGCATTACTTTCAGCTATTCCTTCAATAGATTTGGACCATCCAATGCAGCGAGTCCAGCTTAAAGGAGAGATTACATCAGCAATCAATCCTGCTCCAGGGTGCCGATTTGCGGCTAGATGCCCTTATGCATGTGATAAATGTAAGGAACACCAGGAGCTGAAAGAGGTAGAAAAGGGACATTTTGTTTCTTGTTGTAGAGTAGAGGAAATAAATTAGATATAAGGATTGTGTATGTATAAATATCAAAAAGTTGGAAATGATATATATGGAGTTAAGTCAAATTGGGGCTTGGAAAGTAGGCTAGGGGAAACAGCAGAAACAGGCTTCAGACATAATGACAGGTATCACCGTTATTTTCATGGATACACTGAGGTTAAAACTACAAAACCAAACGGTGGATATTCTATTAGTAGGATATATACCAGTGAGTGGTATGTTGAGGATTGTTCTGACACAATATGGTTTCTTCGAAAACTGGTTAACATACTTTTATGTGCTATTGCAAGTATTCTTTATTTATTTTTTATGACTAGGGAAGGTTTTGCAGGAAGCAGCTCATATATTGTATCTATACCAGGATTCTTCTCTATACTCCTTTTTATATTGCTGGATACTTCCACTGTGGCTTATCTGTTCACAAAAAGGCAGATGACCTGGTGGGAGTGGCATTCCAGCAGTAAGAGATTGACCAATTATCCACTCATTACTGGGATAATGCTCTTTGTTACGTCCGTGACAGTAGTAATCAATTGTTTTATTGAAAAAGCAGTAATCAAGAATGAACTCTTACTTGCTGTCGGAATTATGCTATGCGGTCTGTTAGTGTTGCTTATATATATGTTCCAGATTAAGACACAATACACAACAAAGGAAAATATAACTGAGCTTCCAGAGGGTGAAGCGCATTTAATTTTATGATTTTGGTTTTTTATTAGAAAAACAGAAATCGTAAATAACAAGATTTATCTGAAAGAGAAATCTTAAATATTTATTTTTGGGGAAATGAATATGAATGATAAAAGTAAAGTGCAAATTTCAGCTATAACTGAGGTCACAGCGGTGGGCCAAAAATGCATTGGGGCTGTGCTTGCTTATGAGAATGAAATAGATGCAACTAGCTTGAATATAGACACATATGAAGTGTCTGACAGGAGAATAGTTTCGATAGATGTTACAGGTAATAAGGTTACCTTACATTTGAGTGAGGATGACGAAGCAGCAGAAGTTTTTCACTGTGGAAACCCTTGGCAGAAGAAAGATGCGTATTTAAGCGATGTTTTATTAGAAGTAAAACAGGTTAAAGAAGTGAGAACTGTTGATGGACAATTGATACCGCCAATGAAGGATTTTGTTATCTGTGAAAAGGTAGTGGATGAGGTTGCCGACCAATTTATTCAGGGAACTTTTGGAAAACAAAAATATAATCTGTTTATACCAAGAGATTATGATCCTAGCAAAAAATACCCACTGATTCAATTTATACATGATGCAGCAGTTTGTGGCAAGGACACAAGACTTGCTATTACTCAAGGGCTTGGTTCCATTATATGGGTCACAGCCGACTGGCAAAAAACACACCCATGCTTTGTTTTCGCGCCACAGTTTAATGGTCCTCCAATTGTGGATGATGATTGGAATGTGGATAAAAGATTGGAGGATGCAAAGTCAGCCTTAGACTATGTGATTGAGACTTATAGTATTGACACAGACAGAATCTATACTACAGGTCAATCAATGGGATGTATGTCTTCTATTGTTTTGAATGTCAGATATCCTAATTTTTTTGCTGGCTCGATTTTGGTTGCTGGCCAGTGGGATGAAAGGAAAATACCAGGATTAGAAAAACAAAATCTTTGGATGATATGTTCACAGGGGGACGCTAAAGCATTTCCAATAATGAATCAGATGTGCGTTGCTATGGAACAAGCAGGCGCAAAAGTTGCAAGAAAGGTGGTAGATAATAATTTATCTCAGGATGAATATAAAAAGATTTTTGATGAATTATTAAAGGAAGAACCCAATATTATATTTACTCCCTATAGATTGGAGACTGTTGCGGATGGTTGGCATTCAAATGGGGGCGAACATCACATTAATACATGGCGAACAGCTTACAATATTGATTACATTAGAGAATGGCTGTTTAATCAAAAAAGAAAGGGCTAAAGGAGAAAATGTTAGTAGATTTTTCATCAAAGAATGATATTTTAATCCATCACAAGGATGGAAGCTACACCCCAATGGATCAGCCCTATTATGAGGTGACACAAATTGATGATAGAACTTGGCAGATAATGAGCTCAGGAGATTATCATTATTTGATTGTTGGAGATGAGTTTGGAATTTCCATAGATACAGGTTATGGAGCTGGAAATTTGAGAGAGTTTCTTGAAAAACTATGCGGCAAACCAGTGCCTTGGGTAATTAATACTCATCACCATTTTGATCACAGTGCAAATAATTGTTATTTTGATAAGGCATTCATGGGGGCTGAAGCTGTCGATTTAGTTTCTGTGCCTTATGAAAGTTTTGCAGGGATGGATTTTTATAAGGATTCATATGAAAAACAAATAATAGGAGATGGCGATACTGTTTCTTTAAAGGGCAGAGAACTAGAAATATTCAGGATTGGTGATCACACAGAAGATGGAATTGCGATTCTTGATAAATCACATAAACTTCTATTTTGCGGTGATGAGTTTATGCCAGAGGCAAAGGGATTCAATGGCAGTGTCAGTAGCTGGCGCAAAAAACTTGAATCCCTAGTTCAAAGAAGAAATGATTTTGATACATTATGCGGCGGTCCGTGCATATTGCCAGCTGATGAGTTTGATGCATATGTTGATGCTGTGGATTTGATTTTAGCTGGGGGAAAATCTGAATCTTTACCAGAGAAAAAGCATCCTGTCTCAATGGAACAACCTAATCATGATGGACATAAAGTCTATGATTGCCAGATGCCTCACATTGAAGACATTCCTAAAGGGGGTTTTGAAGGTGACGCTAACGAGCATACTTTTGTTTATGGAGGCAGAGTTTTCAGATATCATGAGATTTAGTTTTACACTAAATGAGGGCTACCTTGGTGGTTCTAAGTAAGGAGGATTAGTATGAGAGTTAAAAGTATTAAGGATGTAGACGCATTTTTTAAAGCTCTTGATAAATGCACAGGCAGAGTGGAATTGATTACAGAAGAAAAAGATGTACTTAATCTTGCCTCGAAGCTTACACAGTTTATTGGGCTTACCAGAGTTTTTTCTAATCCAGATATAGGGTCCTATGAAATTGTGTGTTATAACATCGAGGACTTTGAACATATTAAGGAGTTTTTAATACCAGTTGAGGATTAAAAATATTTTCTAATTGCAGGGCATGTGTGGGTGGAATATGTTTTTGAGAAAATGTGCTTATATATTTATATTTGCCATATTGAAGAATAATTATATCTAATATATAATACAATTAATCCGACATATCGGATTGATGGAGGGATATATGCAAGTATATGAGAAAATATTTAAGTTACTTAGTGAGAGGCAAATGTCTCAAAAGGAGTTTTCTAGGCTTTCAGGTATAGCAGAAAGCACAATTAGTGACTGGAAGAAAAAGAAACTTAATCCAGGCATTGACAAGGTACCGGCTATCTGCGAAGCACTAAATATTTCGCCCTACGAACTGCTGGAAATGGATTCGTCCGATTCTATAATCTTATCTGAGCAGGAGACATATTTAGTAGAGTCATTTCGCCGATTTGATGATAATGCTAGAGAACGAATCTTGTTATATGCTGATAAAATCAAGGAAATAAATGGAGGGATTGTGGATGTGCCTGATGCTGTAACTGATATTCAGAATAAAAAGTTACTTGCAAGAAAGCTTCGCAAGCTAGCCAGATTAGATAGGATTCAGTTGGATGAATCAGAACATACATCAAGGTTAAATTTACATTTATTTAAATACTTAGATTATTTAGAAATTGATAGGTTAGAATTTATCAAGGAATACTTGCAGCATATTCAGCCTTTTATGATTACTGAAATCAAAGAACAGGAAAAGTTTGAAAACGCAATTTGCGTTTTAGATGAGTATTATCGTATTTCTGTATATATTAAAGTCGATGCAACTAAAGGAGAGGAAATAATTGTTTCCTTCCATGAAAATAACAAGCACGGAATTGCAAAGAAGAATTCCTTATATAAAAGAGATGATATGCTTTATGTATTTGCAGATTCCATTGGCTCACACTTGGCTTTAACTGATACTTACTCTATCAACCTTTTTATTATGAGGGGCGTGAGGATATTCCCATTAAACATAGCAGCCATGAAATATGATGAAGATGGTTTTTTAGTAAAAGCTAGAGATATAACTAATGCCTTGCTAGAAGTTTGTAATAATTATCTGGAAGATTTATACACATCTGATTTAGATTTTTCTAATATTAATATTTTTTCTTCCCTACAGCAGCTTTCGTTTACGTCATATGGCAACGACCCTTTTTCTAATATTTCACTTTTGATTGATAGTATTCTTATTCAGACAGATTATATCAGTAAGCAGATTTCTGATGCAGCTCTTTTGATATACTGCGATGGTCTAGAAATGTTAGAGTCTGATAAAAGGGAATTGATTAAAACAATAAAAGAACGTTTTTCAGTTAACTCTTCGCGAATCCTGCCAGAGATAATAGAACGAATTGAGTTAAACATAAACTAATCATTAGTAGTATGGTTTATCACTCAAAAATATTTGCTGTACAGAAATCCACAAATAGCTGGGCTGTTTTTGATAGTCCCTGAGTTTTGTCATAGCAGATTGATATTTGCGAATTTACTTCCGGGACAACTGGGATATATGTCCATGGGGCGTCAGCAGGGACGCTCTTAGACCCTGCTTGAGGCATTTCAATATGCTGGTCCATTAGCAGAGCTACGCAATCCTGATTTGAAACCATGTCTAATATTGAGTCAATTCTGTGACTAGTAAAGATAATATTTGGAATGAAGCCTGCACGCCTGCAGGCTTCTATTGCAATTTCGTACATTAGTGAACCTTCTTTTATAAGGCAGAAATTATCTTCCTTAAATTGTTGTAAGGTGACTGTTTCCTCATTTGAAAGGGGATGGTCTTTTGGCATAAGAACTACTAAGCGGTCCTTAGTGTATGGAATCCTCACATATTGCCCGTTATTTAAGAAATTATTTTCAAAATCTGCTTTTGTTTCTCGGGTGAATATAAGCTCACAGCTTTTATTATCAAGGTACTTTTGCAAATTTATTGGATCATCTTCAGTTATCCTTACTGTGGTGTCAGAATATTTCTTTTGGAACTCGGCAAGCAGCAAGGTTATATTGTACTGAGGCATAGAAGGAATTGTTCCAATGGTAAGAAGACCATTTTCTATATTTTGCAGGCGCTTGATTGCGGTGATTCCCTCGTATTCTGAATCTGAAATACTCTTGGCGTATGGTAGAAAAATACTCCCATAGGTGGTTAAATCTACTCGTCTGGTAGTACGGGTAAACAGTTCAACGCCTAATTCGCTTTCAAGGGATTTTATATGCTTTGACAGGGTAGACTGATTCATAAATAGTCTCTCTGATGCTTCCCAAAAGTTTTTGGTTTCGGCTAAGATAACAAATTCATGTAAGTATTCAGTATTCAAAGGTAAGGCCTCCTGCTAAATAACATTAAATGGTAAATATTTATTTTTATTCTACCATATTTTTAATTCCATATACGACTTAATTACATCTAAAGTAGAATTGTTCCCACTAATATTTGGCAATATAATTGAAACAAATAAAGGCCTAGACAAAAGTCGACTGTGATTTTTTTAAAGAGAAGGAGACATAATGAACGAATCAAAGAAAATTCCAATGTGGAAAAAAATTGCATATGGTTGTGGTGCAGCGGGTGGTAATGTAATGAGTACATTACTTGCATCATTTTTACTTAGTTATTATACAGATACAGCAGGAATTGCGGCAGCTGCTATCGGAACAATGTTTATTATTGCACGTCTATTAGATGGTATTACAGATTTTGCAATGGGTGGTATTGTGGATAAGACAAATACCAAAATAGGTAAAGCAAGACCTTGGCTTATTGCGTGCGCACCTCTTATGGTTATCGGTATCATTTTAATATTGTCGGTACCACAGGGCTGGGCAGAAGCTGGCAAGCTTGTGTATGCATATCTTACCTATATCTTTTTAAATTGTATCGTATATACGATTTTTGGAATTGCACACACAGCGCTTCTTGCTAGAATGACAAGAGATTTTAAGGATAGAAATACGACATCAACTGTGTCATCAATTCTTAACAATCTTTCAGGACTTGTAATCGGTTCTATGATTACTGTACTTCAGCTTAAATTTGGTTGGACTGTAACTGGTATCGTGCTTGGTATTGTTGCAGGTGCACTAATCCTTATACCAGGACTGGTTTGCGAAGAAGCAGTTGGAATGGATGAAAACGCTCCAAAGAAGGATTCAGTTCCAATGAAAGAACAGCTTCCAGCAGTAGTAAAGAATAAGTATTTCTGGATTGCACTTATACTTGGTGCACTCACACTTTTTGTAAATGCAAATGCAATTGGTGCACAGATTTATTATTGTAACGTTGTTCTTGAAAATCCTATGTATATGGCAGCACTTATGGCAATAGGTCAGGCACCTGGAATCATCATATTATTCTTTATGCCTTGGCTTGCAAATAAGTTTTCAAAGAGAATTTTTATGGCCTGTGGTGTAGTACTTATGATTATCGGATTTGCACTCGCTGGTATGGCTGGCACAAATCTTACACTTCTTAATATAGGCGTTATCATTAGAGCTATAGGCATTGGTCCAATGTTTGCTGGACTTTACGCATTCACAGCTGATGCTGCGGATTATGGCGAATGGAAATATGGAGTTCGCTCTGAAGGTCTTATGGCATCTAGCCAGTCTATCGGTTCTAAAATCGGTATTGGCTTTGGCTCAGCATGCACAGCATGGATTCTTGCTGCTGTAAATTATGATCCTACAGCTGTGACTCAATCAGATGCAGTAGTTTCAGCAATCAGATTTGATTATGGATGGCTTGGAGCAATTGTAAGTGTAGTACTTCTGATAGGTGTTCTTATGATGGATGTGGAGAAATACCTTCCTGAGATAAGAAAATCTGTTGGAGAAAAAAATAAATAACAGGAGAAAAAAATGAGTAGAAATATTAAATTTAATCCTGAAGATTATGAAACTAAATCCTTGGAACTGGACGGAAGAACAATACGATATCGTGCCTACATGGGACTGGATTATTGCATGAATCCTGTAGATGAAATTCAAAAGATGAATATCTTCGTGCCACAGGGATTTTATGAAAATGAAACATACAAGGGATATTCCTTACAGTTTGCACCTATCTTTATGCCAAATACAGTAGGTGGCTATATGGAAGGGCCTGCAGATGAGCCAGGAAGTAATTTCCTTGGAATTATCAACTCTGTTTTTGAAGCATTAGATCACGGCTATGTGGTTGCATGTGCAGGAATCAGAGGTAGAAATACAGGAATGGCATCCAAGGAATTTTTTGTAGGTGGAAATACAAAGGATGATGGAGCTAAATCAGGCAAGCTAGTGGGCAGAGCCCCAGCACTTGTTGTTGATATGAAAGCTGCCATAAGATATTTACGCCACAATAGGGATGTGATTCCTGGTGATGTTGAAAAGATTATTACAAATGGAACATCTGCAGGTGGTGCTCTTTCTGCTATTACAGGAGCCAGCGGAAACAGTAAGGATTATGAACCATATCTTAAGGAGATAGGGGCTGCTGAAGAAAGAGATGATATTTTTGCTGCAAGCTGTTATTGCCCAATTCATAATCTTGAAAATGCTGACGCTGCTTATGAGTGGTTATTTAATAAAGAGCATGTAGCTCATATGATGAAGTTTGAAGAAAAGGATGGTAAGGTTCAACCTATTCCAGTAGAAATAAACTTATCAGAAGAACAGCTTAAGGTTAGCAATGATTTAAAAGATATCTTTCCAGAATATCTAAATAGCTTAGGATTGAAGGATAGTGAGGGTAATGCACTAAGCCTTGATGCTGATGGAGAGGGCAATTTTAAGGATTATGTATTTAGCTACGTTATCAAGTCTGCTGATAAGGAACTAATAGATCATGAATCCTTAAAAAAGCATCCAGCGCATACTGTGCCAGGATCTAAGGTGGAAGAACAGGACTACCTTACGATAGAAGATAATAAGGTCAAGGCTATAGATAGAGATGCTTACATTTCAAAGATAACACGAATGAAGCCAGTACCTTCCTTTGATAATTTGGATTTACATAGTCCTGAAAATGAAGAATTCGGTGACGAAAACGTATTTGCAAGGCATTTTACTAAATATTCACTAATGCATTCAAAGGAAGAAGCACAAATGGCTGATCCTAATATTATAAAAATGCTTAATCCGACAAAATACATAGGTGAGGCAGATACTGCAAAGCATTGGAGAGTAAGACATGGCGCCTTTGACAGAGATACATCTCTAGCAATTCCAGTAATATTAGCAACAATGCTTGAAAACAATGGCTATGATGTAGATTTTGCACTCCCTTGGGGCGCACCTCATAGCGGCGATTATGATTTGGATGAATTATTTAGCTGGATAGACAGCTTGTGCAAATAGATTAATTCCATAGTGGACTTAATAAATCTAGAAATTGGAATTTTTCTAATTGGTACTGACTGATAGAATATTTTTCAATAAGAGACTTAATTTAGGCTCTTATTTTAGGGAATATGAATGTGGTGAAAAAGTGTGGAAAATTTTATTAAGCATATTAACAGGAGGTTAAGCTTTATGAAACGAAGATTGCTAAGACTGACAAGTTTGTTAGCAGTAAGCACACTTATTCTTGTAGGTTGCGGACAGGCAGCCGAAACATCTACGGAGACATCGTCAGAAAGTAGCCAGGAGACTACAGCAGAGGCAGAGGCTACAGAGATTGTTACCAATCTAGACCAAATCGACAATACAAAATGGCTCTACAACGAAGAGGACAATGTCTACTATCAAATTGGTATTCAGTATTGTGAAAATCCAGCAGATTTAAACTACGAGACTTTGGCTGTGTATGTGCCAGGAGAGTATATGGACGCTACAGATAATGGTGACGGCACATATACATGTGAAGTGAATTATGACAATACAGCAGGAAGCAGCAGCTATACAGCAGAAACTGCCCCAATCGCAATTCCTGTAAATACACCAGGCTATGCTGCTATGGATGCTCCAACAGAATATGATTCAAGCTTTGGCTATGGTTCTGTATCAGACTATACAAGTGAGGGATTCATTCTTGTTGTTGCTGGCGCTAGAGGAAGAGATGCAGGCGCACCGGCAGGT
>ERZ842401.4576-NODE-4576-length-15967-cov-7.750440_pt1 | contig 15967 bp, 11 predicted proteins | sample MGYA00521270_ERZ842401 | MGnify/ENA primary metagenome ERZ842401 (study PRJEB31892, sample SAMEA3878208) | bioreactor metagenome | biome: Moose rumen | place: Sweden | collected 2011-10 | study: EMG produced TPA metagenomics assembly of the PRJEB12797 data set...
ATGGATAGAATGGAGGTTTCCTAAACCTTAGATTTGGGTTCGATTCCCAGCGGGACTACCATCAAGAAATCGCCTGAGCACCCATCGGTGCCCAGGCGATTTTTGACTACGGAGTTGACTCAAAAGAACCGTCCCCCTGAGTCAAAGTTGGCCTTACTTGAAGTAGCGGTTGTACAGTCCAGTGAAGCCTTGGCCGTGACGGGCCTCGTCGCGGGCCATCTCGTGGACGGTGTCGTGGATGGCGTCCAGGCCTTGGGCCTTGGCGAGCTTGGCGATGCGGGTCTTGTGCTCACAGGCACCGGCCTCGGCGGCCATGCGCTTCTCCAGATTGGTCTTGGTGTCCCAAACGACCTCGCCCAGCAGTTCGGCAAACTTGGCGGCGTGCTCGGCCTCCTCGAAGGCGTAGCGCTTGAAAGCCTCGGCAATCTCGGGATAGCCCTCACGGTCGGCTTGGCGCGACATGGCCAGGTACATGCCCACCTCCGAGCATTCGCCCTGGAAGTCGGCATGCAGGCCCTCGAGGATTTCGGGGTCCACGCCCTTGGCGATGCCGATGACGTGCTCTGAAGCGTAGTTCACTTCGCCCTCTTCCTTGAGTTCCTTGAACTTCTCGGCAGGTTGTTTACACTGCGGGCATTTCTCGGGAGGGGTGTCACCCTCGTGCACGTAACCGCACACGGTGCAGATCCATTTCTTAGCCATAAATCTTAGATGTTGATTACTTGATGATGAAAGTTAAACAGAGTTGTTATATAATTAATGTGTAAATCTTGTAAGTCCTCTGATGGATGGTGTTACCGCCTTTACTCGGTCACTTCCTCAAAGTCCTCGGGTCCAACGCCGCACAGGGGGCACTCTTCGGGGGGTGTGTCACCCTCATGGATGTAACCACACACAACGCATTTCCATTTCTTCATTGTCGTGAATTGTTTTAGATGGTTAATAAAAGATGAATTGTCGCCTACAAAGTTAAGTCACACGTGGCCAATATTCCAAACTTTTTATTCTTTTTTATGAAAAAAATCCCCACGATGCGCGGCATCGCAGGGAATGTGATTGTGACGGGATGGGCTGGATTAGCCGTTGTGCTTCTTCATGACCTTGATGAGGTCGAGCATCTTGTGGCTGTAGCCAATCTCGTTGTCGTACCACGAAACCACCTTGACGAACTTGTCGGTCAGGTAGACTCCGGCGTCGGCATCAAAGATGGAGGTCAGGGGGCAACCCAGGAAGTCGCTCGAAACCACCTTGTCCTCGGTGTAACCCAGGATACCCTTGAGCTCACCCTCGCTGGCCTTCTTCATGGCAGCGCAGATCTGCTCCTTGGTGGCGGGGTTCTTCAGGTTCACGGTGAGGTCAACAACCGACACGTCGAGGGTGGGGACACGCATCGAGATGCCGGTGAGCTTTCCGTCGAGCTCGGGGATCACCTTGCCCACAGCCTTGGCAGCGCCGGTCGAGCTGGGGATGATGTTGCCGCAAGCGGCACGACCGCCACGCCAGTCCTTGGCGCTGGGGCCGTCAACGGTGCGCTGGGTAGCGGTTACCGAGTGCACGGTGGTCATCAGACCGCTCTCGATGCCGAAGTTGTCGTTCAGCACCTTGGCGATGGGTGCAAGGCAGTTGGTGGTGCAACTGGCGTTGCTCACGATGGTCTGACCGGCATACTTGTCGGTGTTCACGCCGCACACGAACATGTCGGCCTGGCGACCGTCGTCACCCTTCTTGCTGGGGGCAGACAGAACCACGTACTTGGCACCGGCCTTGAGGTGCTGCTCGGCGCGGTCCATGGTCAGGTAGAAACCGGTGGATTCAACGATATACTCTGCGCCGATCTCGCCCCAAGGAATATTCTGGGCTTCCTTCTCGGCATAGATGTGGATGTGCTGTCCATTGACGATGAGTTCCTTCTTCTCCAGGTCATAGTCAACGGTGCCGTCGAAGCGGCCGTGCATGGTGTCATACTTGAGCATGTAGGCCATGTAGTCAACGTCGAGCAGGTCATTGATACCTACAACCTCGATGTCGTTAACATTCTCGGCTTCAAAAGCTGAACGGAATACAAAGCGGCCAATACGTCCGAATCCATTAATACCGATTTTAATCTTCTCCATAATGCTTTTTTTAATGATTTTTTAATAAATAATGCAGATATATGAAAATTAGTTTGAATTTTTACTATCTTTGCAAAGGCTTTAGCACTCGTGCGGTTGCCTTTGCGACCGCAAAGTTAGCAAAAAATGTTGATATTGAGTGACAAAATGCCACTTTTGGGTGTTTATTAAGATTGTTTAATACTCAAGGCAAGATTGACAGTAAATTTATCAGATTATAATATTAATTTTTTAAAACTGTAAAATTATGGGTTTTGTAAAAGAATTTAAGGAGTTTGCCATGAAGGGCAATGTGATGGACATGGCTGTCGGTGTTATCATCGGTGGTGCCTTCGGCAAAATTGTCACATCGCTTGTAGATGACGTGTTGATGCCTGCAATTGGCCTGTTGACAGGCGGTATTGACCTGTCGGGACTGGAGTATCATCTGCCTCCCGTGTCCGAGATGGTGGGAGATGCAGCTTCGGCAGTTGGTGCCGAAGGTGCTGTTGACGCCGCCGCTAATGCAGTGAACGCCGCCGCTGCGAACGCTGGTGTTGCTGCCGAGGCAACTGGTGCAGTGCTCAAGTATGGAGCATTCATCCAGAACATCATCGACTTCCTGATCATCGCCTTCTGTATCTTCTTGATGATCAAGGCTATGAATAAGCTCATGCCCAAGAAGGAAGAGCCCGAGGCTCCCGCTGGCCCCACCCAGGAAGAGCTGCTCACCGACATCCGCGACCTGCTCAAGGACAAGAAGTAAAGAGCAACTGACTGACGCAAAGTGCGCCCATCGTCACCCAATGGTGGTGGCGGTGGGCGTGCCTGTTTTTCCTGCTCTTGGGTCGGGACACAAAAAAGACTACGCCACTGGCATAGCCTTTGTTCGTTTTTAGGGTAAAGATGTTAGTCGTTGATCTTTAACAAACCAGTGCGGTAAGCCTTACCGATGAGTTCAGCCACATTGCGTGAGTTAGTCTTGCGCAACAACTGCTTGCGATGGTACTCGACAGTATTGGACGAGATGAAAATCTTCTCGCCGATTTCCTTGCTGTTATACCCTGTTGACAGCAATTCGAGCACTTCCCTCTCTCGGGAAGTCAGTTCAATCTTGGGGGTACTCATAATATCACGAATTTTGATAAGATGCTTATTTTAACATAGTTGCAAAAATAAAAAGTAAAACCCATCAGACCAAACAAATTGGCAATAATTTAGACAAAATGATATCAAAACTATTTATTCCAGTAGAAAAATGTGTCCAAATGAAACGAAATGTCAGTTTTGTCACTCGCTCCTGGCTTGAAGAATTATGGGAACGATATAGCTGTTGGCCCATGAAAGGTCTTTAATGTGAATTTCGCTAACAGGACGTATTTCACGAATGATGATTACTAAAATATTTCGTCCTTATTATTTAATTGGCTTCGCCGAGTTCGCGTTATTAGCATTAGCACAGCAGGGTTCGGGCCAACATCTATATCATTGCCAAATTATATCATGTCATGGTGCGACTATACAGGCTCTATTCAAGTAAAAAAACGAGTGGCCTCTAAATTTCTATACTTTGAACGCAGTACTCGAGTTGTGGAGAAAGTTCACAACTTGATGATGGCGGTGTGGTCGTTGATGACAGCCTCGTGCTTGGTGCCGATGTCATTCAGGTCCTCGAGGATGCTGCGCAGCACCAGGCGGAAGGTGCTGTAGATGCGCAGGCGCATGGCACCCTTGGTCAGCGGACGCAGGATGCCGCTCACCGTCTCGTTGATGACCTTGTTGACGCCAGCCACGAGTTGGTCGATAACCTCACGGTTATCGCTGCCGCCCTCGTTGCCCTCGGCAAAGGCGATGTAGGTTCTGGTCACTGGTTCGCGCAGGTGGCGCAGCAGCAGGTCGGCGATGCCGTCGGGGGTGTCGGGCAAGTGCACATAGCGCATCACAAAGGGGTGCTTGTCGGTGTAGTTGCCAATGGCCTGTGTGATTTCGGGCCAGTAGCGGGAGAGCACACCGCGCGTCATGGTGGGGATGCAGTTGACGAAAGCCTCGCGCGCGTGCTCGCCGAACTCGTTGTCCGACGGCAGGCTGTGCAGCGTCATGGTGCGCAGCTGCAGTTTCCCCGCCGCGGGGTTGCAGGTGGCGATGCGCCACTGGCAGGGATAGCCCACGGCGGCGGCTGTGGCGACCTCGACCATGTTGCCCTCGCGGTGGCTGGTCTGGCAGATGTCGCTGATGTGCAGGTGCCCCGTGAAGATCACGTGCACGCCGGCAGCGATCAGGCGCTGGCACAATTGGCCTGCCTCGTCGGTCATGTAGGGCGCCGCCAGGGTGTCCTCCATGTGGAAGTGGGGCACCAGGTGGTGGTGCATCATGGCAATCACGCGGTTGCCGCGCGCCGTGGCGCGCGAGGCCTGTTCCACGAGCCATTGCTGCGACGATGCCTCGAGGTGACCGCTGGTCTTGCAATGGTCGCGTGCATCGCCGCGCGAGACGAAGGTGTTATAGCGGTCCATGCATGCGTCGATGGCCAGGATGGTGAGGCCATCGGCCACGTCGCGGCAGTAGCTCAGTGTGTCGGCGTCGTGGCGCGAGCAGTCGTCATAGCCCATGTTGCGGTAGATGTGGGCAAACTCGCTGCGTGTGATGGTCTCGACGGGTGTGGCGGTGTCGCCGTCATAGGTCTTGGCGTCGGGATTATTGATGTCGTGGTTGCCGGGCACTACAAGCACTTGAATGCCGGCGTCCACGAGCCGCTGCAGTTGCATGGCCACCAGGTGGTGGCTCACGCGCTCGCCGTCCTTGGTCAGGTCGCCGGTCACGAGCACCAACTGGGGCTTGGCGTCGAGGATGTCGCTCACGAGTGTGTCGAGGATTTCGGCACTCTCGCGCAGCATCTTGCGGTCGCGTGCCAGGTACTCCTCGAGGGCGGTGCCCTCGTTCACGAGCAGTTGCGGTGCCATCACGTGCAGGTCGCTGATGATGGCCATCTTGATGGTGTTGTCGCTCATATTGGTGTCGAATTGTTGTTTTGTTGCCCCAAATATAAGGCTTTTTCCGCAACAATTTTCACAGAAATGTCATTTTTTAGCATTTTGCGCCCTCCTGCTTGTTTTTCTTGTTGCAGTTCACTACTTTTGTGTTTGAAATTTGCAAGTAACAATTAATAACCACAAAAACTTATAAAAAATGAGAAAACTAATCATCACTTCAAGATTGCTGGCAACAATGCTGGTGGCCATGACAGCCATGTGCGTCAGCGCCCAGGACAGTTACCGCGAGGCCGTGAAAGAGTACCTGACGGCAACCGGTGCATTAGAAAAGGCCAGGTCGTTCATTCCAACCATGAGCATCATGTTTGAAGGGAATGGTCAGGTGGATGTTCAGCAGTTGACTAAACAATATCTTGATGAGCATTTTGAGAATTACTTCATTGACTCCAACATGTCCTTGATGAGGAAATTAGACATGACCGAGGCCGACCTCGGTGAAGTGACGTCGCTGCTCTCCTGCCCAGAGGGGAAGATTTTTCAGGATCATCAACGAGAATGGATAGTGGAATTCGTCACCAACATGACCATGCCATTGATGACCATCATGGAAAAAGCGACAAAAAAGGAGGACTTGAAGCCCAATGAACGCTTAGAGCCGTGGCCGGGGTTTATTGAAGGGGCAGATCCCAAGCCCAAGGCCGAAATCGATGAAGCCTATGTCGCCAAGTTCAATAGTGTGATCTTGCAATCGGACTTTGTCAAGATTTTCACCGAGGCGATGAAAAAGAGGATGGATGAAGATCCCCACGCCACTGAATACGGCGACCAATCAGAGCGTCAAGGGATTAGAGATAGATATATCAACGGCATGCCCACAATCATGCTCAATAGCGCCTATGGCATCTTGACCCCCGAGGACCTTGACTATGCCGCCAAACTCTTTTCCAATGATGCCTATTGCAAACTCAATAGCTCGGCCCACCTCGATAAAGAGTACAACCAAGATATGGGAGCAGTCGGGCTCAATTACGTGGAATGGATGCAGGCCCAAGGCGCAAAAATCAGTGAGGATGCTGGAGTTGCTCTCAACTTCCTGAAGTCGATGTTGAAGATAGAGGATTGATTCTCGGCCCATGCCTCACAACACCCGTCGGCCACTGTCCAGTATCCCTGGCAGCGGCCGACGGGCGCTTTTTTAGCGGCTTATCGGATAAATTGTTGCTAAAAGTGCCGGCATGTAGTGAGTTTTTTTTGTAAATTTGCCGAATTAAACCCACTAAACTGATAACGAATGATGAAGAAATTCCTGCTATCTCTCGCCGCAATGACGGCGATCACGGCGATGGCCGACACGCCCATGTGGATGCGCTTTGCAAGCATCTCGCCCGACGGCAACAAGATCGCGTTCTGCTACAAGGGGGACATCTATGTCGTGCCCTCGGCTGGCGGACAGGCTGTGCAGTTGACCTCGCAGTCGAGTTATGAATCCATGCCCGTGTGGTCGCCCGACGGCACGATGCTGGCCTTTGCCAGCGACCGCAAGGGCAACGACGATGTGTTCATCATGCCGTCGACCGGCGGCCAGCCCCGCCAGTTGACGCGCAACAGCGCTGCCGAGACGCCGTGGACCTTCAGCCCCGACGGCAAGTACATCTACTACAGCGCCTCGATCCAGGACCCCGCCTCGAGCATGCTGTTCCCCAGTGGACGCCTGACCGAGGTCTATAAGGTACCCGTCGAGGGTGGCCGTGCCACCCGCGAGTTGGGCACTCCGGCCGAGTACATCTGCTGGAACAAGACGGGCGACTACTTCGTCTATCAGGACCGCAAGGGCGGTGAGGATGAGTACCGCAAGCACCACACCTCGTCGATCACGCGCGATATCTGGCGCTATGACGCCCGCACCGGCAAGCACACCAACCTGACCAACATCGGCGGCGAGGACCGCAACCCCGTCCTGAGCCCCGATGGCAAGACCGTGTATTTCCTGAGCGAGCGCAATGGCGGCTCGATGAACGTCTACTCGATGCCCATCGACCAGCCCAGCCAACTCAAGGCCGAGACCCGCTTCACGGTCAACCCCGTGCGCTTCCTCTCGATTGCCAATAACGGCACCCTGTGCTTCACACAGGACGGTGAACTTTATACCATGCGCCAGGGCGGACAGCCCAGCAAGGTGAACATCAGCCTGTGGCACGACGACAGCGACCAGGTGCAGCGCATGTCGCACACCCGTGGCGCTACCGACGCTGCCGTGTCGCCCGATGGCAAGATGGTGGCCTTTGTCGTTCGCGGCGAGGTGTTTGTGACCTCGGTCGAGTATAACACCACCAAGCGCATCACCGAGACCCCCGCTGCCGAGAATTGGGTATCGTGGGGAGCCGATAACCGCACCCTGGCCTATGCCACCGAGCGCAACGGCAACTGGGAACTCGTTCTGGCTACCATCGCACGCAAGGACGACCCCAACTTTGCCAACGCCACCCTCATCAAGGAGGAGATCCTGCTGCCCTCGACCTCCGTTGAGCGCACCCGTCCCTGCCTGAGCCCCGATGGTAAGAAACTGGCCTTTATCGAGGACCGCTTTTGCCTCAAGGTGCTCGACCTCAAGAGCAAGCAGGTGACCCAGGTGACCGACGGTTCGACCTGGTATGAGACCAACGGCGAGTTCAACTACTCGTGGTCGCCCGACGGCAAGTGGTTCACCCTTGAGTTCATCGGCAACCAGCGCGACCCCTATACCGACATCGGCATCGTGTCGGCGGCTGGCGGACCCATCACCAACATCACGGGAAGCGCCTACATCAGCGAGGATCCCCGCTGGGTGATGGAGGGCAACGCTATCATGTTCCGCAGCAACCGCTACGGCATGCGCAGCCATGCCTCGTGGGGCTCGCAGGACGACGTCTTCCTGGCCTTCGTCAACCAGGAGGCTTTGGACCGCTATAACCTCAACAAGGAGGACTATGAACTGCTGACCGAGGCCGAGAAGGAGGCCAAGAAGGTCGAGGACAAGAAGGCCGAGGAGGCCAAGAACAGCAAGAAGAAAGGCAAGGCCGACGACAAGAAGGCCGAAGCCAAGCCCGCCAGCAAGGACATCAAGGTGGAACTCGACGGCATCGAAGACCGCATCGTGCGTGTGACGCCCAACTCGAGCAGCATCTCGGGTTGCATGATCACCCCCGACGGCGAGTCGCTGTACTATCTGTCGGCCTTCGAGAAGGGCTATGACCTGTGGAAGATGGACTTGCGCAAGCATGAGACCAAACTGCTGAACAAGATGGGTGGCGGCGGTGCCGACATCCAGGCCAGCAAGGACGGCAAGACGCTGTTTGTGCTGGGCAGCAGCAAGATGCAGAAACTCACCGTAGCCGGTGACAAACTCACGCCCATCACCTACCAGGCCGACATGAAGATGGACCTGTTTGCCGAGCGCGAGTACATGTTCAACCACGTGGACAAGCAGATCGAGAAGCGCTTCTATAACCTCAACTACCACGGTTGTGACTGGAAAGCCAACGTCGAGACCTACCGCAAATTCCTGCCCCACATCAACAACAACTATGACTTCGCCAACCTGCTGAGCGAGTTGCTGGGCGAACTCAACGCCTCGCACACTGGCGGACGCTACTATCCCACCAGCGGCGAGGCCACCTCGGACCTGGGCCTGATCTACAACTGGAACTACACCGGCAACGGCCTCAAGATCGACGAGGTCATCGAGGGAGGCCCCCTGGCCAAGGCCAAGAGCCAGGTGAAGCCCGGCACCATCCTTGAGAAAATCAACGGCGTGGCCATCGACGAGAACAACGACTACACCGAACTGCTCAACGGCCAGGCAGGCAAGAAGACCCTGCTCTCGCTCTACAACCCCAAGACCGGCAAGCGCTGGGAAGAGGTGGTGAAACCCATCACCCGTGGTGCGTTGAGTGACCTGATGTACAAGCGCTGGGTGAAGCGCAACGCCCATATCGTCGACAGCCTGTCGGGCGGCCGCTTGGGCTATGTCCACCTTGAGTCGATGAACGACGCCAGTTACCGCGACATCTACAGCGACGTGCTCGGCAAGTACAACAAGCGTGACGGCATCGTGATCGACACCCGCTTCAACGGCGGCGGACGACTGCACGAGGACATCGAGATCCTCTTCAGCGGCCAGAAGTACTTCACCCAGGTCGTGCGCGGACGCGAGGCATGCGACATGCCCAGCCGCCGCTGGAACAAGCCCAGCATCATGCTGCAGTGCGAGGCCAACTACAGCAACGCACACGGCACGCCGTGGGTCTACAGCCACGACAAGTTGGGCAAACTGGTGGGTATGCCCGTTCCCGGAACCATGACCAGTGTGTCGTGGGAGCGCCTGCAGGACTCGTCGCTCATCTTCGGTATCCCCATCATCGGCTACCTGCTGCCCGAGGGCAACTACCTCGAGAACACGCAGCTCGAGCCCGACATCAAGGTGGCCAACAACCCCGAGACCGTGACGGGCGGCGAGGACTTGCAACTCAAGGCCGCAGTCGAGGAACTCATGCGTGAATGTGGCTTGAAATAAGGAATTAACCCAAGTGGGGCCCCAATGGGGTCCCACTGTTTAAAAAACACTATAGCATTATGATGGATTTTATCACCAACAACTTGTCCGACATCATCGGTTACACTGCAAGCATCTGCCTGATATTGGGTTACATGCCCCAGGCAATCTACACCATCCGCACCCATGACACCGACGGCATCGCCCTGCCCACATTCCTGATGATGGGCCTGGGCGGCATCTTCTTTGCTATTCAGGGCCTGATGCTCAAGAACTGGCCGCTGTTCATCACCAATGTCATCACGACCGTTTCCAGCGCCATCGTGTTTGGCATCAAGATCTACAACGACTACTTCAAGAAGAAATGAGGTTTTTACTAAAGAAGGCTAAAATGTTGTTTTTTCTTGGATAAGTCAGAAAAAAACAGTACTTTTGACAAATTTTTAAGACAGCGCGCGAGAAAAAGGTATTTATTTTATTAAATTAACTTAAAGCGACTGGTGCACAACCCAAACGAGAAGACAATAATTACTCTGTTATATCTTTAATATTTCGTTATGAGACTTAAACTGTTTTTGCTAATGGCACTCATTGCCACCTTGCCGCTGATAGCTCAGCAGACGGGTGTTCGCGGTGTGGTAGTGGACGCCAAGAGCGGATTGCCCGTTGTGGGCGCTACCGTGATGCTCGACAATCAGGGCAATGCGGCGACCACCGACGCAACCGGCAAGTTCTTGATTGATGATGCCCGTCAAGGCAGCGACGAGCTGTTGATTTTGAGCTATGGCTACAAGGACTGGGTTCAGGCAGTGACCATCATCGGCAATGTTGTTGATGACCTGGGCACGATCCAGATCGAGCCGGTGTCGTTTGAGAGCACTGAGGTGCTGGAGTACCGCAATGCCATGGCCGACATGGCGCTGACCGAGTCGCAGCTCGAGGACGAGGAAGGTAACACCCAGGAGGTGGCATTGCTGAGCGGGGCTACCGACAACCCCTTCTATCAGGCATCGAGTTACACCTTCAGCACGATGCGTTTCCGCATTCGTGGCTATGAGAATCAGAAGACCGAGACCTACATCAACGCTATCCCGTTTAACGATGGTGTGCGGTTCTCGTTCAATTACTCGATGACTGGCGGCTTGAACCAGGCGTTCAGGAACAAGACCATCGGTATGGGTCTGGAGGACAATAGTTACGGCTTTGGTGGTATTGGTGGAGCCAATAACATCAAGACCTTTGCTGCTGACTATGCTCCAGGCACCCGTTTGAGCCTGGCCTATACCAATGGCAATTACCGCTGGCGCGGCATGGTGACCCACAGCACAGGTCTCAACAAGCATGGTTGGGCCATGACGCTGTCGGCCGTTGGCCGCTATGCCGACGAGGGTGTTTATCCCGGCTCGTTCTATAACAGCTGGGGTTACTTCCTGGCGTTGCAGAAGGTGTTCAACCCGCAGCACTCGCTGACGCTGACAACCTTTGGAGCACCCACCAAGCGTGCGGCCAACTCGGCCGTGTTTGAGGAGGTGTGCACGCTGGTGGGCAGCAACATGTACAACCCCGACTGGGGCTGGCAGGAGGGCGAGAAGCGCAATTCGCGCGTGGTGGAATCGTTTGACCCGACCGCCATCCTCAACTGGTTGTGGAAACCCAACGACAACACGTCGCTGAACACAGGCTTTGCCTACCACAAGTCATTCTACAGCAAGGCCGCGCTCAACTGGCATGATGCCGCCGACCCGCGCCCCGACTATTACCGCTATCTGCCCTCCTACTATGTGGACAACGAGGAGGCACAGGCATTGTATGCCGACCGTTGGGCCAGCGAGGGTGAGTACACCCAGATCCGCTGGGACGAGCTCTACAAGACCAACTGGATGAACAACTACGAGACCCAACTTTATGGTCCAGAGAATGGCTCGACCTATATCCTCGAGAAGCGTCACAGCAACCAGTCGAGTTTCACGCTCTCGACATTGCTCAACCACCGTTTCACCAACCAGCTCTCGATGCAAGGCGGTGCCAACGCCAACTACACCGTCTCGTCCTACTACAAGACCATCAAGGACCTGCTGGGCGGCAATTACTGGCTGGATATCGACCAGTACAGCGAACGCGACTTCCCCGACAACGCCGAGATGGCTCAGAACGACCTGGACAATCCCAACCGCAGGGTGCTCAAGGGTGACCGCTTTGGCTACGACTACGACATCCTCACGCTCAAGGCCCAGTTGTGGGACCAGTGGGTGCTCAACCTGGCCAAGTGGGAACTGTTTGCCAGCGTCAAGGGTGAATACTTCCAGTTCCAGCGCGACGGCAAGATGCGCAATGGCCGTGCCCCCGAGAATTCCTATGGCAAGGGTGAGACCCACCGTTATGTCACCTATGGTGCCAAGGCTGGTATCACTTTCAAGTTGGACGGCCGCAACAGTTTCACGGGCCATGCTTTCTATGGCACCGAGGCACCGCGACCCTATGACGCCTACATCTCGTCGCGCGTCAAGGACGACGTGATCGACTTGAAGGTCGAGAAGGTGTTTGCCGCCGACCTGAGTTATGCGATGAACTACCGCAACTTCAAGGGCATCGTCACAGCCTTCTACACCGACCAGCGCGACAACACCGAGCGCACCGCCTTCTATGACGACCAGTACAGCACCTTCTGTAACTTCGCCCTCACTGGTGTCCACAAGCAGTACAAGGGCGTTGAGGTGGGCCTGAGTTACAAGTTGTCGCCCTCGCTGACCGTGAGCGGCGCCGCTAACATCGCCCGCTACCAGTACAAGAACCGTCCCGTGGGAACCCGCAGCTATGAGAACGGCGTGCAGGAGGATGTGACCCAGACGGTTTACCTGAAGAACTTCTACGTCGCCGGAACTCCCCAGGAGTGCTACTCGCTGGCATTCAACTGGGCTGGTCCCAAGCAGTGGTTCGTTGAATTGAACGGCGCCTGGATGAACCGCTCCTATGTGAGCATCTCGCCCGTGCGCCACGTCATCATGCCCGACCTCTACACCTTTGCCGACAGCGAGGCCGAACTCGAGCAGATGATCAAGGACATCACGCAACAGGAGAAACTTAACGAGGCACTGGTGATCAACGCCAGCATCGGCCATGTGATCTACATCAACCGCACCGCCTCGTTCAACATCAACCTGAACTTGAACAACATACTTGATAACAGGAACATCCAGACCGGTGGTTACCAGCAGGGTCGCATCGACACCAAGGACTACACCAACACGTCGACCAAGTTCCCCAACAAGTACTACTATGCACAGGGTTTCAAGGCTTTCTTGAACCTGGGTCTGCGTTTCTAAGAATCAAGCTTTCAATTTCAACAATCAACAAGATATAAACTAAAACAAAAAATACAACCACTATGAAACGTTTTAATTTCTATCTCAGCCTGATGCTCCTGTTGGTGTTCACCGCTGCCTGCAACGATGAGTTTGACCAGCCGCCCATGGTTGTCCCCACCGCCGAGCACAGCCCCAACATGACCATCGCTGAGTTCAAGGCCAAGCACTGGCAGGACGCACGCAACTACATCGACACTGTCACCGAGGACGAGATTATCCACGGCTGGGTGACCAGTAGCGACGAGAGCGGCAACATCTACAAGAACCTGTACATCATGGACGAGTCGGGACAGGGACTCACCATCTCGATTAACCAGAACAGCCTGTTCAACAACTACCGCATTGGTCAGGAAATCGTGCTTCCATTGAAGGGTTACTTTGTGGGCAAGTACAACGGCCAGCAGCAGTTGGGCTATCCCCAGTGGTACCAGCAGGGCAACGCATGGGAGGCAACCTTCCTGCCCCAGGCCATGTGGGAGTCGATGGTTGAACTCAACGGACTGCCCAACCCCGCTATGATCGACACCCTGGAGATTGACCTGAGCGAGATCTATAACAAGAGTGATGTGGAGACCCAACTCAAGTACCAGGCCCGCCTGGTGCGCATCAACGACGTTAGTTTCAGCGAGGCCGACGGCGTTGCCACCTATGTCGAGGGCGATGCCAACACTAACCGCACACTCATCGATGACAACAACCGCACCCTCACCGTGCGCAACAGCAACTATGCCGACTTCAAGAACGATGTCCTGCCCGAGGGCAAACTGGACGTCGTGGGTCTGCTCTACTTCTACGGCACCAACTGGCAACTCTACCTGCGCGACGTGAGTGATGTGATATCCAGCGGTGCCGGCGGCTCCGTGAATAAGCCGCTGACCGTGGCCGAGGCCATTGATGCCCAGAACACAGGTATCAAGGGCTGGGTAGGCGGTTATGTCGTGGGCGCTGTTGCCCCCGAGGTGACCACCGTGAGCGGCAATGACAACATCGAGTGGCAGGCTCCCACCACACTGCCCACCACACTGCTCATCGCCGATGACCCCGAGTGCAAGGACTACACCAAGTGCATCCTCGTCTCCCTGCCCCAAGGCTCGCAGTTCCGCAACGACGCCAACTTGGTGGACAATGCATGGCTTTACAAGCAGTACATCAAGGTAAAAGGAACCTTTGCCACCTATATGGGCATGGCCGGTATCACCAAGAACAACGGCTCGACCGACGAGTATCGATTGCCCGCCGCTCCGTTTGAGGGAGGAGTGACGCAACTCGAGGAGGGCTTTGACAGTGCATTGCCCGCCGATTGGACCAACGTCCAGGTGAGCGGTGACAAGGCATGGTATCAAACCACGTTCCAGAACAATGGTTATGCAGCCATGACGGGCTATAGGGGAACTCAGCCGCCGTTTGACGCTTGGCTGATCACCCCGCTTCTCGATATCAAGAACGCCACCAGCAAGACCTTGAGTTTCCGCACTCAGGTGGCAGGTTATGGCAGCACCACATCAGTGTTTGAGGTCTATATCCTCAACTCGCTTGATCCGACGGCTGCCAGTGTGAAGGTGAAATTGAATCCCGCAATTGCCAAGGCCTCGACCACCGCTACCTATAGCGATTGGGTACAGTCGGGCACCATTGACCTGAGCCAGTGGGCCGACGGCAGTTACGTGATCGGCTTCCGCTTCTATGCCACCCAGGATGCCAACTACGCTACCTGGTGTGTTGACGACGTGAAATTCGGCATGGGCGGCGACACGCCTCCTACACCCACTCCCACTGCCACCAACCGCGGTGACTTCGAGACCATGGGCGATGCACAGGGACAGTACAGCAACTTCACCTCGACCAACGGATGGGTTGCCACCAACTGCTGCCTGCTGCAGGGCGGTACCGCCGACAGCAACCCCACCTTCCAGTTCATCGGCTACATGACCGATAGCCAGACCGAGTTTGCCAAGGCTCCCACCCTCAATGGCAAGACCACGACTGTGGGAACCCTCGTGTCGCCCATCATCAGCGGTGGCATGACCAAGTTGACCTTCAACTATGGTGCCGCGTTTACCGAGACCCAACTGGCCTTCCGCGTCGATGTCAAGCAGAATGGCACCGTCGTCAAGTCGTGGGAGGTGAAGCCCTCCAACCTGACTGTCAAGACCAAGTATGAGTTCTCGGAGGTATGCGACATCAAGGGCGACTTCACTATCGAGATCACCAACCTGTGCCCGTCGGCATCGACGAGCAACAAGGACCGCGTCTCGATCTGGAACCTCGTGTGGGATCCCGCCGAGTAATCAATCCTGACCCTTTAAAAAAGAGAAATCGTCATGATTAAGAAATCAATATTAATGGCCCTGGCGCTGGTGGCTCTGCTGCCGGCGCTGGCCCTGGGCCAGGAACAGCAAGAGCAGCAGGAACGCCGCTACTTGATGTATGGCGTGATGTTCTACAACCTCGAGAACTTGTTCGACACCATCAACAACAATGGTGACTATGACAAGGAATTCTCGCCCCAGGGTGCCCGACAGTGGAATGGCACCAAGTACTGGCAGAAACAGCACAACATGGCCTATGCCATCAGCCAGATGGAGGTGAAGGGTTCACCAGCCGAGGGACCCGTCATCATCGGTGTGAGCGAGATCGAGAACATTACTGTGCTGCAGGACCTCGTGCGTCAGCCCGAGATCAAGGACCGCCACTATCAGATTGTCCACCACGACAGTCCCGACCGCCGCGGCGTGGACGTGGGCCTGTTGTACAACCCGCGATTCTTCAGGGTCCTGAATGTGACCAATCAGCGCATCAACAAGTATCTGCCCGACTATCCTGAGTTCCGCACCCGTGACCAGTTGTGTGTCACCGGCATGCTGGCAGGCGAGAAGGTGTCGATCCTGGTCAACCACTGGCCCTCGCGCCTGGGTGGTGAGGAGCAGTCGAGTTACCTGCGCGAGGCTGCCGGACGCATGGCCCGCGAGACGATGGACTCGCTGCTGC
>ERZ842401.4577-NODE-4577-length-15965-cov-4.356380_pt1 | contig 15965 bp, 8 predicted proteins | sample MGYA00521270_ERZ842401 | MGnify/ENA primary metagenome ERZ842401 (study PRJEB31892, sample SAMEA3878208) | bioreactor metagenome | biome: Moose rumen | place: Sweden | collected 2011-10 | study: EMG produced TPA metagenomics assembly of the PRJEB12797 data set...
ATTCCCCCAATGGCCGCACGCTCTGTTCCCGCTCGAAGAGCATCTGGGGCCCTTATGAGACGCGGGTCATCACGGCAGATGAGACCTATGGCTATCATGCAGCCTCGTTGACCCAGATACCGCGTGGGGAAAAATATCGTATTGGACAGGATGGTACCAACTTCCGCCTCGGCCCCGTCGATAAAGATGCTACGGCTTGCACCAACGCCCATCAGGGCGGCATCGTGCAGTACAAGGATGGCTCGTGGTGGGCGCTTTTCATGCAGGACTTCCACTCCATTGGCCGCACCGTCTGTCTGATGCCGATGACGTGGGTGGATGGCTGGCCCATGGTGGGCTTCAAGGGTAACTATGGCCGTGCTCCTCGCACGTGGTATAAGCCAGGCATTTCTGCCAATTCTTCTGAAGGAGAAATGCCGCATGCCCCCTACAATCGCAATGAGAACTTTGACGGCAAGCAACTGGGGCGCGTATGGCAGTGGAACCACAATCCCGACGACAAGATGTGGAGCCTGAAGAATGGTCGTCTATGCTTGCAGTCGCAACCCGCAGAACAGCTAATGTGGGCTCGCAACTCGCTGACCCAGCGTGTCATAGGCCCCAAGAGCATCGCAACCGTGGAACTCTATACAAAGGGCATGAAAGATGGAGACGTCTGCGGACTGGGCAATATCAATGTGCCCTGCTCTTGGATTGGCATTGTGAAGGACGGTAAGAGCCTGACCCTGCGCTGCTTCGAACAGCTGACTAATGACACGCTCATCGTGCCCATCGATTTAATCGACGGGAAAATCTGGCTGCGCTGCATCGGCGACTACGACAACGACCAGGCACAGTATGCCTACAGCACCGACGGCTCCAACTTCCAGACACTGGGCCGCATGATACCGCTCTCCTATCAGCTCACCACATTCCAGGGCTCGCGCCATGCGCTCTTTGCCTTCAACAAGAACGGCAAGAACGGCGGCTATGCCGAGTTCGACAACTTTATGCTGGAGGAACCGATGGCCGACCGCAGCGGGAACATCCCATACGGTAAGACCTTCCGCATCATCAACAAGGCTACGGGACGGCCGGCCGTCTGTTTGCCTCACGGTGTTCTCTACGACACGCGGGCCGACGACCGCAGCGCCCGCACACAATTCCAGCTCATTGACCGTGGGCAGGGAACAGTGTCGCTCAAATGTATGGACGGCCGCTATGTTAAGGTCTATGGTGAGGGACTGCCAGGCGATGTGCGCTTTACCACCAATCAGGCGGAGGCAGAAGTCTTTCTTTGGCAGGACTATCTGGATCATGACTTCATGCTCTATTCGCTGAAGAATCACCGCTACATTGGCAAGAGCCCTACTACGGGCAGTCCGTATAGCATGGATTTTGCCGGCCCAGACCCGGCACGTCGCAATGGTTCGGTCTTCAAGTGGGAAGAAATACAGTAGAAAAAGAAAAAACGGCTCATTTACTTGTGTATGTGAGCCGTTTTTCTTACCTTTGCATTCCCAAAATGTTACGTAACGAATGATATCCGTAGAAGGACTGAAAGTTGAATTTGGCGTGAAGCCGCTGTTCAGCGATGCTAGTTTTGTTATCAATGACCGCGACCGTATTGCTCTAGTGGGTAAGAACGGTGCAGGAAAGTCGACCATGCTGAAGATTCTCTGCGGCATGGAGCATCCTACGGCTGGCCTGGTGAGCGTGCAGGCTGATACCACTATAGGTTATCTGCCGCAGGTGATGATTCTGCAAGACGACACTACCGTGCGCCAAGAGGCGCAGAAAGCCTTTGCCGACATTCAGCAGGTGAAGGAGCGCATTGACCGCATGGAGCAGCAGATGAACGAACGCACAGACTATGAGTCGGAAAGCTATATGCAACTGGTGGAGAAATATACCGCTGAGCACGAGCGCTACTTGATGCTGAATCCCGAAGGCCAGGAGGCGGCCATCGAGCGTACGCTGACGGGACTGGGCTTTCTGCGTACTGACTTCGAACGGCCTACCAGCGAGTTCTCTGGTGGCTGGCGCATGCGTATTGAGCTGGCGAAGATTCTGTTGCGCCATCCCGACGTGCTGCTGCTTGACGAGCCTACCAATCATCTTGACATCGAGAGCATACAGTGGCTGGAACAGCTGCTGGCCCAGTGGAGTGGGGCAGTGGTGCTGGTGAGCCATGACCGCGCTTTCATTAATAATGTGTCGAATCGCACGCTGGAGATCAGCTGTGGGCGGGTCATTGACTATCGCGTGAAATACGATGAGTATGTGAAGCTACGGGCGGAGCGCCGCGAGCAGCAACTACGTGCCTACGAGAACCAGCAGAAGGAAATGGCCGACATGCGCCAGTTCATAGAGCGCTTTCGCTATCAGGCTACGAAGGCCGTGCAGGTGCAGCAGAAGGTGAAGCAGCTGGAGAAAATTGTACCCATCGAGGTGGACGAGGTAGATAATTCGGCCATGCACCTGAAGTTTCCGCCTTGTCTGCGCTCAGGCGACTATCCCGTCATTTGCGAGGAGGTGAGTAAAGCCTACAACCATGTCGTCTTCGAGCATGTAAACCTCACTATCAAGCGTGGTGAGAAGGTGGCCTTTGTGGGTAAGAACGGCGAGGGTAAGTCTACGCTGGTGAAGTGCATCATGGGCGAGATTCCTTTCGACGGCAACCTGAAGATAGGTCACAACGTGCAGATTGGCTACTTTGCCCAGAATCAGGCGCAGCTGCTTGACGAGAGCCTCACCGTGTTCCAGACTATTGATTATGTAGCTAAGGGAGATATTCGCCTACGCATCAACGACATTCTTGGTGCCTTTATGTTTGGTGGCGAGAATAGCGACAAGAAAGTAAAGGTGCTCAGCGGTGGAGAGCGCAGCCGTCTGGCCATGATTCGCCTGCTGTTGGAACCCGTGAACCTGCTTATCCTCGACGAGCCTACTAATCACCTCGACATGCCTTCGAAGGACGTGCTGAAAGAGGCCATCCGTGCCTTCGATGGTACAGCCATCATCGTCAGTCACGACCGTGAGTTCCTCGACGGTCTGGTGACAAAGGTCTTTGAGTTTGGTGGCGGACGGGTACTCGAGCATATAGGAGGTATTTATGACTATCTGCGTGACAGAGGCGAGAAGCTGGAGGTGAGAGGTGACAGATTAGAGTTTAAAGGAGAGAAAAGAGAAGAGGGTGGAGAGAAAGCTGTTCAGCAAAACCGTTCTCTCTCCTCACCCAATGCCCCACTCTCCTCGAAAGATGCCTATGCCGCTCGCAAGGAGCAGCAGAAGCAACTGCGCAAGGCGGAACGTGCCGTGGAGGAATCGGAGAAGAAAATCAGTAAAATGGAACAGCGCCTGAAGGAGCTGGACCAGCTGCTCTGCGACCCTGCTAAGGCCAGCGACATGATGCTGGTCACGGAATATACAGATACAAAACGGGCACTTGACGAGGAGGTTGAACGCTGGGAGCAGCTTTCAGAAGAATTAGAACAATTAACAATATAATAACATGAAACTAAGAACAATTATCACGACGATGGCACTTTCAACCATGTCGCTTTCGGCTGCTGCGCAGCAGCCGGGCTCGGGTATCGATCTGAGCAATCTCGACAAGTCGGTACGTCCGGCTGACGATTTCTATCAGTACGCTTGTGGCGGATGGATGCAGCAGCACCCGCTCCCTGCGGCTTACAGTCGCTTTGGCTCATTCGATGTGTTGGGAGAAGAGAACAACAAGCGCATCAACGGCATCTTGGACGAGCTGTTGCATGGCATCTACAAAGTCGGTTCAACCGAGAAAAAGCTCAGTGACCTCTACAAACAGGCCATGGACAGCGTGCGCCGCAACGAGCAGGGAGTCGGCCCGGCTATGGGTATCATCCAGCAGATGGAGAAGGCCAAGACCAAAGAGCAACTCTTCGACATTCAGCTACAGCTTGCTCCTTATGGCGACAGCGAGTTTTACCGTGCAGGCATAGGAGCTGACGAGAAGAACGCTACGCAGAACATTCTGCAAGTGGGACAGGGCGGACTGACGCTGGGCATGAAGGACTACTATCTGGACACCGACCCTGAAACCACGAAGATCCGTGAGGCCTACAAGCAGCACATTGTGCGCATGTTCCAGCTTTTTGGCTTCAGCAAGGGACAGGCTCAGAAGAAGATGAAGAACATCATGCGTCTGGAGATCGAGCTGGCTAAAGTGAGCCGTTCGCGTACCGAACTGCGTGACCCGCAGCGCAATTATAATAAGACTACACTCGTAGAGTTTGCCACTAGCTATCCTAACCTGAAGCTGGAGCGCGTGATGAATGCCCAAGGAGTGGATTCCAAATATATGCAGGAGCTGATTGTGGGCCAGCCTGAATTTATGACTGGAGCCGACAAGTTGCTGGCCACGATGACGGCCGCCGAATACCGCGACTATATGGAGTGGGGGCAGATTATGTCAGCCGCTGGCTATCTCGACGATGCTACTCAGGCTGCCAACTTCGAGTTCTTCGGCAAGGTGATGTCGGGGCGCAAGGAAGACCATCCGCTGTGGCGCCGTGCCACGCAGCAGCTGGAAAGCCAGATGGGACAGGCTTTGGGTAAAATCTACGCAGCGAAGTACTTCCCCGAGGCATCTAAGAAGCGCATGGTGGAGCTGGTGAAGAATTTGCAGATTGCTTTGGGTGAGCGCATTGCTGCACAGGACTGGATGAGCGATTCTACCAAGGTGAACGCCCTGCTGAAGCTGAACACCTTCTACGTGAAGGTGGGTTATCCCGACAAGTGGATTGATATGTCCAAGCTGACTATCGACCCAAAGAAGTCCTACTATGAGAACATTAAGGAGTGCCGCAAGTTCTGGAACGACTACGGCATCGAGCACACGGCAGGCAAGCCCGTTGACCGTGACGACTGGTACATGTATCCGCAGACCGTCAATGCCTACTATAACCCCACGACCAACGAAATTTGCTTCCCTGCCGGCATCCTGCAGCCGCCGTTCTTCGACATGCAGGCTGACGATGCCTTTAACTATGGTGCCATTGGCGTGGTCATCGGTCATGAGATGACGCACGGCTTCGATGACCAGGGTGCCAAGTACGATAAGGATGGCAACCTGCGCCAGTGGTGGACGGCGGACGACACCCGTCGTTTCGAGGAACGTACGCATGTGATGCGCGACTTCTTCAACAAGATAGAGGTCCTGCCCGGCTTGTACGCCAACGGACAGCTCACCCTCGGCGAGAACATGGCGGATCACGGAGGCCTGCAGGTGGCCTTCCGCGCCTTCCAGAACGCCACCAAGGATGCGCCGCTCCAGAACTGCGATGGCTTCACCCCCGAGCAGCGCTTCTTCATTGCCTACGCGGGAGTGTGGGCCGGCAACATCCGCGACGAGGAGATCCGTAACCGCACCAAGTCTGATCCTCACGCCCTCGGCCGCTGGCGCGTGAACGGCGCCCTGCCTCATATCGCTGCCTGGTACGATGCCTTCGGTATCACCGAGTCCGATCCGATGTTCGTCCCCGCGTCCGACCGTGTAACAATATGGTAGGTTTGATATCCATTATTCATACATTGTCCATTATCCATTATCCATTCATACGTCGTGCCTCTCACCCTTCCCGACAGACTGCCTGCGATTAACTTGCTCAAGGAGGAAAACATCTTCGTGATGGCTTCCTCCCGCGCCTCCTCGCAGGACATACGACCGCTGCGCATCGTGGTGCTGAACCTGATGCCCATCAAGATTACGACAGAGACGGATCTCGTGCGTGTGCTCTCCAACTCACCTTTGCAGTTGGACCTCACGCTGATGAAGATCAAGAGCCACACCTCCAAGAACACTCCCGTGGAGCACATGCGTGCCTTCTATAAGGATTTCGAACTCCTGCGCCATCAGAAGTTCGACGGGATGATCATCACCGGCGCCCCCGTGGAGCACCTCGACTTCGAGGACGTGACCTATTGGAGCGAGCTCTCCGACATCTTCACCTGGGCTCGCACCCATGTCACCTCCACACTGTATATCTGCTGGGCAGCGCAGGCGGGTCTCTACTACCACTATGGCATCCCCAAGTACCCGCTACCGGCCAAGATGTTCGGCATCTTCCCGCAGCGGCCTCTCCAGCCTCAGCTTCCCATCTTCCGCGGCTTCGACGACCTGTTCCAGATGCCCCACAGCCGCCATACCGAGATCCGCCGAGCTGACATCGAGGCGGTGCCGGAGCTGACCGTCATCGCCGAGAGCGACGAGTCGGGGGTCTGCATGGTGATGGCCCGTGAGGGGCGCGAGTTCTTCATCACTGGCCACGCCGAGTACTCACCGCTCACGCTCGACACCGAATACCGCCGCGACCTGGCGAAGGGACTGCCCATCGAGCAGCCCCGTCACTACTATCGCGGCGATAATCCTGCGCAAGGCCCGCTCGTCAGCTGGCGTGCCCATGCCAACCTCCTGTTCACGAACTGGCTGAACTATTACGTCTATCAGGAAACGCCCTTCGACATCGAGGCCATCCATTAAGCCCCTCCGCGTCTCATGCCCCGTGCCATAGAGCTCCTCTCGCCTGCCAAGAACCTCGGATGTGGCATCGAAGCCATCCGTCATGGCGCCGATGCCGTCTATATCGGTGCACCGCGCTTCGGTGCCCGCGCCGCTGCGGGCAACAGCGTGGAGGACATTGCGGCGCTCGTGGCCTATGCCCATCCCTTCGGCGTCCGCATCTATGTCACCCTCAACACCCTGCTCTATGATGATGAGCTCCCTGCTGCGCAGGCGCTCATCAACGAGTTGGCCGCAGTCCACGTGGATGCCCTCATCACCCAGGATCCGCGCATCACTTACCAAACGGAGGATGCCGCAGAATCGTTGATCTCCTCTCCCATCCCCCTGCATGCCTCCACGCAGATGGACAACCGCACCATCGATGACGTCCACGCCCGTGCCGAAGCGGGCTACGAGCAGACCGTCCTGGCCCGTGAGCTATCGCTCGATGAGATCCGCGCCATCCATGCCGCCGTCCCGGAGATGGCGCTGGAAGCCTTTGTGCACGGTGCCTTATGCGTCAGCTACAGCGGTCGCTGCTATGCCAGTGAGTACTGCTTCGGTCGCAGCGCCAATCGTGGTGAATGTGCCCAGTTCTGCCGCCTCCCCTTCGACCTTATCGATGCCGACGGGCAAGTGATGAGTGCCCCCGCCAATACCCCTGCCGCCCGCCTCGGGAGCGAGTCCGACAGTTTACCCGTCGGGAACCACGTCCCCCTCCGTCAGCGTCACCTCCTCTCCCTAAAGGACTTGAACCGCTCCCGCGACCTGGAAGCGATGATGGATGCCGGCATCTCATCCTTCAAGATTGAGGGCCGCCTCAAGGATGCATCCTACGTCAAGAACATCACCGCCTATTACCGCCGACAGCTGGATGCCATCCTGGCCCGCCGCTCCCAGGACTACTGCCGCGCCTCCTATGGCACCAGCACCATCTCCTTCCGGCCGGAACCCCTGAAGAGCTTCAATCGCGGCTTCACCGATTATTTCCTGAATGGTCGCACAGCCGACATGGCCAACTTCGCCACGCCGAAATTCATGGGCGAGCCTGTGGGCAGCGTGAAGGAGCTGCATCCGGTAGCGTTGTCCGTTGCCGGCACGGCGACCTTCTCCAATGGCGACGGCCTCTGCTTCTTCGCCTCCGACGGCCACCTGCAAGGCTTCCGCGTGAACCGCATCGATCGGCAGGGCCGCCTCTATCCCGCCGACCCCTTCGTGCTTACGCTCCTCCACAAAGGCACAGTCCTCTACCGCAACCTCGACGCCGCCTTCGAGCGTACGCTCTCGCACCCCACTGCCGATCGCCGCATCCCCGTCCGCTGGCTCTTGGAGGATATCCCCCCCGCCTTCCGCCTCACCCTCGCCACCGAGTTCGGCTGCAGTGCCTCCCGCACTTTTCCCTATCCCCACGAACTCGCCCGCACGCCGCAGACCGACAACCTGCGCCGTCAGCTCCTGCGCCTCGGAGACACCCCCTATACCTGCACAGAGTCAGACATCGACATCCGCTTCACCGATAACTGGTTCATCCCCGCCTCCGTGCTGGGAGAGTGGAGGCGGATGGTGGTGTCAGACCTCACCTTCCCCCCCTCCCTGCGCGCGGTACAAAACGGCGTGAAGGCAGAATACCTGAAGCCGAGGCCCGACGCTCTCATGACTTGCCGCTACTGCCTCCGTCATGCCTTGGGCTACTGCACGCGCGACGGTCGCCGCCTCCCTGTCCGTGAACCCCTCTCCCTCCGCATCGCCGACGGTCGCACGTTTCCCCTGCATTTCGACTGCCGCCGCTGTGAGATGCAAGTGCTGAAGAATGAAAGCTGAAGGATGATGATGAAAAGGAATCATTTATTAGTTGTCATTTATCATTTCTCATTTGTGATTGCCCTTGCAATCACCCTCTCCTCCTGCTATGCACCCCCTCAGCATATCATCCTGGATGCGTCGGACAGTGGCGATAGCAACGCCCCGCAGCTCAGTCGCCCGTATGGGGTAGGGTACAACCTCCAGGTGGAGGCCGACAGCCTCCTGCTGGTCGAAGACCGGCCTATGCATTGGAGCGAGGGTGTCGCGGAGAGTAGCGACAGCTTCTGGGTGACGAGGCACAACCCACTTGTCATCGCGGCCATCACGACCATCCCCGAGGACTCTGTTGACAGCGTATGGATCAAGGTCGCACGGGACCAATCCACGATGGGGTGGCTCCACGAGAGCGACCTCCTCGATGCCACCACCCCCGATGACCCCATCAGCCGTTTCATCTATTTCTTCTCCAGTCGCCACGTCCTCTGGTTCCTCGTCGTCACGGCCCTGGCCACCATCTTCGCCCTCATGCGTCTCGTGCGCCGCCAGCGCTTTCGGATGATCCTGTTCGATGACATCCCCAGCATCTATCCCACGCTGCTGACGCAGACGCTGGCGCTGTCCGCCGTCCTCTATGCTGTCATCCAACATGTGATGCCGCAGACCTGGGCATTCTTCTATTTCCATCCTACGCTGAACCCCTTCTCGCAGCCACCTCTGCTCTGTCTGTTCCTCTGTACCGTGTGGGCTCTTTTCTTCCTGGCACTGGCCAGTGTCGATGATGTGGTGAAGATGCTGCCCGCGTCCGGTGCCGCCCTTTACCTCTTGTCCCTGCTGGCCGTCTGCGCCGTCATCTACCTGTGCGTCTCCCTCCTGCCCGTCTCCCTGGCCATCCTCCTGAGCCTCGCCTATTTCTTCTTCACCTTCTACCGCTACTTCTTCTACGCCCGCCCCCGTTACCTCTGTGGCCGATGTCGCCAGCGCTTGCAGCAAAAAGGCCGCTGCCCCTATTGCGGCGCCATCAACGACTGACACCGCCAACCCGTGTATTTTGTACGGCTCCTCTATTTTATCGCTGCCCGATGATCTGGGGCAGCTTACTGAAGGGTGATGCTGTTGAGGAGGTAAAGCTTTCCGTCGGCGACGAGCTTCACGATGAGTTCTCCGAAGAGGGTGTTCTGCCAGGCGAACCAGGCGCGGGTGAAGTCGGTGGCGTCGTCCTTGTGAAACGACTCGTGCATGAAGCCTGTGCCGGCGTCGGTTGTCATCAGCATCTCGATGCACGCTTTGATCTCGGCATCGTCGGTGCTGGTGAAGGCTTTCATCATGATGCTCATGGGCCAGGGTCTGTCGTAGCCGATGTGGGGGCCTCCGATTCCCTCTCCGGCTTTTCCGCGGAAGAAGTAGGGGTTGTCCTCGCTCCAGACGAAGCGACGTGTGTTCTGGTAGATGGGGTCGCTGACGGGGACGTCGCCCAGGTAGGCCATTGCCATCAGCGATGGCACGTTGGCATCGTCCATCAGGATCTGGCCTCCGAAGCCATCGACCTCGAATGCGTAGATGGGTCCGTACTTGGGATGTTGGTGGATGGCATATTTCAGCAGTGCCTCGTGGACCTCGTCGGCGAGGATTCGGCACTCCGCTGCCAGGTCCTCGCGTCCGTTGACGGCCGTCAGGATCTCTGCGGCGTGTTTCAGCTGTGTCACGGCCATGAAGTTGGCGGGCACGAGGAAGAGAAGCATCGTGGCATCGTCGGAGGGGCGGAAGGCCGATGCGATGAGGCCTACGGGCTTCACGGGAGCGCCCCATCCGTCGTTGCTCATCGTGTCGAGCTGTCGCTCGGTTCGGCGCTGGAACTGGTAGTGGCCTCGTCCGTCCTTGCGCTGTTGGTCGCGGAAGGTGGCAAGGATGTTCTGAATGGCCTGGAGCCATGCGTCGCCGAAGACGCTCGTGTCGCCGGTCACCTGCCAGTATTCGTATGCCAGGCGCAGGACGTAGCACAGCGAGTCGATTTCCCATTTGCGCTCATGTAGCTCGGGAATCATCTTCGTCAGGTCCTTCATCCATTCGCCGTCGGGGTTGGGCTCGCGGTTGAAGGCATTGGCGAAGGGGTCGATGTTGATGCACTTCAGCTGTCGCAGGATGACGCCTGCGAGCATCCGTTGCAGGTTCTTGTCCTGGGGCGCCAGCTTCACGTAGGGGAAGACCTGTGCGCCAGAGTCGCGGAGCCACATGGCGTGGATGTCGCCCGTATATACAAACGTGTCGGGCAGGCCAGTGCCGTCGTTCTCGGTGTAATGGACAGTGGTGTCGATGGTGTTGGGGTAGCAGTTGACGAACATCCATGCCAGCCGCAGGTTGGTCAGTTGCGCTGCAATCTCTCGGATCTGCCGTTCCACGGCATCGGACCGGAAGAGGCGTTTCTTTTCTGCTGGGCGGTTGTTGACGGTGAGCACGTCCTTCTGGGCAACCGGGAAGTGATTCTTTGAGGCGTGGGAGGCATTGCTGCTCAGCGAGATGGCGCACATCAGTACGACGGAGGCGATCCATTTTTTCATAGCGTTCTCTTTTTCTGTTTGCGATGCAAAAATAAGGAAATTCCGCGATAGTACAGCACTTTTCTCCGCAAATCTTACACAAAGGACATCATAAACAGTATTAAAGCTGCGAAAAGCTTGGCGATTTGTCGTTTTTGCGTTACCTTTGCGGCCGAAATGAACTGACAAACACAGGGCTAACATGCTGAGATTCCATATCAATCAATGTGTCGCGTGGGCGATTGCGTTACAGGTGGTGGCGGTTCCGCTGTCTGCTCAGGTCACGACGGAGGGCGAGCGTCCGTCGTCGGTTCCCATGACGGGGGTGACGTTACAGCGTCCGGCGCCGATCGGCGCCGACCAGCTTCTGCTGACGGGTGTCGTCAGGGACACGCATGGGGAGACGCTGCCGGGTGCCAATGTGCGCGTGCGCGAGACGAAGGCCGGTGCCGTGGCTGACGCGGACGGAAGGTTCACGATGGCGGTGCCGAAGGGGCAGGCAATCACTGTCGATTTCTCCTACGTAGGGATGCAGACGCAGACGAAGCGCTACGACGGTAAGCGGAACTATACGAATCAGGTCATCGTGCTCTCGGAGAGCGGCGAGATGGAGGAAGTGGTCGTGACGGGGCTGTTCGACTACAAGTCCTCGACGTTCACCGGCTCCGCTGTCTCCTACTCGCAGGAAGACCTGAAGATGGTGGGCAACAGCAATGTCCTGAAGATCGTGCAGTCGCTGGATCCGTCGTTCGTGGTAGATATGAACAGCGTGATGGGTTCCAATCCGAACTATATGGCTGACATCACCATCCGCGGCAACGCGTCGTTCGCGGGTCTGCAGGGAGAGTACAGCGGCAACCCGAATGCTCCGCTGTTCATCCTGGACGGCTTCGAGGCATCGCAGCAGCAGATCTTCGACCTGGACATCAACCGCATCAAGAGCGTGACGATCTTGAAGGACGGTGCCGCAAAGGCCATCTACGGTTCGAAGGCCAGCAACGGCGTCATCGTCGTGGAGACCATCCTGCCAGAGGCAGGACGGTTGCGCATCACCTACACGGGCGACGTGAATGTGGAGGTTCCCGACCTGACGAGCTACGACCTCTGCAACGCGGAGGAGAAGCTCCAGGTGGAGAAGAACGCGGGGCGCTACACGGCGACGGCGCCCTACTACCAGGCGTTGCTCGACGAGCAGTATAACCGCACGGCGACGGACATCGCCCGCGGCGTGGATACCTACTGGCTGTCGCAGCCTCTGCGCTCGGGCGTGGGCCACAAGCATACCGCCTACATCGAGGGCGGCACGGAGGAGATGCGCTACGCGGCGAACCTGATGTACAACAACGTGGGCGGTGTGATGAAGGAATCGGACCGCACCACCCTACAGGGCACTGTCAACCTCAGCTACCGCTATAAGCAGTGGATGCTGCGCAACTCACTCAGCGTCACCGGTAACCGTGCCGACGACAGTCCCTACGGCACGTTCTCGGACTATGTGGGCGTGAACCCATATTTCTCCTCGACCGATGAGAACGGTAACGTGCAGAAGGTGCTGGGGACGTTCTCCTCTCCGGGTGCCAATGGCAGCACGCTGACCTACTACAATCCGCTCTACAACGCCACCATCGGAACGAAGAACTTCTCGAAATACACGGAGGTAGTCGAGAATTTCTACCTCGAGTACCGGCCGATGGACGACCTGCGCTTTACGGCGCGACTGGGCTACACTCATCAGAACGACAAGCGCGAGGACTTCTACCCTGGTGACCACACTCGCTTCAACGAATGGACGGGCGACCGCTACTTCCAGCGCGGCAGCTACTACATCAGTAATGGGGAGACGAATTCGCTCAACATCGACGTCACGGGCAACTACTCACATACCTGGAACAAGCATCTGCTGCTGGCCAACGCCGCGTACTCGCTCCAGTCCACGAGCGGCTCGTCGGAGGGCATGACAGCCTGGGGCTTCCTCAACAACCATGTCGATTACATCACTTTCGCCAAGCAGTATGCCGAGGGCGGCACGCCGAGCGGCTCCGAGACGACGACGCGTTCGCTGGGCTTCACGGGCGCGGCCAACTACAGCTACGATGAGCGCTATCTCTTCGATGCCAGCCTGCGCTTCAATGGCTCGTCGGTGTTCGGGAGTGCCAACCGTTGGGGCACGTTCTGGAGCGCCGGTATCGGCTGGAACCTCCACAAGGAGCATTTCATGGAGTCGGCGACGTGGCTGACGCTGTGCAAGCTCCGCGTCACCTATGGTCTCACGGGCAACCAGAATTTCTCGCCCTATCAGGCCAAGGCCACTTATAAGTTCTACGACAGTGTCATCTACGACAACATCTCGGGTTCCTATCTGATGGGGATGCCCAATCCGAATCTGAAATGGCAGCAGACGGGCGACTTCACGGTCGGTCTGGACCTGGGTCTGTGGAAACGGCTGAACCTGCGCTTGGACTACTACAACAGCCGGACGCGCGACGCCCTCATTGCCATGACGATTCCCACCTCGACGGGTTTCACTTCCTATATGGAGAACCTGGGGAACGTGGAGAACCGTGGTGTCGAGGCCACTGCCAACTGGCGTTTTTTCCAGAAGGACCAGTCCTACCTGAGTCTCACCGGCAGCATCGCCCATAACGTGAACAAGGTCACGAAGATCAACGATGCGCTGAGCAGCTTCAACCGCGACCAGGACGCGTCGAACACCACCTCGCCCATCATCCGCTACGAGGAAGGTCAGTCCATGAGTGCCATCTGGGCTGTGCCGTCGCTCGGCATCGACCCCGCCACGGGACGTGAGCTGTTCCGCAAGAAAGACGGCACGACGACCTACACCTATACCACCGACGACTACGTCATCGCGGGCGATGCGACGCCAAAGGTGCACGGGACGCTCGGCCTCAACGGCGAGGTGAGGGGCATCGGGCTGAGCCTGCTATTCAGTTATCAGATGGGCGGTGACTACTACAACCAGACGCTGGTGGATCGCGTGGAGAACGTGAACATCGCGAACAACGTCGATCGTCGCGTCTTCAGCGACACCTGGAACGCCGCTGGCGACATCGCCCTCTACAAACGCATCTCCTCGACCCCCACGACGACCTACGCCTCGACGCGTTTCGTGCAGCGCAATAATATGCTGGATCTCACGAGCCTCTCGCTCTACTACGATTTCAAGTACTGTTCCTGGCTGCGTCGCGCGAAGATGGAGCGTCTGCGCGTGACGGCTTACATGAATGATGTCTTCCATCTGGCCACCATCAAGGCGGAACGTGGTCTGAGCTACCCCTACGCCCGCACCTTCTCGCTGTCGGTGACGGCGACGCTCTGAGAATTGAAAGTTACGAATTGAAAGTTGATTGAACCTATGCGCAGTCCATTATACGTTATCTCTTACCCCTTATCCATTATCCTCGCCTCGGCGATGATCCTCGCGAGCTGCAACTCCTGGCTCGACGTGCAGCCTCGCTCGCAGGTTGAGGACACGGAGCTGTTCGAGACGGAGAGCGGTTTCAAGGAGGCGCTCGCCGGCGTCTATTCCTCGATGGTCAACACGCAGACCTACGCCAAGGAGCTCACCTACGGCTTCATAGGTGTGCTGGGTCGCGAATGGGACTACTACAGCGCCGGTCAGTATGGCGAGAGCGATGCCGCCACCTATGACTACGACGGCACCATCGCCACCCACCACATCCGCGGAATCTGGAACCAGAACTACAGCGGCATCGCCAATGTGAACAACCTGCTGGCCCACATCGACGAGAACCCGTCGCTCTTCTCGCGCGACAACTACGCTGTCATCAAGGGCGAGGCGCTGGCGCTGCGTGCCTTCCTGCACTTCGACCTCCTGCGCTGCTTCGGTGTGAGCTATGCCGTGAACCCCGACCATCCGGCCATCCCATATTGCACCGCTCTCAGCTACCGCGTGTCTCCGCAGCTGACGGTGCGGCAGGTGGTGGAATCCGTGAAGGAGGACCTGCGGCAGGCGGAGGCGTTGTTGAAGGAGTCTGATCCCATCGTGACGGGGCGCGAGATTACAGAGAGCACCGACAAAGGCTATCTGCTCCACCGACAGCTCCACCTCAACTACTACGCTGTGCGGGGTCTGCAGGCGCGCGTGCTGATGTGGGGTGGCGAGTATGACGGGGCCCTCGCAGCCGCCGAGGAGGTCATCGATTCGGAACTCTTCCCGTGGGCTGTCCACACGCAGCTGCAGTCGGGTGCTGACCGGAGCCTGGCCACCGAGCACCTGTTCGCCCTCAATAACCTGACGCTTCAGGCGGACATCGCCGACATCTACTTCAGCGAGGGCACTACGAGCAGTTTTGCTGTGACGCGTGACCGTCTGCTCGAGTATTTCGACCGTGCTACGCGCGACTACCGCTACACGTTCCTCTTCAAAAACGGCACCGGCAGCAACGCCGCCAACCGTTATCTGCGCAAGTACGACGAGGCCACCGGCGGCACGTTCTACAACTATAAGATGCCGCTCATCCGTGTGCCGGAGATGTATCTCATCCGCAGTGAGGTGCTCTACCGCAACGGCGATGCCGACGAGGCACTGGGCGCGCTGAACGAGTTGCGCGTGGCGCGCAACCTGACACGTCTGACACGCCAGCCCGATGACTTCCTGCTGGAGCTCATCCGCGAGTATCGTCGCGAATACCTCGGCGAGGGTCAGCTGTTCTTCCTCTACAAACGTCTCAACCGTCCCACCATCCTCCTCTTCCCCGAGGTCGATGCCGTGGAAGAGAAACTCTACACCTTCCCGCTGCCCATCACGGAGACGGAGGCTGCCGAGAGGGAGGGGAATAGGTGAGTTGAGAGTTGAGAGTTGAGAGTTGAGAGTTTAGAGTTGAAAACAAATCATATAACCTCCATGCGTAATTATACATTACCAATGAGACATACTACTCTCTCCATCGCGATGGCGATGCTGATGGTGACCGCCTGCTCCCAGGAGGAGGTGCCGACCTACGACTCGGCAGAGACGCAGTTGAATATCTGGGTAGGCACGGCTGCGGGCGTGGTCTATGAGTCGGTGACCTACAACTACTCCTACGCCTACGAAGAAGGAGCCGTAACCTTCTACGCGCAGA
>ERZ842401.4578-NODE-4578-length-15965-cov-3.520867_pt1 | contig 15965 bp, 16 predicted proteins | sample MGYA00521270_ERZ842401 | MGnify/ENA primary metagenome ERZ842401 (study PRJEB31892, sample SAMEA3878208) | bioreactor metagenome | biome: Moose rumen | place: Sweden | collected 2011-10 | study: EMG produced TPA metagenomics assembly of the PRJEB12797 data set...
GCTTCAACTCGAGTATTCTCGACACGCATCTGCTCAACAGAGGCGAGTACTTCGACAAATTGCCGGAGACGTACATCATCTTCATCACGGAGCGCGACGTACTCAAAGGCGGACTCCCGATCTATCACATTGATCGTGAGATCAAAGAGACGGGAGGGCATTTCAACGACGGTGCACACATCATCTACGTCAACGGCGAAAATCGGGACGACACTGCACTCGGGCGATTGATGCAAGACTTCTTCGCTCAAGAGCCGGAGCGCATGAATCGTTCCATTCTGCAGAAGAGAGCGCAACATTTCAAGAGTAATGACATGGGAGTGAGTAAAATGTCGATTATTATGCAAGACATCTATGACATCGCCCGCATTGAAGGTCGCGAAGAAGGTCGCGAAGAAGGTCGCGAAGAAGGGCGTGATGAGGGGCGCAACAAAATGATCGTCGGCATGCTCGAAATGAAGCAGCCCGTCGAACTCATTGCCAAAATCGCAAAACTGCCCGTCGAACGCATCATCGCAATCGGAAAAAGCAATAATCTGATGTAATAAAAAAATCAATCGAAGGAAGTGACAATGTGCTTGAAGATCTGAAGGTGGAGCTGACGGCTCTGCGCGACAAGCTCAACGAAATGGGGAATTCACTTTGACATAGCCCGGAAGCAGGAAAAGATCGCCGAGCTCGAATACAAAATGGGCGCGCCGAACTTTTGGGATGATCCGGATTCGGCGCAAAAACTCACTCAAGAGTTGAGCGGAATCAAAGCCGGTGTCGACGCGTACAAATCTCTGCTGTCGAAATACGAAGACGCGCAAACGCTCTTCGAGATGGGCATCGAAGAAGGCGATCAATCGGTCGAGCCCGATGTCCGCGCGGAAATCGATGAAGTCAAAGCCGGATTGGAATCTCTGCAATTGGAAATGCTGTTGTCGGAGCCGTATGACGCAAACAATGCGATTTTGACATTGCACGCGGGCGCGGGCGGCACCGAGGCGCAGGATTGGACGCAAATGCTGTTGCGAATGTATGTTCGTTGGGCGGAGCGGCACGGTTTTGAAGTCGACACGGCAGACATTTTGCCCGGCGACGAAGCGGGCATCAAATCCGCCGCACTCTTTATCAAGGGGCACAACGCGTACGGCTTTTTGAAATCCGAAAAGGGAATTCATCGGCTCGTCCGCATTTCGCCGTTTGACTCCAATGCGCGCCGTCACACGTCGTTTTCTGCATGCGATATCATGCCGGAGCTCGACGACGCGGTTGAAGTCGAGATCAACATGGCGGACGTTCGTGTCGATACGTATCGCGCGAGCGGGGCGGGCGGTCAGCATATCAACAAAACTTCTTCCGCCGTCCGAATGACGCATATCCCGACCGGCATCGTCGTGCAATGTCAGAATGAACGCTCGCAAATTCAGAATCGCGAACGGTGTTTGAAAATGCTCCGCGCAAAGCTGTTCGAGATCGAAATGGAGAAGAAAGAAGCCGAACGCGCGAAACTCGAAGGCGAGCAACAAAAAATCGAATGGGGCAGTCAAATCCGCTCTTACGTGTTTCAGCCGTATACGATGGTGAAGGATCACCGCACGGGTGAAGAAGTCGGCAACGTGCAGGCGGTAATGGACGGCAGTCTCGACAATTTCATTCGCGCCTTCCTCGCCGCGCGCGCCAACCACACTCTGTAAGCATCGGGAGGTTCCGCCATTGAAAAAGATATTGGCGTTTTTCGGCATTTTGATCGTATTGTTGCTGGTGCTGGCGCAAGTCGTTTTGCCGCAAATTTTGACGGGCATGCTCCGCGATCAAGTGATCAAATTGACGGCGTCGGACGCGGTGAGTTTGTCGCTTCAATCGACGCCGCGCTTTATGATCGCCGCCGGGCGCGTCGACGAAGTCAATTGCGAAGTCGCGCATGGAAAAATCGGCGAGCTCGACGCAGACTCTCTTTCGCTGAATGCGGATAAAATTCAAGTCGACATGCCGGCGATCCTCTTCGGTCTTAAAGACGGCAAAAAACTCGCGGTCGACGAAGTGCTCAAATCGGTCGGAAATGTCGAAATGCGCGGCATCGTCACCGAGGACAATCTCAAGGATTTTCTTACGAAGAAATTCAGTCAGATCGAGAAGTTGGAAATGAAAATGACGCCGGAGACGATCAATGCGCAGGCAACGGCGCGAGTCTTCGGACGGGCGGCGGACGTTGATCTCGACGGAATAGTGATTGCCGACGGCGGCGATTTGTATTTCCGAGCCACGCGCCTCAACATTCACAACGCGTTGCTCCGCCACGTTCAACTCGACAGTTTCTTCACCGACATGAAAATCGTCGACTCGGAGCAATTGCCGCTCGATCTGAAATTTACCAAAGTCGAACTGCAGGACGGGCAGGCGGTTTTGACTGCCGTCAGGAAAGTGCAATGAAAAAATTTCTTTACAACCGATTGTTGCTTCTTGCGATTGTCCTCGGCTTGATTGCCTCGATTGCAATCGGCGTGCAACGCAATTCTGTCGAAGTCGGCAATAATACGGTCGATCTCTCGATCGATTACGACAGTCTTTGGAATCTTTCCGAGCGCGAGGGAATCGAGCTGTCGACGGTGCTCGCCGAAGCGAAGCGCGCGGGAATCACTTCGCTGGCGATTTACGAAACGACGCTCGAAAAACTCACGCGTCAGGGGCGCATTGTCGTTTCTGCCGGTTACGATTTGATTGCCGCGTATTACAACGGCACGCTCGCCGATTACGATTGGCGGCGACTGATTGAAAACGGCGAGATCGATCCGAATCGAGTCTACGTCCTCGGCACCGACCCGAATGTTTATGCCGAAGTCAAAGACGACATCATTCGCCGAATCGACAACGAACGCGTCCGCGTTTTGACGCTCGAAACCGGCGAAGTGCTCGAGCTCCGAGTTCAATACGCGCCGTTCATGACAGTCAAACTCGGCTTTGCGACTTACGAATTGGAAACAGCGCGCAATGCGGGATTTTTGATCCTCGCGCGTCCGTCGAATTATCAAAACTGCTCGCCGGATGATGTTCGCGCGGTTTTCGCCCGGCTCGACGGCTTCCCGATCTCGGAAATTGTTTTCGACGGGCAACAGGCACTCGGCGCATCAAAGTCGATCGAAACGACGGCAGAAGAAATGTCTCGCCGAAATTTGACGCTCGGATTGATCGAGCACACTTCGCAATTGCAGTTTTATCCGCAAGCGGGCTTGCTCGATCTCGCGCGCGTCCTCGGATATGATCGCACGGCGCGGCTCTATGCCATTCCGAAAGACGAACAGCCGAAGTTGCCGATTGAAACCGCCGTTAATCGCTGGGCAACGACCGATCTCGAGCGCAACATTCGCATCGACCTGCTTCGAATTTATGACAAGCCCGACGGCGAGTTATCGCTGTTCGAGACGAATATGAAATATTTCCGCGACACCGCCGACGCAATCAAATCGAAGGGCTTTAATCTCGGAGCGGCGTCGAGATTTGACAATTATTATCCCTCGACGGCATTGCGCGCGTTGGTGATGCTCGGAACGGCGGCGGCGATCATTCTGTATTTATCGCTGATCTCGCCGAAACTCAATCGGAATTTGCGTCTGCAATTGATCCTGTTCGGAGTGCTCGCGCTCGCGATGATCATTCCGATTGTCATTGGCGCGGGCGGCAAAGTCCGATTGTTTGCGGCGTTTGCGGCGGCGAATTTATTCCCCGTGCTTGCAATCGTTTGGCAACTCGATCGCATTCGCTTCATGAAACTCCGAGAAAACCTCCGAATTCGGCGATTGAAAGGCAGAATGATCAAAATCAAAACGCCGGTCTCGATCGTGCAGATCATTTTGACGGCGATTTTTGCGCTGTTGGTCACCGGCGCGATGTCGATGGCGGGCGCGGCATATCTCTCCGGCGCGCTTTCGGATATCGAGTATTTTCTCGAATTCAACATCTATCGCGGAACGAAATTGACGTTCATTCTGCCGTTGATTTTGGTCTCGATTGCATTCCTTCAGCGATTCAACGTCATCGACGACACGGACGAACGCAACCTGCAGAATTTAAGCGCGCTCGATCAGCTCAAAAAAATTCTCGACATGCCGGTTCGCATCAAAACCTTCGTCGGCTTGTCGATCGTCGCGATCGCATTTATCATTCTGATTGCGCGGAGCGGTCACACCGCGGGCATGCCGGTGCCGGGCATTGAAGTCAAATTCCGCGCGGCTCTCGAGAATTGGTTCTACGCCCGCCCGCGCTCGAAAGAAATTCTGATCGGGCATCCCGCATTCATGCTCGGGATCATGGCTTTTTTTAAGAAATTCCCCAAAATGGTGTTGCTGTTTTTGGTAATTGCGGCGACGCTCGGTCAGAGCTCGATGGTTGAAACATTCGCGCACATGCGCACGCCGATTTACATGTCATTCATGCGCGGCATCGACGGTTTGATTGTCGGCGCGGTGCTCGGCATCATTCCAATCGCGGCAGTGAATTTTTATTTGCGTTTTAAAAATTGACAGCGGAGTTGACAGAGTTCAGTGATGAAGATTGTGATATCGGGCTATTACGGCTCGAAAAATGCCGGCGATGAGGCAATGCTCGCGGCAATGCTCGAACTCCTCGGCGAGCTCGGAAACATTTCCGTCACGGTCATTTCTGTCAATCCCGAGGACACAAAAAAACGCCACGGCGTCGACGCAATTCCGTGGCTCAATCCGTTTTCGATTGCAAAAAAAATCGCCGGAGCCGATCTCGTCATCAGCGGCGGCGGCTCGCTCCTGCAAAATGTCACCAGTCGCAGGAGTCTGTATTATTACCTCGGCATAATTTTTCTCGCGCGACTGCTCGGGCGAAAGGTCATGCTCTATGCACAGGGAATCGGTCCGATCAAGGGCTCGCTCGCTCGCCGATTGATGCATTGGATCGTCAACGGCGTCGATCTGATCACCGTGCGCGACCATGGTTCGTTGGAAGAATTATCCCGACTTCGGATCAATCGCCCGAGAATTTTCTGCACTGCAGATCCGGTGTTGGCAATTCGCCCCGCGTCACTTTCGATCGGACGCGATATTTTGAGACGCTCGGGCGAGGGTAAATTTCTCGACAATCATTCGACATTGATCGGAGTTGCGGTTCGACGATGGCACGGTTGGGAGCAGTGTCGTCGGCAATTGGCGGCGGCTGTCGATTCACTCGCGCATGAATTTGATGCGCGAATAATTTTTTTGCCGATGCAATATCCCGAAGACGTCCGCGCGGCGCGGGAAGTGGCAGAAATCTCGGCGGTTGATTGCGATGTGCTCGACGGCGAGTTTTCGACAGGCGAATTGCTTTCACTCGTCGGCAACATGGATTTGCTGATCAGCGTCCGCCTGCACGCGTTGATTTTCGCCGGCGTGATGAACGTTCCGATGCTCGGCATTTCATACGATCCGAAGATCGATCGGTTTTTGGATTCGATCGGCGAGGAACCGGTCGGGCGATTGGACTCGGTTTCGTCGGATATGATTTTGCGGGCGGCGCGAATGAAATTAAATTGCGAGTCGAAATTACGCGGTTCGGAGCTGTTTAAAAATCTGCACGACAAGGCAATCGAAAACGCGCGGCTCGCGGTTGAGCTGCTCAATCGACGAAGCGATCGATGAAGTTGAACACATGCTCGAAATACGCCGTCGGATTGATCGGTTTCGACTCGGCATGATCGGCTCCCGCCACAGTCCATTGCTCTTTAACCGGCGCGCCGCTCGTCTCGAACAGCCGAATCATCATCGAGTGCGGGATTAACATGTCGGCGTCGCCGTGAATGAACAGCATCGGGATTTTGGTTTTATGAACGACTTTGAGCGGTGCGGCTTCGGAGGTCGCGCAACCGGTTTCGATTCGGCTGACGAGATCGACGCACGGCATTATCGGCACCTTCGGCAAGCCGAATATCTTTTTGAGCTGAAGAGTGAACATTGCATAAGCCGAGGTATAGCCGCAATCTTCGACAGCCGCGCGGACTTGCGGCGGCAATTCCTTCGCCGAAGTCATCATCACGGTCGCGGCTCCCATCGAGACGCCGTGCAGAATGATCTCCGCGCTCGGATCGGTCGAGACGATCTTCTTGATCCACAGCACGAGATCGTCGCTCTCCTTGCCGCCCATCGTGATGTAGACGCCTTCCGATTCTCCCGCCGCGCGGAGATCGGGCGTCACCACATTCCAACCGCGCTCGAGATATTCCTGCGCGTAATCGTAAGCAAACGTGCGATCCCTGCCGTAGCCGTGAACGAGCAACGCCCAGTGATGCGTTTGATCTTTCGGCGAGAAATGATCGGCGACGAGTTTGAGATCGTCGTCGGACTCGATCGTCCACACTTCGCGATCGAATGTCGGCAGCGGCGGCGATTTCAGATTGGGATCGGCGATCTTTGCGCAAGCGGCGGGAGGCGAGCCGTCCGCTCCTCTCTTGAGCGCATACTCGACGAAGTAATTGCCGATGAAATACACCATCACCAACATCAGCATCATCAAAACCGAAACAACTTTTCGCATAGTCTTTCATCTGCCTTACAACAATTTTAATTCGTAATTCGTAATGCGTAATTCGTAATTAAAAATTCCTAATTCCTAATTCCTAATTCCTAATTGAAACGGAGTGGTTGTCTTCTTTGACTGCAAATCTTAACTCAAAAATGAACTTCGAGACGATACTCGTCACCGCCGGCGGCACGCACATTCACGCCAAAACCGTCGGGCAACAGAATTACGTCGATACGATGCGAGACAACGTCGTCACGCTCGGCGTCGGACCTGCCGGAACCGGCAAAACATTTCTCGCCGTTGCGCTCGCCTGTTTTTATCTCCGCGTCAAAGACGTCAAGAAAATCATTTTGACGCGCCCCGCCGTTGAAGCCGGAGAACGACTCGGGTTCCTGCCCGGCGATTTGAAAGACAAAGTCGATCCGTACCTCCGCCCGCTCTATGACGCATTGCAGGAAATTCTCGGTTTCGACATGTTTCAGAAATTCACGGCGAAGGGCGTCATCGAGATCGCGCCGCTCGCTTACATGCGCGGCAGAACTCTCAACGACGCGTTCATCATTCTCGACGAGGCGCAAAACACGACGTCGAAGCAAATGAAAATGTTTTTGACGCGGCTCGGATTTAACTCGCGAATGGTCGTCACCGGCGATTTGAGTCAGATCGATTTGCCGCGCGGAGTGCCGTCCGGGCTTGCCGAAGCCGTCAACGTTTTATCGAATATAAAAGGCGTCGGCATAACTCGACTTGAAAGTGCGGATGTCGTCCGACATGATGTCGTTTCGCGCATTGTCGACGCGTATGCCGCTTACGAAAGGAAGCTGTCGAATGGAGATAACAATCAGCATTGATCCCGAGACGATCTCGATTGACGATTATCTCAAGCGCGAGATCGTCCGCGCGGTTGAATTGATCGGAGAGAATTACGACGCGGCGAATTGCGAAGTGAGCATTACGTTGACGGATGACGCGCGCATTCATGAGCTGAATCGGCAGTATCGCGGCGTCGATCGTCCGACGGATGTGTTGTCGTTTGCATTCAACGAGAGCGAGGAGCCGCAGATCGATTACGGCGACGAGGAGCATGTCGATCAGCTCGGCGATATTGTTGTCAGTGTCGAGCGCGCGTGGGAGCAGGCGAATGAGTACGGGCATTCATTCAAGCGCGAGATGATCTTTCTGATCGTGCATGGGATGTTGCATCTTCTCGGCTACAATCACATTGATGAAGACGAGCGGCGCGAAATGGAAGCGGAGCAGAAATTTATTATGTCCGAACTCGGCATTGCGAGATGATTGCGGCAGGAATTTTTCTCGATATGTCGAATTTTGGCACAAATAATTTTGAGGAGAGTGTTTTTTGTGAACTCGATTTTTAAACACAGGGGGGGGTTGTAACTAAGCTTTCCTTTGGATTTTTTGAAGCTCTTCACTTCGAGTGGAGGGCTTCTTTTCGTGTTTGAAAGGAGCTGATCAGCCATGAAAATTCTTTGTCATCGCGGCAATTGGAATGAGGCGGCGGAAAAAAATTCTCTCGCGGCGTTGAGAAGATCAATCGATCGCGGCTTCGGCTTTGAAAGTGACGTTCGAGATTATCGCGGCGCGCTCGTGATCTCGCATGACATTGCCGACGACAACTCGCCCGCGCTCGAGGATGTTTTCAAACTGCTGAAAGATGCAAACGATCAATTTTGCTTTGCGATCAACATCAAGGCGGACGGTCTGGCGATGAAGTTGCGAGATCAATTGCGAGAGTTCGGATTGAAAAATTACTTCGCATTTGACATGTCGGTGCCGCAAATGCTGTGGTATCGGACGCTCGGCTTGCGCTTCTTTACGCGGCAGAGCGAGTTTGAAAAGTCGCCGGCGTTGTATGAAGAGGCGGCGGGCGTTTGGCTCGACGCATTCGACAAAGACGACTGGTTGACGAATGAATTGATTGTCGAGCATCTGTCGAACGGCAAAGAAGTATGCGTCGTCTCTCCGGAATTGCATGATCGCGAGCCGCATGCGTTGTGGTCGAGATTGAAATCGATCGGCGATCGGAATTTTTATCTCTGCACCGATCTGTCGACGGAAGCCGCGAAATTTTTCGGAGGTGAAACGCATTGACGATCAAGGCGATCATTTTTGACATGGACGGCGTGCTGATCGAGGCAAAAGATTGGCATTACGAGGCATTGAACCGCGCGCTGAATTTGTTCGGCTACAACATCAGCCGCTACGATCATTTGGTGACTTACGACGGTTTGCCGACGCGCATGAAATTGGAAATGCTATCGATGGAGCGGAACTTGCCGCGCGCGTTGCATGCCTTCATCAACGAGATGAAACAGCAGTACACGATGGAGATCATCTATCAGAAGTGCAAGCCGACGTTCTATCACGAATACGCGCTGTCGAAATTGCAGGCGGAAGGCTATCGGCTGTCGGTGGCGTCGAATTCCGTGCGCAACTCTGTCGTGATGATGATGCAAAAAAGCAACCTCGAGCAGTACATGGAGTTCATGCTCAGCAATCAAGACGTGAAAAAGCCGAAGCCCGATCCTGAAATTTATACCGTGGCGATCGAGCGATTTAATTTGCAACCGACGGAGTGTTTGATCGTCGAAGACAATCCGAACGGGATTAAGGCGGCGCAAGGCTCGGGCGGGCATGTTTATCAAGTCGAGACAGTCAAAGACGTGAACTACCTGGCGTTGAAGGCGGCAATCCGTCAGGCGGAGGAGGGGATCATATGAATGTGGTTGTGCCGATGGCGGGCGACAGCAAACTCTTCAAAGAGTCCGGTTTCAAGTACAACAAGAATTTTACGGAGATCAATCGCAAGCCGCTGTTTCAGCGCGTGTGCGAATCGATCCGGCAACTCCGCGCGGAGCAATTCATCTTCATCGTCAACAAAGATGACGCGCACAATTACCATATCGGCAAGTCGCTGAAATTGCTGTTGCCGGGCTGTCGTGTGGTGGTGGCGCAAGGGCAGACTCGCGGCGCGGCGTGCTCAATTCTGCTTGCGGCGGAGTATATCGACAACGACGACGAGCTGGTGATCAGCAACGGCGATCAAATTCTTGAAGCCGATCTGCAATCGATTGTCGACAAATTCCGCGCGGAGGATTGGGACGGCGGCATCGTGACGTTTGAATCGGTGCATCCTCGCTGGTCGTACGTGCGGCTTGACGACGACGGCTTTGTGATCGAGGCGGCGGAAAAAGATCCGATCAGCAATCATGCGACGACCGGCTTTTATTACGTCAAGCGCGGGAGCGATTTCGTCTCGAGCGTCAAAAAGATGATCCGCAAAGATGCCGGAGTGAACGGCGTGTATTATGCCTGTCCGGCGTACAACGAGATGGTTTTGCAACAGAAAGTGATCGGGTGTTTCGCGGTCGACAACGCGCTGTATTATCCGCTGACGACGCCGAAGGAGATCGCCGAATATGAACAGCACGTTCGCAATGTTGAAGGAGTGAGTTGATTGAAGAGCGGGAAGTTGAAAGACATGGTGCGCGGTTGGTTTGTCGGGAATTTCGAGCCGACGCTGTACCGGACGAACGATGTCGAGGTCGCGGTGAAGGAATACAAAGCCGGCGATTACGAGGACGCGCATTACCACAAGATCGCGACGGAGATCACGGTCGTGTTGGAAGGTCGGATCAGAATGTTCGGGCGCGAATTCGGACGCGGTGATATTGTGATTGCCGAGCCGAATGACGTGACGCGTTTCGATGCGTTGACGGACGTCGTGCTGACGGTCGTGAAATTGCCGGGCGCGAATGATGACAAGTATCTCGCTGAAGAGGAGGAGAATTGAAATGTTGAATATCGTGGTGCCGATGGCGGGGCGCGGGAGTCGTTTCGCCAATGCCGGCTACAAAATGCCGAAGCCGCTGATTGACGTGCACGGACATTACATGATCGAGTGCGTGACGAAGAATATTGCGCCGCGCATCGAGCATCGGTTTATCTATCTCTGCTTGGCGGAGCATCTCGAAAAATACGATCTGGCGGCAAAGCTCGAGGCGATTGCGCCGAGCTGCGTCGTCGTTCCGGTCGACAGAGTGACCGAAGGCGCGGCTTGCACGGTTCTGCTCGCGCGCGAGTACATCGATAACGACGATCCGCTCATGATTGCCAATTCCGATCAGTACGTCGACATCGACATCAACGATTATCTCGCGGCGGGCGAAGGACTCGACGGCTTGATCATGACGATGTTTGCCGACGACAATAAGTGGTCGTTCATTAAATTCGACGAGAATCGGCTGGTGACGATGGTGCGCGAGAAGGAAGTGATCTCGAACGAGGCGACGGTCGGCATTTACAACTTCGCTCGCGGTCGGGATTACGTGCGCGGCGCGGACGAGATGATCAAGCGCAATCTCCGAGTCAATAATGAATTTTACGTCGCGCCGGTGTATAATCTGATCATCGAAGACGGATTGCGGATCGGATTTTACAATGTCGGTCGGCTCGACGCGGGGATGTACGGGCTGGGCGTGCCGGACGATCTGAATAAATTCATTGCAAATCCGATTTCGCGCAAAATTTTCGGAGGCGACGGCGATGTTTGACACGGCGAAGGTTCAGCGCATGCTGCCGGAACTCGAGCAATTCGTAAGAACGCATTCGGAGATATATCTGCTCGTGCATGGCGGCAACATTCAAAATTTGTTTGCACTGATGAAGCGACTTCAAAACACTCCGCGCGCATTGCTCGTCAACAGTCCGATGCCGCCGACTCCGCAATCGATCCTCGGCGTTCCGGTGAAAGGCTTCGACGAGTGCGTTCGCAATTTCAATCCGAAGACGGGCATTGTCATACTCGACAAAAAATCGCCGCCGAATCCGTTGACAAACATTGCAATCGGCATTGTCGGCGGACAACAACTCAACATTCCGGCGTTTGCGTTGAACGACGAAGAGTGCATGGCACTTTACGACCGCTTGACGATGTTCCGAGTACTTCAACAATACAACGAGGACGGGATCGGCATTTTACCGCCAATTGCTTTGTCGCAAAGACTGTCTCGCGGAATGACGACATTTCTTGATCCCCGTTACCAAAACTTAAAAGTGCAATTTATTGATACACGTATACGTGCGATGCCGAAATTCGATCTCGACGATACAGGTATTGTTGTGCAAGGACCGATCGACTATAACAACAATTGCACTCTCCAAACTGTTTTGCAATACCGAACAATATATCCGCACGTTCCGATAGTCATTTCTACATGGCATAATGAAGCGACCGATCAGTTCCGCACGGCTTGTCAAAAAAATTCGATTGTCATTCTCGAAAACGAATTGCCGTCGACTCCCGGAATGTCACATATTAATTACCAGCTCGAGAGTTCGTTACAGGGAATGAAATATCTCCGTAAAAATACGGCAGTAAAATTTGCGCTCAAAACTCGTACCGATCAAAGATTTTACAGACATGACTTCCTGATTTATTTCCGAAACATGATTAAGGCATTTCCACCGTTCGGCAATAAATTGAAAAAACGCATTTTGGTTTGGGGACATTTTCATAATTCTCTGTGGTGGGCCTTTTTTGTGTCTGATCAATTTTATTTCGGAGCGATCGAAGATATGTTGAAACTTTTCGGTATATCCAAACAAACATCTGCCGAGACCATTCAATATCTCCGACATCTTAATCATTTTGTAAAATTGGAAAACATTGCAAGACGTTATATATGTCCGATACCACATCCCAATCCGCGTCAACTTATGTTAAATCCGAAGGTGAGGCAATTCTACAGAATTTGGGATCGACTTTACTCTTGCGAGGTATATATAGCAAAAACGTTTTATCGTGAATGTATTGCGCCGATAGAACCCGATACTCTGCTTGAAACGTATTGGAATTTCGTTCGAGATTATCTGATATTTGCAGACGGTAATGCGGTTTTGCTGGATTGGCCAAAGTATGAATACAATGCATATGAAGTCAAACATTACTATCACTCGCAGGGAGACAAACTCGATCAACCGAATTGGTTGAGTTTTTATCTCGAAGAGATTGATTGACTTATCGACGCATACTCTGATACAATCACTCGCGATTGGAAGGAGTGATGCGCGATGAAAAAATTTTTGTCATTGCTGATGCTCGGAATGTTGCTCGCAATGTCGACGGCGTTTGCGAAGTCGGACGAGTCTGCGGCTCAACAGCGCGCCGAGATCAGACATATGTCGGCGGAGACTCTCGATCGACTGTATCAAAAATATCCGAACGCGCGCCGTGTAATTCATGAATGTTACGCGTACGCGACTCTTTCAAATGCCGGAGTGAAAGTTCTGCTCTTCGGAGCTTCTCACGGGCGCGGTCTCGCCGTCAACAATCAAACCGGCGAAGAAGTCTTCATGCGCATGAAGGAAGTCAGCGGCGGGCTCGGTCTCGGCGCGAAGGAATACGATCTCGTCTTCGTCTTCGACGATAAAGAAGCGTGGGACTCGTTCATCTCCGGCAAGACGCGCTTCGGCGGCTCGGCAGAGGCAACCGCCAGCGACGGCGTGAGCGGCGGCTCGGTCGAAGGCGCGGATATTGCCGCCAAAGGCACTTGGATCTATCAAATGACAACGAAAGGGCTCACGCTCGAGGCTACTCTCAAGGGCACGAAGTTCTATAAAGACAAGAAACTTAACAATTTCAGCGAGGAGTGATCGGCAATGAAAAAAATATTGGCGGCATTGGTATTGTTGCTCGCAATGAATGCAAACAACGCGACTTCGGCGGCAACTGCCGAAGAACATCTGCCGACTCTGTCTGTGAGCGGCGAGGGAATTGTTGAGGCGGCTCCCGATCGGGCAACGATCTCAATCGGCGTCGTCACGCAGGATCGAGACGCCACGCAAGCCTCCGCATCAAATGCAAAATCCGCGCAAAGCATTGTCAACGCGATCGTCGGACTCGGCATCGAGCGCAGGAATATTCATACCGGCGATTACAATTTCCGCCCGACATATCGGCAGGAAGAAAGCCGCCGCCATGAGATCAGCGGCTACGTCGTCAGCAACTCCGTCAACGTCACCGTCGACAATCTCGAGCTCGTCGGCAAGATCATCGACGCCGCACTCGCCAATGGCGCGAACAACATCAACTCTCTCGACTTTGGCTTTAAAGATCAGAAATCACTCCGAGATCAGGCGTTGGTCGTCGCAATCAAAGATGCTCGACGCAAGGCTGAACTCGTCGCGCGCGAACTCGGCAAATCAATCGTCTCGGTGCAGGAAGTCAATGTAAATGACGGCGGATTTTTCGGCATGCAACGCAATGCAAAGATGATGGCAACGGTCGAAATGTCCATGGACGCCGCCACTCCGATCGAAGCCGGAACGCTCGCATGCTCCGCATCGGTGCATGTCACATTCGTACTGAGTAAATGACGGTCAAAGATCGAAAACGACTTCCGGCTATCGAATACATGCGCGGCATTTCGATGCTCGGAGTCATCGGCATTCACATCGGCTCGCAATACTTGACAAATCCTTCGGCAAACGCAAATCTCGTCGCGCTGTTCGAGATCGCGACGCGGTTCGCGGTGCCGATTTTCTTTTTCATATCCGCATTCGGCTTGTTCTATCGACTCGATCTCGACGCGCCTTTCGACTACGCAAACTTCATGCGCCGTCGGCTGAAGACAGTGCTGATTCCGTACCTCGCGTGGTCGATTTTTTATCTCGCGCACGACGGTTGGTTTTACAACGTCGGATTTCCCGCGCCGGATTATCTCGCAAAAATCCTGTTCTTCGGCATTGCGAAATATCAACTGTATTTCCTCGTGATTTTGATCTGGTTTTACGCGCTGATGCCGCTCTGGATTGCAATCGTCCGTCGGATCACTCCGCGCGGATTGATCGCTTTGCTGATCTTTCAGATCGCATTCGACTACTTCTCGAGCTACAACGCCGCCTTCAATCAATTCGTCTACTCACTGCCGCAAGACGATCTCCTGCGCTGGTTTTTATTCTTCCGACTGAATTGGCTCGTTTTGCATTACATCTTTATCTTCGTGTTCGGCGGTTGGCTCGCCGTGCGTTTCGAGAAGTTCGAGCACTTCATGCACCGGCATTTCATTTCGATCTCGATCGCATTTTTCGCGACGCTCACCGCGCTCCTCACGCATTACTACATCGTCGTCCGCCGCTCGACCATCGAAGCTGCCGTCAATACCGCGCACCAACTCTCGCCGGAAGGCATTCTCTATACAATCGCCGCGTCGACGTTCTTCTTCGCGCTGTTCACCGTCGTCGACTTCGGCGCATTCAATCGAGTGCTGTCGATGCTCGGAAGGCATTCGTATTTCGCTTATCTCGTGCACCCGCTCGTCATCACGTATCTCGTGCTGTTTTTGCAATCGACGGGACGATTGATGACAGCACCGATCTCGATCGCATTTTACTTTGCGACCGTTGCAATTTCATTGACAATCGTCGTCGTCTTCGCTAACATAGGAAAAGTTTTGCCTCTCATCAACAGATTGACGATCGGAAAGTGATTGCATATGTCGATAATCAAAAAATGTTTCGCCGCGTTCGTCGCGTGTATTTTTTTGACCGGAACGAGTGTCGATGCCGCCGCGCGGGTGATTGAGCGAGGCTCTGCCGCGAAAGTCAGTAAACAGCAATTGAAAGACGGCGATGAAGTCGAGTTGCCGTCGATGGATATTCCGCCGATGACAACCGAACCGCCGCCTCCGCCGCCGAAAAAGGAAGAGAAGCCGTTTGATTGGACGGAATGGGCGGATCCCGAAAAACTTCCGAAGCAGACTGATGAGCCGCCTTCAGATCAATCGGATAACCAGCCGAAAACCGATCTGCCGGATTATACCGTTCCCGACGTCGAAACCGAACAATCGAAAACCCCCGAACCTCCTGTTGTCGAAGATGAAGGACTTGAATTCAAAGTCGTGCATCGAAACGGAGTGATGGCGTTTGCACTGATTGCGGCGCATGAAAATTACGAATTGCGCCCGGCACTCGCGCGCGGAATCATTCCGGGGCGGGCAACAGTCAAAAACATGTCCGGAGGAGCGACGGCGGCGATCAATGCAAGTTACTTCGGCTTGAGCGGCGAATTGCTCGGCGTGACGAAAATTGACGGAGTGATCGTCGGCACGACGTACTTCACGCGCTCGGCAATGGGCATCAACGAAGACGGCTCGACAATCTTCGGTCGCGTCGAATATCGCGGCACTCTGTCGAGCGGCGGCATGTCGACCGAGATTGGCGGAGTCAATTGCATGCGCAGCGAAAATTCGATCGTCGTCTACAACAATTTCCAAGGGCGGACGACGGGCACGAATGATTTCGGCTCGGAGGCGGTCGTCGAGCGCGGCATCGTCAAGCTCGTTACGATCGGCAAAGGCAATAATGTAATTCCGGCGGGCGGATATGTGATCAGCGCGCACGGCTCGAAGAAGGATTTCATTCAAAAACTC
>ERZ842401.4579-NODE-4579-length-15962-cov-18.756082_pt1 | contig 15962 bp, 11 predicted proteins | sample MGYA00521270_ERZ842401 | MGnify/ENA primary metagenome ERZ842401 (study PRJEB31892, sample SAMEA3878208) | bioreactor metagenome | biome: Moose rumen | place: Sweden | collected 2011-10 | study: EMG produced TPA metagenomics assembly of the PRJEB12797 data set...
CAGATTATCGGGTCGAGCCCGATAATGACAGCTTAATTCTGTGTAAAAACGGGTCAAGGTGAGATAATGACAGCATACCTTTTGTAACACGTCGGGAAAATTAAATAAAGTTTACTGAGCCGTCGTCAATCATCGTAACGAGAATGTTCGCAATGTGCGGGTCGAATTGTTTGCCGCGCTCTTTGATTATCTCGTTTCGCACGGTATTTCGGTCTTTTGGAGTGGAGTAGGTGCGGTGGCTAGTCATAGCATCGTAGGTGTCTGCAACTGCAATAATGCGCGCTATTTCGGGAATCTCTTTGCCTTTTAAGCCGTCGGGATATCCCTTGCCGTCATATCGTTCGTGATGCCATCTTGCGCCGATTGAGAGCGAGGGCATTTCGCTGACGTTTTTTAATATGAAATAGCCTTTCATAGTGTGCTCTTTTATGTTTTTGTATTCTTCGTCTGTGAGCTGCGACTTTTTATTGATGATGCCGCTGTTCACTCCGATTTTACCTATGTCGTGAACAAGCCCGATGTAATAAATGCGCTGCTGTTCCTCTTCGCTTTTGCCCATTCTGCGAGCTATTTCGCGGGAATACTTTGCAACTCTGACGCTGTGCCCTGCGGTATAGTGGTCTTTTTCGTCAACAGCTTTTGCAAGGGCGGTCATAAACCCTTCGGTCAAGGCGTTTGCTTTGCGCTCTGAATCGATAATTCGTTCATAGTAATTGCTCATATCGCCTATCATCTTATAAAGACTTTTGAACAGCTTTTCTATTTCGTCCCCTGTTTTCACAGACAGCTCAGGTATATCTTTTAAGGATTTGTTTTCGCTGTCTATGGTCATATCCATTAGATATGTCATTGTGTCCAAAGGATATACGACGAACTTTTTTATTTGGTATGTCAAAAAGTAGGCAAGCGGAATTGATGCACTTAAAAACATCATTGCAAGCTGTATTATATCGCGAAAATTATATTTGCCTTTGTGTTCAATGCTGTAGAACGAAACAGCGACAAGGCAGAGAATAACAGCTTCTAAAATCGATATGAGCGCAATGCGAGAGGCTAAAATAGAGTGTTTTTTGTCGTCTTTTGTGCATTTAACGCTGCGAAAATAAACGTATTGCAAAAGCGTTGCTGCGAAGATTTCTGGAATGGCGGTAATAATGTAGTACAAAGTGGGGATATGGGCTAATGAATAATCAGTATCTGCGATTATTTTGAATGTAAGCTCCCAAAGAAAAGTTATGAGCGACACAAATATAAAAAAGGGAATAAACGATTTAGCGGCTGTTTTGTAAAAGTTGTTCTTTGCAAAAAAGACTGCAAGATATATTTCGGCAAGGTAGACGAAAAGGGAATAAACACCCGAAAAATCAGGCGTTGCGAATATCAAAGAAGCGATAAAGATACAAGCAAAGCTCACCATTGCATAGCTCAAACCGCTTATTCCTGCCGTGATGATGACGAAAAAATCTGTGTAAGAGAAATATAAGCCGCTTATTCTAACGACCGTGTGAAAAGGGACTATGCGTGCAAAAATTATGATGATAGACGATAGAAGAGCTAGAAAAATGCGTATTTTCGGAAACGATTTACTAGCAATAAAGACATTTTCCATAGAAGATTACTATACAGTATTTTTTTTGTTTTGGCTATAATATCTGAGGTTGGTAAATGCTTTTAGACTCATTTATTTGTTATTTTGGATAAAGTGCCTTATAATTATAAATATGGCTGATATGTGTTTATATCCAATTGATGAGTTTTTTTTGTTGCAAGTGAAAGTACCGAATGAAATAAAACGAAGCGTGCGGACTTCTCTCTTATTTGCCCTAGAGAAAAGCTAGATATTTGAATAGAGGGCTTTATTCTTGCAATATCGATTTTGAAAGACTGTATCGGAGGTGTGCAAATGACGGATTGGAATGAAGTTGCAGATTTAGATGATTTTATAGAGTTTTTTCCTGGTGCTGTCATTATGCTTTCAGCCGACGAGAATTGTAAAATCTTAAACGCAAACTCAAAAGCATTTGAGCTATATGGCTGTGAAGATTTTGCAGATTTTTTTCACTACACAGGCGGAACGACAAGAGGTCTTGTACACCCCTTGGATTTGAACGATGTCAATGACAGACTTATGACGCAGTTAAAGCTGGATTTAGACAAAGCGACCTATCTCGAATATAGGATTTTGAGAAAAGACACTAAAGTTCGACTTGTTGTTGAATATGGCAAAGTAATAGAGTCAAAATCGTTAGGAAAAGTGTATCTAGCCTTTGTTTTCGATGATTCGCAACATTTAACGAGAGTATTAAAAGCGATGGAGCCGCACTTTTTTAAAATCGTAAAGACAAATGCTGAAAATGATAAATTTGTTGTGATAAAAGATTTGACAGCAGATAATTCGCACTTAACGAAACGCCATTCTCAAAATCTCATTAATTTTGCACATAGCGGAGCAATTTACCCTAGTGAAGTGGAATACTTTTTAACTCATATGAGCAACGAGTATTTAACTAGGTATTTCAGAGATGGAAACAATAATATGCTTATCCGCTATCGAAGAAGGTTCGGCGAAGATTTTAAGTGGGTAACAATGATTGTTTCGAGGGCGGAAGAATACACCGATGATAATTTGGCTTTGACGATATTTATTCGCTTTTCTGATGCTGATTTCTTAGAGAAAAACGAGGCATCTCATAAAAATGCGGTTATTTCTGGCTTAACGCACGGCTACGATTCTATCTATATTCTTGATACAGAGAAAGTTGCGGTAACTGCGTATAAGCTGGGTTCCTCCCTTGCAAAAAAGGTCGATTCTAAAATCAGCACGCAATACGCCGATTATATTGCCGCTAATGCTGCGTATGCAAAGGCTTTTGTTTGTCCAGAAGATAGGGAAAAGTATCTTTTAGAAACTTCTGTAGATTACATACAGAGAATGTTGCTGAGAGCTCCTCGCTATGATGTGCTTTTTAGGCAGTATCGCGATAAAGACACTCTTGAGCATATTCAAGTAAATATTTCTCCGATGGATTATTTAGACAAAACGCACGTTATCTTGGCTTATCGGAACATAACAGAGCAGGTGAATGAAACAAGGGTAAAAATGGCAGAAAGCCGCACTGACGAAATATTGCGTGCCGTTTCTATGGATTATGTGTTCTTGCTCGAGATTGATTTAGACACAGAAAAAGAAAAGCATTATTTTGTCTATAAAGACAAGCGATTTGAGATTCCTGAATGGTCAAAAAGCAATGACTTTCGCGAATGTGTGCTAGATTATGCAAATGAGTTTGTAGCTCCTCATGACAGAGATAGATTTAGAGAGGAAACAAATCTTGATTCTCTCAAAAAGCGATTGGCGAATGAAAAGTGTTTTACTTTGAGCTATGATGTGGTTATTCGTGGAAAAGCTCGTCGTTTTCAAGGGCGTTTTGTCATGCAGACGAATGAGTATGACTCTGATAAAATTTTCGTAAGCACACGAGATATTACGCCAAATTAAACAATATATATTTATATGTGGTGTTGTGATATAAAAATAAAAATGGTATACTCATTTCCATTATGGCAGGTTTTTACGATTCTTTTGATGTTGTTGTAGTCGGAGGCGGTCATGCTGGAATTGAGGCATGTCTTGCGTCTAGCCGAATGGGATTAAAGACCATTCTAATAACTCAAACAATAGATTCTATCGGGCGTATGAGTTGTAATCCGTCTATTGGCGGCATTGCAAAGGGAAATATTGTGCGTGAAATTGATGCGCTCGGCGGCGAAATGGCAAAGCTCATCGACAAATCGATGATACAATTTAGAATGTTGAATAAAAGCCGCGGTCCTGCCGTACAATCTCCGAGAAGCCAAGCAGATAAATTGGTTTATGCTAATTTGGCCAGACAGACGGTAGAAAATACTGAAAACCTTTCAACTTTAATGGATACTGTTGTAAAAATCCTTACAATAGAAAGCGATACTCCTCTGCCTCCGAATAGCGACAGCTCTGCAAGCATTGGTACAATTCCTGGCGAGGTGAGGTCGAAAAGCACGACAAGCCAAAGGCAAAAGGTTATCGGGGTGGTAACAGAGCGGGGAAGAGTGATTTCTTGTCGCTCTATCGTGTTGACAACAGGTACTTTCTTGGGGGGGCGCATTTTTATCGGTGAGTACGATGCTACGTGCGGAAGACTGGGCGAAGGAGGCGCGTTTGGGCTGACTCAAAGCCTGCAAGAGCTAGGATTTACTACAGGCAGGCTAAAAACAGGAACACCGCCTCGTATCTTAAAGCACACTGTTGATTTTTCTGTGCTAGAAGAGCAAGCAGGAGATACAGAGGTTATTCCGTTCAGCTTTGATAACGAAAAAATCGAGCGTCCGATGGTTCCCTGTCATCTTGTGTATACAAATGAAGAAACGCATAAAATCATAAGAGCAAATATACATCGTTCGCCGCTTTATTCTGGCAAAATCAGCGGAGTTGGTCCTCGCTATTGTCCGTCTATCGAAGATAAAGTTATGCGCTTTGCAGAGAGAGAACGACATCAATTATTTGTCGAGCCTGAAAGCCTCTTAACCGACGAAATATATCTCAATGGTCTTTCTTCTAGTTTGCCAGAAGAAGTGCAAGACGCATTTTTAAGAACAATGCACGGATTTGAGAATTGCACGGTCAGCCGTCCAGGATATGCTGTTGAATATGATTATGTAGAGCCGACGCAGCTTTTTCCATCGCTTGAAACAAAGAGAGTTGCAGGGCTTTTCAATGCAGGGCAGATTAACGGCACATCTGGCTATGAAGAGGCTGCGGGGCAAGGACTTGTTGCTGGAATCAATGCTGGCTACTATGCAAAAGCTCATATCAGTGAATGTGGAGCTCTCAAAAAGCCTACTGCAGACACAAAAGACGCAATTGCGCTTGCACAGTCGATTGAAGATGAAATGAAGCAGAGCGGGCTTGATACGTTTAGAAAGATTCCAGTGTGGCAGCCTTTAGTTTTGGGACGCGACGAGGCATATATCGGCGTTTTAATCGATGATTTGGTAACGCTTGGCACAAAAGAGCCGTATCGCATGTTTACTGCGCGCGCAGAGTATCGCCTCAAGCTCCGACATGATACTGCAGACAGAAGACTGTGTGAAAAGGCCTTTAGAGCTGGCTTAAAGAGTGAAGCGCAAATGTCAAGGCTTACTGAAAAATATTCGGCTGTTGATAAAGCAATAGAGCTTTTGAGCAAAGATGAAAAGGCTGAAAATCCTGGATACTCCGAAGCTATTTGGGAGCTTGCGCAGGAAGATTTCAAATATCGCTACTATATCCAAAAACAAGATGCGAGAATTGCAAAAATGCATAAGATGGAAAATGCAAAGATTACGCCTGATTTTGACTATGGCGCGATTCCTTCTCTTTCTGCTGAAAGCAGAGCAAAGCTAGAGAAAGTGCGACCGCTTACCTTGGGACAAGCAGGACGCATTTCAGGTATTCGCAATAGCGATATTATGCTTTTAATGGTCTATTTGCGCTAATGAGTTTTGAACCGCACTATTATTTTTAGAGTAGTGCGGTTTATTTTTTGAAAAAGGCTACGGATAGAGCGTAATCCATTCATTTAGGAATTCAAGCATAAATTGTTGAATATCGCTAAAATACTTCTTTTGGAATCGACAGACAGGAATTCCTATATATCTAAAGTGCCAGCATTCCCACTTATATCCTGTTACATCTTCATAGCCATCTGGAAAGCTTAAGCTCCAACCGTATTCTGCGGCGTGTGTATAAAGCCACTTGCACTCTTTTGTATAAAAGAATGAATCATCTATAGAACCGAAATCTATTGCAGTGCCGAGCTGATGTTGACTTGTTCCTGGTCTGCTCGATTCTCTTTCTGCCTCTTCTTCCCCGTCTATCTGTACCCAACGATTAAATACTGTTTGCTGATATTGATAAGAGCGATAGGCAGAGTTTACAGAGAGCTTTATTCCGTCTTTTATCGCTTCGCTCGCCATTGAATCAAGTGCGACGGCTGCATCTCGGCGTAAATATATGCCGCTTCTGCCTACTGAATAAGTAGAGCCTGTAGAAAGCTGCACTAGGTCGGATGGTTCATATCCGTCTGGCAAATAATGCTTTTTGTCGCAAAGGTATAAAAGCGATACACCGTCGCGAATGGTGCTGCGGTAAAAAAGGAGTGCGGAATTCACATCTGCCAAAAACTCATCTATGTTGTCAATTTTAATCGCTTGTCTTGCCCGCGGAGAAAGACGCTGCAAGACCGCATTTACAGAATCAAACTTTGCTTTTTCTTTTGCAAGTCTCTCGTTTGCTTGTACACTTGCAATTCTGTCTTCTTCGGCAATTCTCTTTTTTGCTCGTGAAGAACCTATACAGCTAGAAACTGCTATAAGAATGAAAAATGATAGAACAAGAAGACTTATCTTTATAATAAAGAGCTTATTTTTTACAGCATATTCTATGATTTTATTGTAATAAGAAGAAAAACTATTCAATTTCGGTCACCGAATGTACAAATTGGAATGTGTCAGAAAAGCCAGTTGCGTCAATAACCCTTTTTGCAGCATCGGAGGGATTCATAAAATACAGCATTGTTCCCATTCTGTCGGCTTCTTTGAATGCGCCCATAAACAAGCCCATACCTGTAGAATCAAGTGCCGTTACGTTTGACAAATCCAAAACCACGAATGCATCTTCTACATACATCAATAGCTTTTGTTTTAATTCTGCTATCGTATATGAATTGACAACTCCGCTCAACTCAATGAGTACATAGTTTGAGCCGAATTTTTCAGTCAAAGTGAGTTGGTCCATTTATATCTCCCTTTATTTTTGTCCTTGGTACTTTATCACAAGCACGCTTACATCATCGCTTAATTCTTTTGCCGCAAACTTCACGAGTGCATCATAGGTGAATTGTGCCATACGGGAAGCAGGATACGTCAAGTTCTCTAAGAGAGTATCTTGCACTCTTGTTTTTCCGAATATTTCTCCGCGGAGAGAACTTGATGTAATTAAGCCGTTTGTACAAGATAAGATAATATCGCCTTTGTTCAGTTTTACTTTTTTGACCTTTATCAATGTACTCACATCGTCCATAAAGCCCAAAACTCTGCCGTCGCCTTGAATCTCAATGACGTTATTATAAATCTGATTGTACATAAACAAAGCCGCCGTACCGCAGTTTACATAATACAGCGTATCGCTTGAATAATCCATAAGAATGAATACCCCTGCAAAGAACGTGCCTAATGGCAAACTCTTTGAAATAAAGTAATTCACCTTATTCACAAGCAGCTTAAAATCAGATGTTTCGACAAGATAAGTGCGGATAATCGACTTTAAGATGACCATACTCATAGAAGCTGAAATTCCTTTGCCGCTCAAAGAACCGATGATGTAAATGTATTTATCTTCGGAAAGTTTGATAATATCGATGAACTCGCCGCCGATGTTGTGAGCAGGAACCATGATATAGCCCAAATCAGCTTTTGGATTTGTCATCTTGTCCATATTTTCCTGAATAGAAGTGATAATCTGTTCAGACATACGGATTTCACGGTTTACTGTACCGACAACAGTTTCATTGACGATGTTTTTCATATAAAAGCCGACGACGAAGAAGTACGAATAGAGCTTGTTAAACAGCGCATAATCCACATCGTCATACATATTTTCATCTTTCTTTGCGCCCAACACTATAATACCGATAATGCGCCTGCCTTCGTGAAGCACGATAAATGCATCTGAATTAGTCGCCTTGAAAAACGAAAGCAAATCTTGTCTAAATGGCTGATAAATGTATTGCGTTTCGGCGTTAATGCGCAACACGACTCTTTGGTTTATGTTCCAAAGCCCGTCTAGCATAGAGCTGTTTATCGAAATAGAAAATCTGTCTTCTTCAGGAAGCGGATTGGTGCTATACGTTACTTCAAGCTCTCCCCTGCCGTTATCAACCATAATCGAAAGCGAGGTTGTGCGCATATTTGTTTTGAAGATAGTAAAGAGCTGATTTAAGATATTTGACGGCTCTGTGTTAAAGTCAATCGCTGCAATGTCGTCTTCAAAGTTCTTTGCCGATTGAGAATCGCGGAATTGGCTTCGGCGACCATACATTTTGAAAATCTGGTGAGAAAGTGTTAAAACAAGACCTGTTGCAATGGTGATAACTATCAAAAAATGTATTTCATAGTTTCTCATCAATGGATAAAACAGCGCAAATATTAAGCCGCCTAAAAAGCTGGTAAGCACATAGCGCGTTAAAAATCGAGTTGCAGTTGTTGAGATAAACTCAAAATCATAGAGCATATTGTGTGTTGATGCTTGAATAAACAAGAGCATCACAAGCACATGAGAAAGCGTGAAAAGCGTGTTGAACATCGGTACTCTTGCCGCGCCGTGCGCAATCAATAACGCTACAAGCCACCCTAAAGCAATGCCCGTTGCATTCAAATACATCTTCTGGCTGTCGATTTTAGAAGAGATATTTTCGCTTCTTACCAACATCATCAACGCGGCTTCCGCAGGGATAAAGACTGCGAAAATGCCGAAAAAGAGTTCTTCCCAATTTAATCTGACAAGCTCTCCGAGTTGCCCTGAAAAAACATATTCTGAATCGATATAAAATCCGCAATATTTATTTATTGTAAATGAGTGTATCTTTGTAAAGACGATGTAAAATGCCACGAGCGTGCAAAGCGAAAAAGCGATTTTCCACGGAAGAGGCGTTTCATATTTTGGAAAGTTTACACAATAGTTCGCAGTCATTAAGAAGAACACAGCTTGGTCGAGCAAATATAATCTGCCTATAAAGAGCATAAGGCGCGCAGGAGCGACGGAACTTATCAAAATACAAAATGCTGAAAATCCTGCAATGGAGGAAAGAACTAATAAAAGAGGAATAAGAGGATTGTCCGCTTGGCTTCCTGTGCGAGTATCTACATAAATAGATAAGAGTATGCACATAATCGCAATGACGATGTTTAAGACAATGTAAATCATAAATCAGCCTACCTTTGCAACAAGCATTGTTACGTCGTCTCTGAGCTTTTTTCCACCGTTATGCTCTTTTATCAAAGCAACAACATTGTTAATGAATTCTCTAGGAGATTTAGACGCGCTTTTTTTCAGCGTTTCTGTAAATATTTCGGTGTTTCCCAGCTCTATTCCTTCCTCGTTCATTACTTCTGAAACGCCGTCAGACGCCATTAAAATGACATCGCCGCGGAAGAGCCTTTGTTCTGCAACAGTGATGTCGTCAAGGTCAATAATTCCCACAATAGAGCAGTTAGAAGTCAGCGGCTTTATTCGGTGTCCTGTTGGCGATTGCGTGATTACCACAGGGTCAGACATAGAAGCATTTACATAGCGGATATTCATCTTTTTTGTGTCGATAATGCCGATGAACAAAACCGTGTATTTATCTTGCAGCTTCATTCCCTTGATAGCGGTATCGATAGATTTAATAACGTTTACTAAATCTTCTTTGTTCGCCATAATCTTCACGGTATTCATCACCAAGCCCATAACTAACGCCGCCGCTAATCCTTTTCCCGAAACGTCGCCTAACATCACCAGCGTTTTGTCTTCGCTGAGCTTTTCAACCCAATAATAATCGCCAGAAACATTCACAAGCGGCTTAAAATAGGAAGCAATATCCACATTATCCAACACAGGCAGCGTCATCGGCAAGAACGCTCGTTGTGTTTCTGCGAGTTGGTCCCATTCCTTAGACAATTCTGCAATGTCGGTGAGGTCAGAAATCGTGCTTGTTCTGCGCTGAAATCGGCAAAACTCTTCAAATAATCTCGGATAAATGACTAAATCAAAAAGCCTTGTGTAGCGGCAGAAAATAAAAAAGTGCTGTTGATTGTTCACCAAAAGAAGCCCGCGCGCATTTTTGTGCGAAGAAACCACTCCGAAATTCTCTCCGAGATAATACAGCCCGCTTTTCCAATCTGAATCGAAGTTCAATTCAAGCGTGCGCATTGTTTCTTTTGAAATGGTGAGGCGGTCGGGACTGTTGTATAAAACATAGTTTTTGCGCCTATCGATGTAGAAGACCGAGCAATCCGCTTTTTCCTCCAAAATCTTGCCGATGACTTCATAAAAATCGTCGAGCGTGTAGCAAAAGCGCAAATTGTCGATGAACTCTGATAATAGCGAAGTTTCTTTTGTGTACAAAACATTGTTTTCAATTTGCTGGTCTGCATACGCTGTGGTAACGCCGCCTATAAACTGCAATATGCAAAGCACCGTTGTTACTACAAGGCAAATGAAAAAGGGATTATAAGACTGAATAACAGGATAATGAGGAACGATTGACAGCGTGATGAGCAAAAACGACGCTAAAATAATTAAACTTACAATTACTAAAAAAAATCTTCTACGAGCTTTATACATACTTTTATTATAGCACAAAATACTATAAAACAATACCTTTTTTTATCCCACGACCGTAAATCTTTTTCCCCACGGTCGTAAGCAAGTCTTATTTACGAGCGTGGCGCAAAATATTTACGACCGTAAGTGTATCACTCCCACGTCCGTAGTTATGTTACACCCACGACCGTGGTAAAGGAACACACACGTCCGCGGTAAAGGAACACACACGTCCGCGGTAAAGGAACACACACGTCCGTGGTAAAGGAACACACTCGTCCGTGGGAATGATGCAAGATAAAAAAATTACTTCAATAACTCAGTAAATGGCTTTGTCAGATTGTCGCCAGAGTATGACGTAACCTTAAAGCGATAAGGGCTTTCGGAGCTTTGGGCTAGATATTTGTTGTCTTCGCCTTTTTCAGAGAGGGTAACGCTGACTGTTTTGTCTTTGCTCTTTATTTCGATAGTGGCTTTTTCGCTCAAAGGGGTTTTGTCGCTTTCGTCTGTCCATTCGCTTGCAGAAAGATTTGCAATAGCAGACACCCACGAAGCAACTTTTGTGCTGTCCACTTCCGCCATATCAGATTTCCATTCCGAAGCTTCTCCATCTTGTGTTGCAGGAAGACGAGAAACTGAGAAAGATGAGCCGTCTGCATAGGTGATGCTCACTTTTTCGATGTCGGTTGTGGCAAAAGAATAAATGCTGTTGTCGCGGAATTGTTCCACAGTAGAGCTGAAAAGGGATGCAAGAGAGCCTGAAGCCAAGCAAACTGCCTTTTCTCCGTCTACTCTGATGTACGTTTGTCCTCCTGTAACAGAGGCTTTTCCCACTTCGATAGTGCGCAGTAGCGTTTCTCCCGACCATACTTTGACGCTAATCACATTTTCGCTGTCTAAACCGTACAGAGAAGCCGTCGCGTCGTTCACGCTTGAAGAAACGGTATCAAGTATCTTTATGCTTTTTAATTGCTCTAAGACCTGATTTACTTTGCTTTCATTCGCCTTGTATTTGCCGACTTTCCAGCCGTCAGTGCCGTTTGTAAGCGTAATCTCGCCGCTTTCTTTAGAAGAAAGGTTTATCGTTCCGACATCGTCGCTGTTAAGAGTGAGCAGTTTTATCGTGTTTTTGTTTGATGTCGCAATCTGTACCACATACACCGCAAGCAAAAATACGGCAATGCAAAACAGAATTATCTTTCTCTTACCCATTTACTTTGCCTCCCCATCATTCTTTTGTGTATTGTCTTCTCTCACTCTGTCCCCTTCGCGAGCGTCATTTGGGTCGAATTGAGAGCGAATAGCTTTTTTGTGCGCCACTCTCTTGCTCCAAGCAATAAGACCTGCCACTGCAACCAAAAGAACGAGTACATACTGATTAAACAATTTGGCAAATGCAACCGCCGCGCCGTTTCTTACGTTGAGCGCATTGAGCGATGATAAGCCCTTTGTGCGCATAGAACACAAATCTTCGCTGCCGTTTAGATAGTCGATGACGTTTCGCACAAAAATAGCAATCGGCTGGCTTCCGTTTTCGTCGATGAGCTGCGGACTGGTGATAGTAGACGTTGCTGCAATAAAGATTTTGCCTTTCTGTGAGCTTTTTGAAAGGTGTTCGATTGCAGTTAGGTCAATATCGGATTTTTCTCCCTGCTCGTCTTCTTTTTGTGCGCTTGTGCTTACAGGGCTGTCGAATGCGCTTTTAAACGAGCCTTCAAGCATAACAGCAAGGTTATAGCTTTTCATCTCTTCAGCCTTAGGAGCAGAAATCATATTTGGATTTAAGATAATACCCTCGCTCTTTAGCCACGATTCTGCTGAGGAATGAGCCAAAACCGTTGCTTTTACGTCAGTATTTTTTTCAGCCTCGCTTATATCGATAGCACCGCTTTGCACAAATAAGACATAGCCTAAATTAGAGCTGATAACGCTTTGCTGATTCAACTCTTTTTTCTGCAACATCGGCACCCAATTCAAATCGAGTTTGCCCATTCCCTGCTGTGTTGTCGAATAGCATTTTTTGTCGAAAACATAGCCCTTTTCGATTTTTGCGCCGTATGAATCGAGGAGCTTTGAAAGTCCCGTTTCAATCGGTTCATACGTCGGCTGATTATAGAAAAAGGTTTGCTGTCCGCCCGATTGCACTTCCATAAATGGGTCGATAAACAAAGCTAAATTGCCGCCTTTCATCACGAATTGGTCGAGCTTGTACAGCTCTGCTTCGCTCAATTCTGTTTTTGCCCCGTTTACGACAATCGTAGAAATTCCTGCGGGAATTGCGTCTTTTGAAAGGTCGATTTCTTTGAAAGAATAGCTGTCTTTTATCAAGTTCTCAAATAAAGCTGCGCCTGCTTGATTATCGCTTAAATCCGCCTCCTCGTGCCCTGTAACATAGCCGATGACTTGCACTTTAGATACAAGGGCTTTGAGCGTGTCTTGTATATTCTCTTCAAGGTCGTCTAATCCTGCCACATCATAGCCGAAAAGACTTCTTTCAACTCCGATAGGAACAGCTTTTGCATTGTCTTCGCCCTCAAGCACTAAGCCTAAAACGCCCCTATATTTTTCGCCGCTTCTTGTTGTCCAGCTCAAAGCTTGTATTGCAAAGGTGTTCGCTAAATAGTCGATTTCGTCATCATTAGACGGCGTTTCGCTTTCAAAGTCGATTCTGTTCATATTGCGCATATTTACATTGCTATACGCTTCTTTCACCACTTTTTCAAGTTTTGCATTGTCTATTCCAAGCACACTCAAAGACGGGCTTGCATAGAGCGTTAATTTCACTTTGCCGCTTAAACCTGCGAGTGCGTTTGTGGTAGAAATCATATTTGCGATTTTTGTTGTTATCTTGTATTCCAAGCCGTCGCTGCTCGAAATCTGGTCTATCACTTCGATTCTGTCAGCATAGAGAATAACAAGCCCCATCCAAGCCTGCTTGAAGCCCACTTCATTATTCTTTACTTCTTGAATCTGAATTTGCTTCAAGTTGTACTTTTGCGCCATTTCTTGATTTTCGGCACTCTCCATATCATAGAACTCATAGCTAAACTTGCCGTTGCTCTCTCCCTTATACTCTACGAGCAAATCGCGAACATATTGCTCAACAGTGTTATATGGCGATGGCAAGTTTTGAGAAAAGAACACTTTTATAGAAAGCGGCTCTTCCAAAGTCTTTACGCTTTGTTTGCTTACTTTAGAAAGAGAATACGTTTTGTTCTGCGTTAAATCGAAGCGCAAAAATGCCTTGTTTGAAACGAGGTTTGCAAGCACTAAGACGATGAGAAAAAGAGCAAAGTCGCTTGCTGGATTTTTAAGCCATTTTAGAAAGTTTTTCATTTTAGCCTCTCATTCCATTTTGAATTGATTTTACCGTAAAGCCAAAAAATACGGCAGTAACAGAAAGAAAATACAGCAAATCTCTTGTGTCGATAATACCGCGTGCGATAGAGTCAAAGTGGCTCGTTGCCGAAAAAAAGCCTAAGAGAGAAACAAGCGGAGATGGCAAGAGGATAAGAAAAGAAGACATAAAAGCAAGCACTGCACAAAGTGCGAATGAAACAAAGAACGCAATAATCTGATTTTTTGTTACTGATGAAGCAAAAAGACCGATAGCAGTGAACGAAGAAATCAAAAAGAGCGCGCCTAAGTATCCGCCAATGATAGGACCTGCGTCAACTTTGCCGAATGAAGAGGCGGTGAGTACATAAAAAAGGGTAGGGAGCAACAACGCGATAGAGCTTACAACGCCAGCGATGAACTTTGCCGTAACGATTTCGAGAGGCGTTACAGGAAGCGTCAAAAGCGTTTCAAAGCTGCCGATTCTCTTTTCTTCTGCAAAAAGCCTCATTGTGATGGCAGGCACAAAAAAAGAAAGCAGCACAGGTAACAAAGAAAAAAAGCCTCTCAATTCTGCTCTATTTAATAGAAAGAAAGTCGAGAAAAACAAGAGTCCCGAAAATACCAAAAACAAGCAGCCGACGATATAGGCAATAGGGCTTGAAAAATAGGAGCTTAGTTCCCTTTTAAGCATAGTTTGCACGCTGTTTTTCATTTTTCTCCTCCGTTTGTAGTCGCTGTGATTTCGTGGAACACGTCTTCAAGGCTGTTCTTTTTCATCGAAAGCTCGTAGAGTCCCCAGCCTTTTTCGATAATCGCCTTTGCAACTTCTGCTCTGCAATCAGTGTTTAGCGTTGCGATAACAGAAACAGCTTCTCTTTCTCCCTCAATTTTTTCAGCCTGTGTATCAAGCGTAACAGAAGCAACTCCATTTATAGAAGAAAGAAGCTCTTTCAGTTCTGCTTCTGTGCAAGATGTGGCAGTAAGAAGCAATGCGGCTTTGTGTCCGTAGCGTTCTTTTAGCTCGGTAGTAGAGCTGTCTGCCGCTAAGCGACCGCGCGAGATGATGATAACACGGGAACACATCATTTCTACTTCGCTTAAAATGTGGGTTGAAATTATAACGGTTCGTGTTTTTCCGATTTCTTTGATTAAGTCGCGAACGTCTACCGCTTGATTCGGGTCAAGTCCGCCTGTTGGCTCGTCCAAGATTAAAATTTCAGGGTCGCTCATAAGTGCGTGAGCAAGCCCGACTCTTTGCCTGTTGCCGCGCGAAAGCTCTGCAATATTTTTGTGCATAACTTCTTTTAATCCGCACTCTTTTGCGAGCTTTTCGACTTTGCTTACATCTTGCCCCTGCATTTTTGCGATGTAGCAAAGATAATCATAGACAATCATATCAGGATACAACGGCGCACTTTCTGGCATATATCCGATTTTTGCTTTGCATGCAACGCTGTTTTCGACGATGTTCATTCCGTCGATTTTAACTTCTCCTGCGCTTGGCTCTAAAAAGCCCGTAATCATACGCATTGTTGTGGTTTTGCCAGCACCGTTCGGCCCTAAAAGACCTACGATTTCGCCTGTTTGAATAGAAAAACTGATGTCGTCTACAGCACGGAAGTTCCCAAAGAATCGGGAAACGTGCGATAATTCAATCATTACGACCCTCCGAATATTTTTTTCTTCATCTTCCTAACTGTTTCAAAATCGTATCGATATATCGGTTAAGGGTCAACCGTCCTAGCCACTTTTGTCTAAAAAAATCTTGTTGCACACACGCAGTGTGTTTTGAAAAGCACAGCTAGTTTTGTAAGGCAAAGGCTGAGTTGCACACACGGGGTGTTTTAAAATAAAAAGCCACACAGATTCGATTCGGTAGTAAAAGAATCTATGAGGCTTTTATAAAATATAGGTTATGCTTATGGCTAAAACTATTTGCCTGCGATAACTACAGTGTTCCAGTTGTTCGGGTCGTCTAATAATCCGTACTGTCTGCCTTTGAGCAAATGCTGCAACTTGTGCGCCACAGGACCTTCTTTGCCGTCGCCAAAGACCACTTTGCGCCCGTTGAGGTCGGTGAGAGAAGACATAGGGCTGATTCCTGCCGCTGTTCCCGTAACAAAGAACTCCGCCGCGTTTTCAAACACTTCGTCCACGCTTACCGCTCGCTCTTCCACCTTCATTCCTGCTTCTTTTGCAAGCGCAATAACGCTCTTTCTGGTGATTCCTGGCAAAATCGTGT
>ERZ842401.4581-NODE-4581-length-15961-cov-3.504338_pt1 | contig 15961 bp, 16 predicted proteins | sample MGYA00521270_ERZ842401 | MGnify/ENA primary metagenome ERZ842401 (study PRJEB31892, sample SAMEA3878208) | bioreactor metagenome | biome: Moose rumen | place: Sweden | collected 2011-10 | study: EMG produced TPA metagenomics assembly of the PRJEB12797 data set...
AATTTTTTTCCAGCACTGGTGTCGGGAGTAATAACAGGTACAGTGTTTGAACTTGTTCAGTGGGGTTATTTTTCATTGCAGGTTGGAGCAAGCAAAGCGGGTGCAATATACGGAAGTTTTGCCGCGCTTCCTCTGTTTTTAACATGGATGCAGATAGCTTGGACTATTGTACTTGTTGGGTGCGAGATTTGTTATTCTATTCAAAATGTCAACAAATATAGTATGGACAATGAGCAGATAAGCCATAAAACCGAAAAATTACTTTCTATGCTTGTTATGATGCATATAACCAAGGAATTTGCAGCAGAAAAAAAACTCGACGACCGTGCTTGGGCCGACAAATTGGAGATTTCTACTAAGATGTTCAACCGTATTTGTGCGCGACTTTGCGACGTTGGGCTGCTTGCAGAACTTAAAGAAGGTGAAAGTGAAACTCGTTTTTTTATTCCTGCGATGGATATAAACCAAATAACTGCCAATGTTGTGTGTAGCAGAATAGAAAATTTTGTACCTGTTAATCAAAATCCTTATGCCAACAATATTGCTTTTAAGATAAAGGAATTTTTTAAAATAAATGATTTTGAGCGCATAGAAAATTTTAAGATTCCAAAATCAAAAGAACTTCAGCGCGTGGTTAAAGAATGGGACGAAATAGAAAAACATGGAACAGATAATTTTGGTAACATGCTTTTAAAAGATTTGTAGTTTAATGGAAAAATTGATAGAAATTGTTGATGGAATACCATCGGTTTATGGGTTGGAATGGAATAATGCCATAAATCTTACTATTAATAAAGGTGAAAATCCATCAATTGTAGGTTTAAATAATGCAGGAAAAACTCTTTTGGCAGAAATTTTTTCAAGTAGAGTTGCTTTAAGGCAAGGAAGTATTAGTTTTTCGTTTCTACCAAAAGGTGTAAGTTATAAAAAAAATGCAGTGGTTAGAGCCAGTTTTGAGTCGGCTTATCTGCTTGCCGATTACAATTCAATGTATTATTCGCAGCGTTTTTCTGCCAGCGAAAACGATTTGTCGCCAACTGTAAAACATATTTTAGACGATATGGAGGGCGAACAAGAAACTAAAAAAAAATGGATAAGCAAGTTAAGACTCGAAAATCTATTTGACAAGCATCTTATAATGCTATCATCTGGTGAGTTGAGACGGTTTCTTATTGCAACTATTTTAATAAAAAAGCCTAATCTTATAATTTTTGACAATCCATTTATTGGTTTAGACGCTCAAATGCGAGCCGAACTTGATTTGCTTTTTAAAGAGATTGCACATTTTCAAAATATGATTTTTGTTGTGCCATCGGTATCTGAAATACCAAGTGTATCAAAATCTGTTGTTTTTGTTAATGATTTTTGTGTAGTAGGAAAATACGATAAAGAATGTTTTGTTGGTAAAGAAAATATTTTAAATACAACAGATTGTCAACCTATAAATATAGATTTTCTTGAACCAGAGCATCAGAATCTTAGAGAGTTTGAAAATGTAGCCGTGTTAAAAAATATAACCATAAAATACCCTAATCGCACATTGTTTGAAAATTTCAATTGGACAATACGCCGTGGCGAAAAATGGGTATTGCAAGGAGCAAATGGCAGTGGCAAATCAACTTTACTTAGCCTTATAACTGCCGATAATCCAAGAGCTTATGCTATGGATATTACGCTTTTTGATATTCCGCGTGGTTCTGGCGAAAGCATTTGGGATATAAAAAAACGTATTGGATATATTTCGCCAGAAATGCATCTGTTTTTTCGTGAAAATCAAACTTGCGAAAAAATAGTAGCATCAGGTTTATACGATACACAAGGGCTTTTTAGAAAGTGTAGTGAGCAACAATTGGAAAAGGCTCGTAAAATGCTCGCACTTTTCAATATAGAACATCTTGCACAAAAATCGTTTTTAAAAATTTCTGATGGTATGCAGCGATTGGTGTTATTGGCACGAACGATGATAAAAAATCCCGATTTGCTTATTCTCGATGAGCCTTTACATGGGCTTGACGATCAAAATCGTAGTTTGGCTGCTGGTGTAATAACGCGTTTTTGCGCCCAACCGCAGAAAACGCTTGTTTTTGTTACCCACAATACCGATGAAATACCCAATTGTATGACTAATAAACTTAAACTTTAAATAAAAATGAAAAACAAAATTATTTTAGTTATTTTTATAGTTTTCTTAACTATTACAAATCTAAATGCACAAAACAAACTACGTGTATCAATCCTTGGCGATTCATATTCAACGTTTGAAAATTATATTCCACAAGGCAATGAACCGTGGTATTTTCAAAAACTTGACACTAATCGTACTGATGTATGTAATGTAAGGCATACTTGGTGGTGGCAGATGTTAACAAATGGTGGTTTTTTGTTAGAAAAAAATGATTCTTATAGCGGTGCAACAATTTCTTATACAGGGTATAACGACGAGGATTATTCACCACGCTCGTTTATAACCCGTTTGCCCCGCCTTGGTAGCCCTGATATTATTATAATTTTTGGAGGTACCAACGATAGTTGGGCGGATGCTAAGGTTGGTAATTATCAATACGAAAATTTTACTCGTGGCGATATGTTTTTTTATCGTCCAGCACTTGCAAGACTTTTAGACGAGGCGCAAGGTAGATACCCTAACGTTAAAATTTATTTTGTTATTAATAGTGAATTGCGTCAGGATATTGTAGAATCAACACAAACTATTTGTAAACACTATGGTATAAAATACATTCAGTTGAAAAATATCGACAAACATTGGGGACATCCAACTATTAGCGGAATGAAATCAATTGCAAATCAGATACTTGATTTTATAAAAAAAGATTAATAAACTACATTAAAATTCTCCACATTGCAAGTTTTTTTATAACAATGCTATGTGGGGAATTTTTATGTTAACTAATTTGGTTAATATTCAATTTTGTCGATTTTATTGTTCCAAATGTTAAACACTTGTGCACCCTCTTTTTCCATAAGGCGAATAGAAGGTATGCTTCTTGTAGCAGGGTCTATGTTGATTTCTTTGTAAATAAAATCATCGTCAAAACCGCCTGAGGCAGCGTCTTTTCGTCCAGCAGCGTAATAAATTTTTGATATATGAGCCCAATATATCGCACCAAGGCACATAGGACATGGTTCGCATGATGTGTATATTTCGCACCCGTCGAGCATAAAAGTTCCGAGTTTTTGGCATGTTTGCCTTATGGCATTAACTTCAGCGTGGGCTGTTGGATCGTTGTTTTTGGTTACGGAGTTGGATGCCGATCCTATTATTTTACCGTCTTTAACAATTACAGCTCCAAAAGGCCCGCCTCCATTTTCAATGCTTTTTTGGGCAATGTTTATTGCTTCGACCATAAAAAATTTATCCATATTTTTTTATTTTTTTATTAACTTTGCAAATATAAATAAAAAAATGTATTTAATCGACACACATACACATCTTTTTGATGAGGCTTTCGACGTAGATAGAAACGTTGTGGTACAAAATGCTTTGGATGCAGGAGTAGAAAAGATGATACTTCCCTGTGTTAATCCACAGTCTTTGTCGCGTATTGACGATATGCTTGCTCTTTGGTCTAACAATTGTTTTGCTACAGCAGGCTTACATCCTGAAGATATTGGCGAAGATTATAAGGGTCAAATCAATGAAATATTTGGCTATAAGTTTAGAAAGCCTATTGTTGCAGTTGGAGAAATTGGAATAGACTTATATTGGCGGCAAGATAATGTTAATTTGCAGATAGAAGTGTTTGAATATCAACTTAAAAAAGCTGTTGAAATGCAATTGCCAGTTATAATTCATTGCCGAAACGCTTATAACGAGATTTTTGAGGTTTTGGAAAAATTTGATATTACAAAACTTTCAGGTGTTTTTCATTGTTTTAGTGGTAATGCGGAAGATGCAAGGCGAATTATAGAATACAAGTCGTTTATGTTTGGTATTGGAGGCGTTGTAACGTTTAAAAAATCGGGAGCAGAAATAGCGGATATTGTATCAAACGTTTTGCCGATAGAAAAAATAGTTTTGGAAACAGATTCTCCATACCTTGCACCAACGCCAAACCGTGGCAAACGTAACGAAAGCGCGTTTGTAAAGATTATTGCGCAAAAAATAGCGGAATTAAAGCAATTGTCATTAGAAAAAATTATAGAAATCACAACGGCAAACGCATGTAGGTTGTTTAAAATTGATTAATTTTGCTGTTAAAATTAAAGGGTTATATTATGGCAACATTTCTTTTTGACGAAATAATTTTTGGTCCTATACATAGTCGTAGGCTTGGCAACTCTTTGGGTGTTAATCTTTTGCCACAGGATAAAAAATATTGCAATTTTAATTGTGTGTATTGTGAATGTGGAAACAACCGTCAGGGTGGGCAGATAAATTTGCCTACTCGTGATTGTGTAGCTTATGCCCTTGAAAAAAAATTAGAACAACTAAAAAAAGATGGTGGAGTAGTTGATTCTATAACATTTGCTGGCAATGGTGAGCCAACTATTCATCCAGATTTCGTAGGCATTATAGACGATACTTTAAAATTTCGAGATGTTTATTTTCCTAAGGCAAAGGTGTCGGTGCTTTCTAATGCAACAATGATTAATCGCACAAAAATTGTTGATGCATTGAAAAAGGTTGACATGAATATTTTAAAATTAGATTCGGTTATATCGCTGACAGCCAAGTATATAAATCGTCCAACTGTAGATTATTCTGTAGAAAAAACAGTTGCTTTGTTAGAAAAATTTAATGGCGATTTTATTCTGCAAACAATGTTTTTGAGTGGTTGGGTTGGTGGCATTGAAATAAATAATATGTCAGACGAAGAACTTGATGCGTGGCTCGGTATTGTAAAAAAACTTAACCCTAAACTTGTTATGATATACACTATAGCACGCGATACGCCAGAACAAGGGCTTGTAAAGGCATCGCCACAGCAACTTGATTCGATAAAACAAAAAATTGAGAATCTTGGAATTAAAGTTCAGGTTTCATATTAAAAAATTATAATTTTTTGTAAAATGAAAAACTTTTTATTTTGTTTTTTGATAGCAATTATTGTTATGGTGCAATCGTGCATTGTAACACAAGAATTTAGCTTTGATAACGATTTTTCTGGGCAGGCTAATGTGTCGATAGATGCCACTAAACTTCATGATATGCTAAAAAAATACAACGATGTAGAAGGTACTGCACTCGGAAAAATTATAGGAGATTCCATTAGAGCGCGTGCCAACAAATTAAACAATCTTAATGTGTTGAAAAATTTCAAATATGAGATAAAGCCAGGTCCTATGGTTGATTTAAGTTATGCTTTTTCAAATTTGGAAGGTAGCAATTTGTTTTTTAAGTTTAAAAAAGATGGAAAAAATGTAAGTATAGATTTTTTTCCAAAAAACAAACTTCTGATGCCTATGGTTGCCAACTATGTTGATCTTTTTCAGATAAATACAATTATAAATTTTCCTGCAAAAATAAAATCTATAAATCTTGATAATGCAAAAATTTCAAACCACAAAAAAACTATAACTTTTGGCTATCAACTAAGTACTCTACCAAGCGAAACAATAGAGATAAAACTCAAGTGAATGGTAAACGATTAATAGTTAGTCCGTTAGATTGGGGGCTTGGACACGCGGCTCGTATGGTGCCCGTGATAAAACATCTGTCGAAAAACAACAAGGTGTATGTAGTTTGCGGAAAAAATAGCGAATGTTTCTTAAAAGCAGAGTTGCCAGAAATTGAAATTATCGTTATTAATGATTTAAAATTTAATTATTCAAGTAGTGGTGTGTCGTTGTTGGATATGCTGTCTTGGATTCCCAAAATGTTGATTAATTCTGCACATGAGCATTTTTTTGTAAAAAAAATTATAAAAAAATATAAAATCAATGCGGTTTTTTCTGATAATAGGTATGGGCTACTTTTTAGAGGTGTTGAATGTTATTTCTTTACTCATCAGATTTTTGTTCTATTGCCCAAAAGGTTGAAATTTTTTGAAGTATTTGTACATTTTTGTTTTATAAAATACTTGTCAAGGTTTGAAAAATGTCTTATTCCAGATTTTTCATACGGATTTGGTGTTTCTGGGATATTGTCAGAAAAAAAAACACTTTGTTCACAGAAATTTTTGCGAGTAGGCATTTTATCAAGGTTTAATGGATTAGTTTTACCTAATTTACCAAAAAAGTTTGATTTTTTGGTTTTGCTTTCTGGTTGTGAAAATCAGCGTACAGTTTTAGAAAATATCTTGTTTGAAAAGTTTTGCAACTCGTCGAAAAAAATTAACTTTGTGCGTGGTTGTGTGGCTTTGCCGTCGTTAAATGTTTTAAATCGCAATATCAAAGTTGTTGATATGCTTTCGGGTGCAGATTTGTTGTATGCTTTTGCCACATGTGAGATGGTTGTTTGTCGTAGTGGTTATAGCACGGTTTGCGATTTGATAGCCTTAAAAAAAAGAGCCATACTTATTGCTACGCCAGGTCAAACCGAACAAGAATATCTTGCTCAGCGGCTTGATGGAAAGTTTGGTTTTGTGTCGGTTAATCAAGACAAAATTAAAATGTCAAATGTGTTGGAATAATTAAAAAAATGGCAAATTGTTTGTTATATTTAAGTTGAAGAATCGATATTTTAATATTTAATATGGAAAAAAAAATGAAAATCAAGGGATTTTTATCTATAATATTTGTTTTTGCATTTAGTTTTGTGGCGTTTGGTCAATGTAAGCAACGTTTTGTGTATGAATGTGCGCTTCAAAACCAAGGGTATGTTTTTTTAAGAGAGTTTAATACCAAGTTTTCGTCTGGTAAGGTTCAGAAACACAAGGTTATACTTACAAAAGGTTATGTTTATAGCCTACAACTTTGTAATCCTTCGGATAAAAAATATGCAAAAGACAACGCAACTAAGCCAACAGGTCTTGACATAAATTCTATGCTTTCGCTCTACGATGTCAACAATAATATAGTTGCAACCACGGCGCAAGATTCTCAGTTTTCGTTTTATTGTCCTAAAACTGGGGTTTATTGGGTACATATTATGCCATTGAGTCCAAAAACAACTTGTGCTGTTGGAGTTTTGAGCGTTGCTGCAAAGAAAAATTGAAATATATTTTGTCAAAACATTATTTAAATTTTTTTAGAGTAGTATATTTATAAATAATCCTCGTTGATTATTCAGCGAGGATTATTTTATAGAGATTTATAGTGTCAAAAAAATGACCATATTTTTGTTAACCTATAATTAATATGCCCTTGCAAAAACTACCCTTTTGGTCGATGGTTTGCCAGTTAACATATCAACACCAGGTTCGTCGGGTTGGTCGAGAGGAATACAACGTATTGTAGCTTTGGTTTCTTCTTTAATACGGGCTTCTGTTTCAGCTGTACCGTCCCAAGGTGCGTAAACAAAACCTCCTTTGTCTAAAAGTTGCTTAAATTCTTCGTAATTATCAGTTTTGTAACTGTGTTCGCTACGGAATTTGAGTGCTTTTTGGAAAATATTTGCTTGAATTTTATCCATTAAGTCGGCAATGTAGTTGTCTATTCCGTCAATTGAAACAGAAGTTTTTTCCATTGTGTCGCGTCTAAATACTTCTACGGTGTTGTTTTGTACATCGCGAGGACCTATGGCAAGCCTTACAGGAACGCCTTGTAACTCGTATTGTGCAAATTTCCAACCCGGTTTTTGGTTGTCGCTGTTGTCAAATTTTACTGTATAGCCTTTTGCACGTAGTTGTGATGCTATTTGTTCAGCTTTTTGACAAACATTTTCGTATTCTTCTTGTTTTTTGAAAATTGGAATTATTACAACGTGTATAGGAGCTAATTTGGGCGGTAATACCAATCCATTGTCATCGCTATGTGTCATTATCAATGCACCCATTAATCTTGTGGATACGCCCCATGATGTAGCCCAAACGGTTTCTTGCTTGCCTTCTTTGTTTAAAAATTTAACATCGAATGCTTTTGCAAAGTTTTGACCAAGAAAATGTGAAGTTCCAGCTTGAAGAGCCTTTCCGTCTTGCATTAATGCTTCAATACAATAAGTTTCTAATGCACCAGCAAATCTTTCTGTTGGAGTTTTAACGCCTTTAAGTACTGGGATTGCCATGTAGTTTTCTACAAAATCGGCATAAACGCCAAGCATTTTTTGTGCTTCTTCTAATGCTTCTTCTTTGGTGGCGTGAGCAGTGTGTCCTTCTTGCCAAAGAAATTCGGCGGTGCGTAGGAATAAACGTGTGCGCATTTCCCATCTTACAACGTTGGCCCATTGATTAACTAAAATTGGCAAATCACGCCACGATTGTATCCAATTTTTGTATGTGTTCCAAATAATGGTTTCAGATGTAGGTCTTACAATAAGTTCTTCTTCGAGTTTTGCTTCGGGATCTACCACTACTGCGTTGCCGTCTTCTGAATTTTTTAGACGATAATGAGTAACCACTGCACATTCTTTTGCGAAACCTTTAACGTGTTCGGCTTCGCGGCTGAAAAACGATTTTGGGATAAAAAGAGGAAAATATGCGTTTTGGTGTCCTGTTTCTTTAAACATTTTGTCAAGTTGAGCCTGCACTTTTTCCCAAATACTATAGCCGTATGGTTTTATTACCATGCAACCTCTTACTGCTGAATTTTCAGCCAATCCAGCTTTTATCACCAAGTCGTTGTACCACTGTGAGTAATCCTGCGATTGTTTTGTTAAAAAATCTGCCATTTTTATATTTTGTTTTTTTAATTTTTTCTTGTTGTTTTGTTAAATGGTTTTAAAATTGCAAAATTAACAATTTTTTTGATGTTGACAAAGTTCATTTTTAATTACTTTTTACGACTATTGTAATAGATTTAACTTTTTAAAATTTGTGTATTATGAAAAAGTTTATGTTTTTGGCCTTTTTAATCTGTGCGGCAGGTTTTTCGGCCACGGCACAATATAGTGATTATTACGAATACGATGATAATTCGATAGAAAATTACGACAATCCAAATGTGTATGTAGTGGAAGATGATGTTTATGATTCTTATGAAGTTCGTATCAAGCGTTTTCATCGTCCAGTTGTTACCACACATTATTATGATGGGTTGTTTACGGTTTCGGCAGCAGCTGCTATTATTACTGTAGCCGCACTTCCACACGTTTGGCATCCGCTTTATTATTCGTGGTATCGTCCTGTGGTTTATAGCCGTTATAGTTACAACTGCCATCACCATGTTTATTACGAATATTCTTATCGTCCTGGTGGTTATTGGCACGAATATCATGTATGGCATAATCCTGCACCGCGCCCTGTATATTATTCCTACGGATATGCGCGCCCTGTATATCACGATGTTTGGCACTCACCAACGCGTCATACCACGGTTATAAATAATTATTACTATGGTGGAAATTATCGTAGTACTACACGCCCGTCTGTTTATCGCACCTATGAGTATAATCGCAATAATAATATTCATGCTAACCGTAGTTACAATCATAGCAATAACTATAGTAAAGGTGGTTCAACAAGTAGCGGTTCGTATGGTAATCGTAGTAGTAGTTATCATTCTTCGGGTAATGGTGGTTCTAATAGTAATGCTAAAGGCGAAAATTCAAACAATTATGGCAACCGTAGTAGCAACTATTCATCAGGTAGAAGTAGCACAGGAAGTGGTAGTTATTCTTCGGGACGTAGTGGCAATTCTGGTGCCTCTTCAAGTTCATACGGTAGTGGAGCATCGAAAAGTGGAAGCAGTTCAAGCACATCGGGACGTAGCAGTAACTATTCTTCGGGACGCAGTGGCAATTCGGGATCAAGTTCTTCTACTCGTTCGTCGGGTAGTAGCACATCAAAAAGTAGCAATGGCTCGGGTTCATCAAGTCGTAGCGGAAGTTATTCATCAAGCCGTAGCGGAAGTTCGAGTTCTTCTTCGCAATCGTCTAATAGTAGCAGTAGATCAAGTTCGTCAAGTCGTAGCGGAAGCTCAAGTTCTTCGGGACATAGATAGAAAAAATGTTTAATTTTAAATTGATACACCTTTATTTTTATGCAGAATTTTTTATTTTGCATAAATTTTTGTTTTTAGACAAGTCGAGTAATAAAAATGTCAGAAAGAATTAAAATTTTGTTTATAGTCAATCCTATTTCAGGAATAGGAAAACAGAATAATTTTGAGCAAATAACAAAAAATAATATTAATTCTGATCGTTTCGATTGGCATATTTCTTATACACAATATGCTGGTAATGCCGAAGAAATAGCCGCAGAGGCTATTGGAAAGTACGATGTTGTTACAGCAGTTGGTGGTGATGGCTCCATCAACGAGGTGGCAAAGGTTTTAGTTGGCACTTCTACTGCACTTGGTGTTATTCCATGTGGTTCAGGTAATGGTTTTGCCAGACATTTAGGGCTGAGTTTAAATCCTCGTAAGTGCATACGTCTTTTAAAAGATGCCAGATTTAGAACCATAGATACTGCTTTTGTTAATGATAGTTTTTTTGTAAGTGTTGCTGGAGTTGGTTTTGATAGTACCGTTGCACAAAAATTTTCAAATTTACCTGGACGAGGAATAACAACTTATCTAAAAGCTATATTAACAGAATATTTTTCTTATATTCCAAAAACATACGAGATTATTGTTGATGGACAAAAAATTACGCGAGATGCTTTGTTGATAACTCTTTGTAATTCTTCGCAATATGGATACGGTTTTCGTATTGCACCAAATGCAAAACTTGACGACGGAAAACTCAATCTTGGTATTGTTCACAAACCTCTTTTGGCGGAAATTCCTTTAGTTGTTGGGCTTATTATGTCGGGCAAGGCTGATAAGTCGCATTGTGTAGAAATAATTGAGTGTGAACATGTTGAAATAAAAAACAACACTTGTGGAATGATAAATCTTGATGGCGAAACAGTAGAAATAGGTTCTACTTTTTGTGCAGAAGTTAATCCTAAATCTTTAAAAATTTTCTGTTGATTTGCAAAATATACCTTATTTAGGTTATTGAATTGGATTGTAGCCAGTGATATTTTTGCATTGTTAAAAACAAAAAACATCATGGCTATATTTAATAATGTGTTGGATATGATAGGCAATACGCCTATTGTACAACTAAGTAGGCTTAACACTGGAAGTAGTAGTCTATTTTTAAAGTTGGAGAATCAAAATCCTGGAGGAAGTATCAAAGATAGAGTAGGACTAAATATGATAGTCCAAGCCGAAAAGCGAGGAACAATAAAACCTGGTCAACTTATTGTTGAAGCTACCGCAGGAAACACAGGTTTGGGGCTTGCGTTGGCTTGTCAGATGAAGGGTTATAAACTTTTGTTGGTGATTCCCGACAAGATGAGTGCCGAAAAAATTTACCATCTCCGCGCGCTTGGTGTTGAAACCATAATTACTCGAAGTGATGTAGACAAAGGTCATCCTGAATATTATCAAGATATGGCGGCAAGATTAGCCAAAGAGCGTGGTGGATATTATATCAATCAATTTGAAAATCCCGACAATCCTTTAACACACCTACTAACCACAGGACCAGAAATTTGGGAACAGATGGAACATAGTGTTGATGCAGTGGTTGTTGGGATTGGTTCTTCTGGTACGTTAAGTGGTTTAACAGCATATTTCAAAAAGGTAAATCCTCAGACCGAGTTTATTCTTGCTGATCCTAAAGGTTCTGTACTTGCTGATTATGTAAACCAAAAAATACTTCATGGTACAACAGGATCGTGGTTGGTGGAAGGTATTGGAGAAGACTATATTCCAAAACTTGCTGATTTTGATTTGGTAAAAAAAGCATACGAAGTAACCGATGCCGAAAGTTTTTCAGCAGTACGAGCGTTACTAAAAGAAGAAGGTATTTTGGCAGGTTCTTCAACAGGAACACTTTTGAGTGCAGCGTTGAGATATTGTCGTGCACAAACAACTCCAAAACGTGTTGTTACGTTGGCTTGCGATAGTGGCAACAAATACCTTTCTAAGATGTACAACGATCAATGGTTAAAAGACAAAAAGATAATATAATAAGGTGTTGTTTGGTTAATAATTTCAATTGTCAGTAAATAAAATGGTATCAGGATTTTCAACAAAGGCAATTCACAATGGAGAAGAGCCAGATTTTAGAGAAGGTGCAAGTGGTGATGTTGCAGTGCCAATACATTTGTCAACTACTTTTGCACGAATAAACGCGGCCAATCCAACGGCGGGATATGAATATACACGTAGCAGTAATCCAACTCGCAAAGCGTTAGAACAAAAACTTGCAGCATTGGATGATGCAAAATATGGGCTTGCTTTTTCTTCGGGATTGGCTGCCGCATCAACTGTTATTTTGTCGCTATTAAAAGCAGGCGACCATGTTGTTGGGTTTGATGATCTTTACGGTGGCACAAGAAGGCTACTTAGCAATGTATTTATAAATTTTGGAATATCAACATCTTATGTTGATGCTACGGTAACAGAAAATGTAGAAAAAGCAATTAAACCAACAACAAAACTTATTTGGATAGAGTCGCCTACTAATCCATTGTTGAAAATAGCTGACATAAGTGCAATTGCAAAAATTGCTAAAAAACATGGATTAATACTTGTAGTTGACAATACATTTTTGTCACCTTATTTTCAAAAACCACTATCCTTGGGTGCAGACATAACCGTTTATAGTACAACAAAATATATTGGTGGGCATAGTGATGCGCTTGGTGGTGCTGTTACTTTGAATGACGATAATTATTATCAAAAGTTGGCATATAATCAAAATGCTGTTGGAGCGGTGCTTTCTCCGTTTGATAGTTACCTTACTCTACGCGGTGCTAAAACACTTGCTGTGCGTATGGAGCAACATCAAAAAAACGCGTTGGCATTGGCAGACTTTTTATCAAGTTCGCAAAAAATAAAACGTGTAATCTATCCGGGACTCAAATCTCATCCTCAGTACGCATTATCAAAGTCGCAAACATCAGGATTTGGTGGCGTTCTATCTTTTGAACTTGATGGAACACTCCAAGATGCTGAAAAATTTTTGTCAAAACTTAAGTTGTTTTCAACTGCCGAAAGTCTTGGTGGAGTAGAAAGTCTTGTAGAAATTCCATCTATAATGACACATGCTTCTGTTCCAAAAGAAGTTAGAGAAAAAAATGGTATAACTGATACTTTAATTAGAGTTTCTGTTGGTATAGAAGAAACCGATGATTTGATAAACGATTTTAAGCTGGCTTTGCTGTAAATATTTTTTGACTTGATGCTTGGCGTTCTTCCTATTTCGTTAGAAATACGGTTGAACGCCTATTTTGTTTTAAAAAAAGATATAAAAAAATTTTTTTGACACCTTATTATTTTATATTTGCAAGGTTAAAAATAATAAATAAAACATAAAAAGATGAAAGCATACGTTTTCCCCGGACAAGGTTCGCAATTTCCAGGAATGGGAAAAGAACTATATCAAAATTCACCGGTAGCAAAACAACTTTTTGATAAGGCTGATGAAATACTTGGTTTTGGTATAACAAAACTAATGTTTGGAGGCACCGCAGAAGATCTTAAACAAACCAAAGTAACACAACCCGCAGTGTTTATTCATTCTGTCGTTTCGTTTCTTGCGGCAGGTAATCTCAGTGCCGATGCTGTAGCAGGACATTCACTTGGAGAGTTTTCAGCTTTGGCAGCATCAGGAGCTTTAACATTTGAAGACGCATTGAAACTTGTGTCGCAACGTGCAGTAGCAATGCAAAAATGTTGCGAAACACAAAAATCGGGAATGGCAGCGGTTTTAGGTTTGGAGGACGAAATAGTTGAAAAAATTTGTGCAGAAATTTCAGAAACAGGAAAAATCGTTGTAGCAGCTAATTTCAATTGTCCAGGACAAATAGTTATTTCTGGCGACGAGGCAGCCGTTCAACAAGCATCAAAGCGTCTTGAAGAAGCAGGAGCAAAGCGAGTTGTTCCATTGCAACTCAGTGGAGCGTTTCATTCACCGTTGATGCAACCTGCCCAAGCAGAATTAGAAAAAGCAATTTCGCAAACTAATTTTAGCACTCCAACGTGTCCAGTTTATCAGAATGTTGACGCGCAAGCACATACCAATCCCGACGAAATAAAAGCCAATTTGATAGCCCAGTTGACATCGCCAGTTAGATGGACCAAAACAATACAGAACATGATAGTAGCAGGATGTTCCGAATTTGTAGAATGTGGTCCAGGAAATGTGTTACAAGGCCTTCAGCGCAAGATAGACCGTAGTGTAAAATGTACACATTTAGGCGAATGATAAATAATTGTAAAAAAATTGTTTATTTTTTTGCATAAAAATTTTTTTAGTACGTTTTCTTTTTTTAATTTCGCCTTTGAAAACGAATGAAAACGTACATTCTTGGAGAGTTGTCCGAGTGGTCGAAGGAGCACGTCTGGAAAGCGTGTATACGTCAAAAGCGTATCGAGGGTTCGAATCCCTCACTCTCCGCTAACAATTAAAATAAAGTATCAATTTCGTATAATTAAAATTAAAAGAAAACATGAAAAAGCTATTTTCATTATTAGCAATAAGTGGAATGTTGCTTTTTGGTGCTGCAACAACAGCAAGTGCACAAGAAGAACAAGCCAGTGAACAAGGCGTAGAACAAGTTTCAACAGCCGGAGACACAGCTCAGCCAGAAGATGTTCCTATTCACAAGGCAATAAAAACCAAATTTATAGAAGGTGGTGCTGGATTTATGGCATCGGTTCTTATTGCTTTAATCCTTGGACTTGCACTTTGTATCGAACGTATTCTATACTTAGGTTTTGCATCTACCAACACCAAAAAACTTCTCCAAAAAGTTGAAGATGCACTTGACAACGGTGGTGTAGAAGAAGCTAAAGAAGTTTGTAGAAACACAAGAGGACCAGTTGCAAGTATATTCTATCAAGGGCTTGACCGTTATGATCAAGGACTTGACCAAGTTGAAAAATCAATAATTTCTTACGGTGGCGTTCAGATGGGTCTTTTGGAACGCGGAATCACATGGATAAATCTTTTCATTGCATTGGCTCCTATGTTAGGATTCTTGGGAACAGTGATTGGTATGATTCAAGCATTCGACTCAATTGAACAAGCTGGTGATATTTCAGCATCGTTGGTTGCAGGAGGTATTAAAGTAGCTCTTATCACAACTGTTGCTGGTCTTATCGTAGCAATGATTCTTCAGATATTCTGTAATTACATATTGTCGAAAATCGAATCTGTAACCAATCAAATGGAAGATGCTTCGATTTCGTTCATGGATATTCTTATCAAACACAACCAAAAAAATAAATAATTGAAATTATGTTTAATAACAACTTTATAGAAAAAGTATTAAGCATTCTTCTGGTGGTATTGTTCGTAATCTCCGCAGTTTTGTTGGTTGCGTTTTTTACGTCGGTAGTTCCGTTGGAAGAATCAGCGCAGATGGAGAGCGGCATAACAAGTACGTTCTTAAATTGGGCATATTTCTTGGCAATTGTCTGTGCTATTGCGGCTGTGTTATTCCCATTGTTGGAATTTGTAAGAAATCTTATAGACGATCCTAAGTCGGCTATAAAGCCGCTTGCTATAATTGCTTGTTTGGCAATAATATTGGGTATTTCTTATGGTATTGCCAGCGGTGATTTGAGTTCGATAACACACACAAGTGTACCCACTACAGAAGGAGAACTTAAATGGTCGGGTACTGGTCTTAATGTAACCTATATTCTTTTGGGTCTTAACATTTTGGCCATCATCTATTTGGAAGTTTCCAAAAAGTTGAAATAATTAAGTTTTGATTTATAAAAACGGCCGTAAGGCATTTACGGTCGTTTTTCTTAAAAAAAATAACAATGAGCAAAAGACAGGTAGGACAATTTAACGCAAGTTCTCAGGCCGATATCGCTTTTATGTTGTTGATATTCTTCCTGGTAACCACCTCTATGAGTACAGAGCAGGGTTTGTTTAGGCAGTTGCCACCTC
>ERZ842401.4582-NODE-4582-length-15957-cov-4.793862_pt1 | contig 15957 bp, 12 predicted proteins | sample MGYA00521270_ERZ842401 | MGnify/ENA primary metagenome ERZ842401 (study PRJEB31892, sample SAMEA3878208) | bioreactor metagenome | biome: Moose rumen | place: Sweden | collected 2011-10 | study: EMG produced TPA metagenomics assembly of the PRJEB12797 data set...
GTCTTTTGCTACTGATTATTGATTTCGCCTTCACTTGTATTTTCATCTTCTTCTGCTGCCTGAAGCTTAAAAGTGACGGGCAATGTGTACCACACTCTTATAGGGTCGCCACTTGCATTTCGACCGGGATTGAAGTGGGGCAACGTTTTGCACACTCGCACCGCTTCTCTGTCAAGGTCTTTGTCAACACCACGAGCCACCTTGACCTTACCAATGCTGCCGTCCTTTTCAATTACGAACTGGACTACCACTTTGCCCTGAACACCATTGTCTTGAGCAACCTTAGGGTAACTTATGCTCTTGTTGATATAATTCATCAATGCGGCATCGCCACCAGGGAACGAAGGCGTGTGAGCGGCACTCTTGTAGATTTCCTCATATTGTGTTTTGGGCTATGGTCTGTTTTGTGGTTCGGGCTTAGATTCCAATTTGTCTAATACGTCATTGGTCAAGATATCATCAGAGCCTATCCCTTCTTCGTTATCTACTTTTAGATTTTCTTTTGTTATGTCATCCACTCCTTCATCTGCTACATGTGTCTTTGCCTCAATGTGAACATCACTTATGTTAACCTCTTTTATATTGAAGTTATTAAAATCAATCAGAAAACATTTATTTGGAACATAACCAGTGCAAATGATATAATACTTATCACTGTTAGCGTCATAGTGTAAAGCAGCTTCTTTCTCTTGACCTTGTAAGTCATAAGCAAAAGCCTTTTTTCCATGGCTTCTAAAAGCTATAGCTTGTCCTGAATTCAGTGAAAAAACCTTGCGAAAGACCCATACTATATCGAAAATTGTGACATTGTGTGATTTGGTGAAATCTCCTCTTTTGTCAATAGTCCCGCAACTTCCTTGCTTTAAAACATAGGCAAGACCTTCACTGAAATCATAAGCTTGTTCATATATACAAGGTACAACCTCTTTGCCACTTGAGTTCACAAAACCATACTTGCTATTAAAACGAACACAAGCCATTCCTTCATGGAAACTGTTAGCATCATCATACTTGCAAGACACAATCTCTTGGCCTTTGGAATTGACAAAACCATGCTTGCCATTATACTTATTTCCGATTCTTACTTGAGCTAAGCCTTCGCAAAAACTATTGGCATCATCATACTTGCAAGGAATTATCTCTTGTCCGCTGGTGTTGATAAAACCATACTTGCCATTCAGACAAACACAAGCCAAATCTTCGTGAAAAACATTGGCATCATCATATTTGCAAGGAACGACCTCTTTGCCAATTGAGTTTACAAAACCATACTTGTCATTCAAACGAACACAAGCCATGCCTTCATGAAAACTATTGGCATCGTCATATTTACAAGGCACAACTTCTTGACCTCTAGAATTGACAAAACCATACTTGCCATGACTCCAATCACCAATCCTTACTCGAACCAAGCCTTCGGTAAAATCATCGGCGCCATCATATCTGCAAGGCACAATCTCCTGACCGCTAGTGTTTACAAACCCATACTTGTCATTCAGACAAACACGCGCCATGCCTTCATGATAACTATTGGCATCATCATATTTGCATGGAACAACCTCTTGGTCTCTGGAATTGACAAAACCATACTTGCCATTCAGACAAACGCGCGCCATGCCTTCGCAAAAACTGTTGGCATTATCATACTTACAAGGCACAACCTCTTCTCCGCCGGTATTTATATAACCACACTTGTCATTTAGATAAACTATAGCCATGTTTTCGAAAAATGTGGAAATTTCATCATACTTACATGATACTATTTCTTGTCCACTATTATTGATAAGACCATACTTTCCATCATACCAATTACCCATCCTTACCTTTGCCAGGCCGTCGTGAAAATCATGAACTAAATCATACTTGCATGGTACAATTTCTTCACCATTAGTGTTAACATAGCCGTATTTTCCGTTTCGTTCCACAACTATTAAATCTTCTCTAACTTCTCTTGAATAGTCGTCATAGTTCTGTAGAACGGCATTGAGTTGTGGAGTGAGTTCCACCTCGTCGTAATCCTTCGCAGCTACTGACACAATGGTCATCGTAATGCACAAAAGCACTAACCTGATCCTCATGGTTGTAAATAATGTACACATAATTGATATTATTGAATTATTGTCTTTATTTTCTATGACAAAGGTAATAATAATTGGTCAAAAATAATATGAAATTTGTTCTAAATGTTCAAAGAGTCCTCAAAAATGTCCTCAAAAGAACTGTCGTTCTGAGGACATCTTTGGGGACAATTCTATTGAGGACAAGTTTTTTTTACTTGTTTGCTATCTCGGTGATAAGGTTCTCGCACACGTTAACCAGCGTGAGGAGTTCATCGATGCAAGTCCACTCATAGCAGGAGTGCTCAGCTTGCTGTCCCGAATAAATTCCTGAGCCGCCAGGCATGGCGTCGGGAAACTTTGCCACCATCATCGCCGAGGTGGTGCCGCCGCGCTCGCTGCGAGGGCTCATTGGCATTCCGGCATCGCTCGAAGCTTTCTCAATCATTGATGGCAGGAAGCTTGGCAGTGTGTAAGCGATGTTCTCATATTGTGTGACATCGCCAGTCTTGGTGACGGTGAGATTTGGGAACGCGAGCTGAGTTTTTGTCATGCTCTCGGCCAAGATTCGCTTCTGGTACTCGCCTTCGTTCTTGTCGAAATAGCGCAGACGCACCTTCACCACATAGTCGGTCTTGATGATGTTGCCGTTCTCGTCAGCAGGATGCTCTATCGAGTAGCAGTGTACATATCCCTGCTCGCCGTCGCGGGCGCTTGGGTGAATCTCTGGAGGAATCTGACCTACGAAATAGGCTGCCGCAGTGCGGGCGTCGCCATACTTACCTTCTTTGGCGTGTCCCGGATGAACATCGTTGCCCTTAAAGTAATAGGTGTGGAACTCGGCGGTGAAGTTGGCTACCGAGAAACGGTCATGGCTGTCGCCGTCAACGTCGATTACCACGTCGGGCTTGTCGCCAAAGACCTTAGGGTCGTAGCGCAGGGCTGCCTTACCCACATCCTCGTTTTGGCTCAATGCCACCATCACTCGACCGTGCTTGAACTTAGGGTTGTTGATTATCTCTTCCACCAGTGAGATGAGCACAGCGCAGCCAGTCTTGTCGTCGGCACCGAGCAGAGTGCTGCCGTCGCTGGTGACGATGGTCTTACCCACCAAGTCCTTAAGGTGCGCGCCCTCTGGAGAGTTGGGGCTCAAAGTGATGCCGCCAGGCAACACCAGGTCACCGCCATTGTAGTTGCGGTGCACGATGGGCTTGATGCCGTCGCCGGCAGCCTCAGGAGTGACATCCATGTGTGCCATGAGCAAGATTGATGGCACGCTTTCCTTCACGTTAGAAGGGATGTCGATATATACATAAAAGTCGTTGCTAAGGGTTACTTTCACATCCTTGCCACCCATAGCCTTAACTTCATCATAAATCAAACGTGCAATCTTCTTCTGACCCTCGGTCATAGGGAACGATGTCATGTCGTCCTCATCAATCGACTGGCTTTCAATCTTAACATACGACAAAAAACGCTCAAGCATCTTGTCGTGTGATACCTTCTTTGTAACCTTTGTCTGCGCAAAGCAAGTTAATGCGCAAATTAACAGTAATGTCATTAAAATAGCTTTTCTCATAATGTTTTGTTTTTTATTGTTAGTTGATATGAATTGTTTAATTCTTAATCATTGCCAGATGTAAAAAGGTAATCTCTATGCCTATGTGTATAGATGCGTTGTGATGCTTAATCTGTCAATGACGATGTGTTTTTTTTGTTTGAGGCTTTTGTTTTTGGGTAAAAAAATGACAAAAATACGACATATTGTGTATTTTTTACGCAAAATATTTGGTGAATAAAAAAATGTGTTGTAACTTTGCAAAAAATAATAATCATTCATCTAAAAAAATCATATATGTACAACAGAGAATACACCCCCGAGAAAATAACAGAACTGAAACCTAATGAGATCTTCGTGTTTGGCAGCAACCTCGCCGGCGCGCATGCTGGCGGGGCAGCAAGGCTGGCATACAATCGCTTTGGTGCTGTGTGGGGGCAGGGAGTGGGCCTGCAAGGGCAGAGCTATGCCATCCCCACCATGCAAGGCGGCGTCGAAACCATCAAGCCTTATGTGGACCAATTCATTGAGTTTGCTTCCTCTCACCCTGAACTCAAGTTCTTTGTGACACGCATAGGCTGCGGAATAGCAGGTTTCACGGTCGAGGAAATCGCGCCGCTGTTTGAGAACGCTATTGACATCCCCAATGTCATCTTGCCAAAGGAGTTTGTGGACGCTTGTGGAAAAGAAGAACCAAAACCCACCCCCGACGAGCTTAAAGCATTGCTGATGTGGAAGATGGGTGCAGGTAATTCTGGCAAACGGTTCAATGGAGAAGATCCCATACCTCCAAAAACAGAACTGGCGACAAAAGACAGTTGGAACATTAAGCCGATGCCCGATTCACACGTCATAATTCCAATGGATGAAACCATCACGAGTGAGGCTCTGCGCATTGTGGAACGCGGTCACATTCCTGATGCGATGGAAGACCACTGGTTCATGTATTGTGAAGACAACACCATAAGATATTATCGCAGTTGGTCGGGAATCTGCATCTATGTCGCCAAATATGAAGATGACGTCACAGAATGTCGAATCACCGAACTCATGGTGAATCGTGACCCAGACCAATACGGCAGCACCGACAATGACCACGACAAGGCTTTGTTTATGGCACTGCTCACCGAAGAATACGGCGGCGATGCCAGTGAATATTGGGAACAGGCTTTAAAATAAAATGTCGGTCAACTAATAGATATTTGGTGATTTGAGACTCTATTTATAAGGTGTGAGAGAACAAGAGAACAAGAGAAAATTATTTAACAAATGACTCAGGACACATATAAAGAAATAACGAAATATCTTGGTGGACTTATCAAAGGCACCGAGTGGGAAGGGCACGTCTATGCCGTGGGAGGATGCGTGCGCGATGAAATCATGGGCAGCGAGATTAAGGATATCGACTTGTGCGTGAGTCTGCCTTCGGGAGGAATACGCTTCGCCAAGTGGCTGCGCGACAACGGGCACACCGCCAAGGGAGTGGCTGTCTATCCCAACTACGGCACCGCGATGCTGCATCTGAAGGCTTTTCCCGATGTGGAGTTGGAGTTTGTGCAGACTCGCAAGGAGAAGTACATCGACCATTCCTGCCGCAACCCCGTGACGGCTTTCGGCACCATAGAAGACGACTGTATGCGCCGCGACCTCACTATCAACGCTCTCTACATCAACCTGTCAACCGGCGAAATAGTTGACATCACAGGTCAAGGGGTGGACGACATCAAGAACCATGTGATACGCACTCCCAACGACCCCGATGTCATCTATGATGATGACCCGCTGCGCATCTTGCGATGCATACGTTTTGCCAGCCGCTATGGATGGGAGATAGAGCGGAGCACTATGGAGGGCATGGTGCGCAATGTGCACAGGCTCGATATCATCAGCAAGGAGCGGGTAAAGGATGAGCTCGACAAGATGCTCACCTGCCGGCATCCGGTGATGGCGATGGAACTGCTGCGCACAACCGGAGCCATGCATTATGTCATTCCCGAGCTGGAGCAGACCTACGACATGGAGCAGAATGAGTATCACTTCAGCACTGTGTGGGAACACACATTAGCTGTGATAGAGAATCTTAAGAGCAACCGATTGGAACTGCGCATGGCGGCGTTGCTGCACGACATAGGGAAGATTCGCAAGCGCACTATGGAGGGCGGCAAGGTACATTTCCTGGAGCACGAACTGGCAAGTGCCGATATGGTTGACGAGATTTTGCGGCCTCTCAAGTACAGCAACGACTTCATTGAAGAGGTGGCGTTTCTGGCGAAGTGCCACATGGTTTGCAAGATGTGGGGCGACGAGTGCGAGCATTTCAAGAAGAAGAAGCTGCGCAAACTGCAATTTGTGTGCGGCACCGAAGAGCGGTTTGATGATCTTATGCTGATTATTGATGCCGACAACAATAGCCACTCCGCCGACCGCTGCATGCCTCGTCAAGTTGAGATTATAAAACAACGCACCGAGGAGATGAAGACCGAGGGCTCGGCAATGTTCGGCTACAAACTGCCGCTCAACGGCAAGGATGTGATGGAAATAAAAGGTCTCGAGCCCGGGCCGCAAGTGAAAGAATGTCTTGACTATCTCATGAAGTTGGCATTTGTGAACCCGCTGAGAGACAGAGACGAATTTATCGTACATCTGAAAGGATATAGGTTGCAATAATATGATCAACCCCGCTACTCGCTTTTTTAGGAATTTATATAAATCGTTAATAGCAGAAAAAAAAGAAGAAATTAGGAGGTTATAATTATGTTAGGAGCAGTTTTTGGAGATATAGTGGGCAGTGCCTACGAGTGGAACAATGTCAAGACCAAGGATTTTCCTTTACAAAGCAAGTACACTCGTTACACCGACGACAGTGTGATGACACTTGCTGTGGCGAAGTGGCTTCTCGAGGACCCGTCGCACAGCGAGAGCCAGCTGGTGCAGTGTATGCAGCAGTTGGGGCGTAAGCATTTTAATGCCGGCTATGGCGGGCGATTCAGATGGTGGCTGATGTCGGAAAATCCTCAGCCTTATAACAGTTGGGGCAACGGCTCGGCTATGCGCGTTAGCCCTGTCGCTATCTATGCCAATTCCTTAGAGGAAGCTTTGGAGCTGGCAAAAATCACTGCCTGTGTCACCCATAACCATCCCGAGGGAGTGAAGGGTGCCATGGCGGTTGCCGAATGTGTGTATCGCTGCCGCAGAGCGATAGACCTTGATGCGGCAAAACGAGAAATTCGTGACGTGATACCTCGAAAATATGGCTACAATCTTGACAGAACCCTTGACGAGATTCGTTCAAATTATAAATTTGATGTGAGTTGTCAAGGCAGTGTCCCCGAAGCCATCATTGCTTTTCTTGAGAGCGACTCTCTGGAAGATTGCGCCCGTAATGCGATATCTATCGGTGGCGACTCCGACACGATTGCTGCTATCGCTTGCTCTATCTATGCAGTGAAAAGCACGCCAAATGATGATGGAATAGTAATGGGATTCTGGCATTATCTTTCCTGGGATCTTATTGGTATCAAGGAAGATTTTGAGAAGATGATAGCAAACAAGAAACCCATAAAGAACAGCTATCAGGTGACCAGTCAAATCTATGCAGGTGAATATCCCCGAGACAAGAGCGAAGAAATCAGCACTGCAAAGCTTAAACAGTTTCAGGATTTCGGTATCACGCATTTCGTGGACTTGACCGAGGAAGGGGAGTTGGCGCCATATTACAACATGCTATATCCCGGCGCGTCACACCTTCGCTTTCCCATCAGGGATGTGTCGGTGCCTAAGAGTGTCGACGACGTGCATAATCTCGTGGAACACATCCGCGACATATTCAACAACAACCCTGAGGCGAAAGTATATATTCACTGCTGGGGCGGCGTGGGCAGGACCGGACTTATTGTTGGGTGTCTCGTTGGAGACATTTATAAACTAAGTTATGAGGATGCTATGTCAAGGCTGGAACGATTGTTCATGGCATGTCCCAAGTCAGCCTATAGAAGAACTCCCGAGACTCAAGAGCAATGCAACTTCATCGCAAAATTTTTACAAAAAGAAAACAAATAACAAATTAAAATGTTAACTATTAACACATTACAAGACAGAATAAGAGGTTCGCTCATTGGCGGTGCCATTGGCGACGCATTGGGTTATCCAGTGGAGTTTATGGGTGTTGGCAGAATTCAGGCCGAATATGGACAGCGTGGAATCACGCGGCTTAACACACAGCAGTTTTGGGTGGGTGATGACAAACAAAGCGGAAAAGCGGTAGTGTCGGACGACACCCAGATGACGCTGTTCACCGCCGTGGGGCTGCTGAATGCCAAACGCTTAGATATAGAAATGAAATATGGCATCTGCCGTGCCTACATCGAGTGGTATCTCACCCAAACGGGCAAGAAGTCCAACAAATATAACGACTGCTGGATCAGCGGTGTGCCGGAGTTGAACGCGCGCCGTGCTCCAGGAAACACCTGCATGTCGGCCCTCCACGCTATTTATAATGGCGGGGAACCAAATAATTACAGCAAGGGGTGTGGCGGCGTGATGCGCGTTGCGCCAATTCCTCTCTATGCCGCTGTTGACTCAAGGATGGAAATATTAGATGCCGACAGATTGGCTGGTGATGCTGCCGAGATAACCCATCAGCACCCACTTGGTTATATCCCTGCCGCATTGATGGTCCACATCATCTATCGCCTTGCGCTTGATGAGCATCCAACCCAATCAAGCCTAAAGCAATATATCGTTGAGGGCATGGGGGCTTTGGAGAAATTATATCCTGAGAATTTTAACGATGTTCAAGAGATGCGGGCTCTTGTCGAGCGGGCAATTGACTGTTCCGAGAATGAGCGTCATGACTTCGAGAACATCATCTCTCTTGGTGAGGGATGGGTTGGCGAGGAGGCGTTGGCAATAGCGCTATATTGCTGCCTACGTCATTTCGACAGCTTTGAGGACGCTCTCATCGCATCGGTAAATCACGGTGGTGACAGCGACAGCACAGGAGCCGTAACGGGCAACATCCTTGGCGCAGCGGTAGGTTATGATGCCATACCGCAATTCTACAAGGACGAACTAGAGATGCACGACCTTATCCTCCACATCGCCGATGACCTGTATCGTGGAGAGGTCACAGCAATGTAACTTAAAACGAGATTTATCGCAGTTTTCTTCAGTTTTATTGTCTCATTTTTTGTGGTTTTGAGAATTCCACTTATCTTTGTGAACTATACATAAACTATAAACTATTATGAAACTACGACTCACACTTATTTTACTTGCAGTACTCACTGCTGCTTCTGTGCTCAACGCGCAGAACAGCAAGCGCATGGCGCAGATTCGTCAAGCCTACGCCGACAGGTTGGAGATGATGAACAACAAACCCTACGGGGATATGCCTTTTAACGAAATCAGCGTTGATGTGGCACAGAACATGCCTGGCTCGGGGATGCGTGAGGTACATGACAAATACTACTTCACACAAGAGCAGTACAGTGCCGACGGCTCAATGTGCAGCCAGCTCTATTTCGCTACTAGTACCGTCACCTACACTATGGGAATGCACAAGTGGTATTGGGAGTTCCTTTGGGACTCGATGGAAGGTGACCCCATGTTTGCCCTGCTTGTGCGTGACGAAGGCGGCACCAAGAAGGAATATCGCTTCTATTTCGAGAACGACAAGCTCATCAAGGCCGACCCCGAGCTCAAGCAGTGGCCTAAGGATGACTACGAAAGCCTTCATCCTCAAGTGATTAAAAAGCCTGCCGACGTGCTGAAACTCATGAAAGAGAAGCAAGCCGAGTTCAAAAGGCTGATTAAGGAATAAAGAGCTAAGTGTTAAGTGATAAGTGTTAAGTGATAAGTTTTGTAGGGTCAATGACTGGCTTACCCGTTTTTGAACCACACAGCTTACAATATTTCACTAATTACCCGCAATATTTTTGGCGGGTCGGGGATTTTTGCCTACCTTTGTCCCCCAGAAATGATTAACTAAAAACTAAGAACTAAATACTTAAAACTATAAAACTATAAAACAACTATGCCTATTATTTCACAACGCGGCATCGACATGCCCGCATCGCCAATTCGCAAACTTGCGCCATTTGCTGTGGCAGCAAAGCAGAAAGGTATCAAAGTGTATCACCTCAACATCGGCCAGCCCGACATCGCCACGCCGCAAGAGGGTCTCGACGCTCTTAAGAACGTGGACCGCAAAGTGCTTGAGTATTCGCCCTCGCAGGGCTATCAGAGCTATCTCGACAAGCTCGTGGGTTACTATGGCCGTTACGACATCAAGCTCGACGCCAGCAACATCATCGTCACCTGCGGTGGCAGCGAGGCGTTGCAGTTTGCTTTCCTCGCTTGCTTCAATCCTGGCGACGAACTCATCGTTCCTGAGCCAGTGTATGCCAACTATATGGGCTTCGCCTGTGAGATGGGCGTGAAAGTGCGCACTATCACCACGCAGATTGAGAACGGCTTTGCTTTGCCATCAATCGAGGAGTTTGAGAAGCTGATCACCGACCGCACCCGCGCCATCATGATTTGCAATCCTAACAACCCCACTGGCACACTCTATTCCAACGAGGAACTCCTTCAGCTGCGCGACCTGGTGAAGAAGCATGACCTCTACCTCATCAGCGACGAGGTGTATCGCGAGTTCCGTTACAGCGACAAGCCTTACCTGAGTGCTCTGCACCTTGAGGGCATCGAGGACAACGCCATCGTCATCGACTCGGTGTCGAAGCGTTACAGCGAGTGCGGCATCCGCATCGGCGCTTTTATTACCCGCAATAAGCAGTTGCTCACCACAGTGATGAAGTTTGCCCAGGCACGTCTCAGTCCTCCATTGATTGGACAGATTATTGCTGAGGCATCGCTTGCCGCACCTCAAGCCTATCATCAGGGCGTTTATGACGAGTATATCGCTCGCCGCGACTGCCTCGTTGAGGGTCTGAACAAGATTCCCGGCGTCTTTGCGCCAATGCCCACAGGAGCCTTCTATGCTATGGTTAAGCTCCCAGTGCAGGATTGCGACGACTTCTGCCGCTGGTGCCTCGATGAGTTCAGCTACGAGGGCGAGACAGTGATGATGGCTCCCGCCACCGGTTTTTACGCCACCCCAGGCGAGGGCAAGAACATCGTGCGCATGGCCTACGTCCTCAAAATCGAAGACCTCAAGCGCGCACTAGTAGTCCTCGAGAAAGCTCTCGAAGCCTACAACGCACGTTAACAGCTTTTTATACCCCTATAATAAATGCCACCGATGCTCAAAGCACCGGTGGCATTATCTCTTTAAATAACGTCAATCTACTTGCTCGTAATAATAGGAGTAGTCGATACCTTTCATAAATGTCTCACGGTCATCGACTTTGTCGGTGAGGGCGTTAAGCAGGAGATGGCGCAGCATGGTGGGGTTGGTGGCGCTAAGTATCATGGCGTTAAGATAGTCTTTTTTGGATATCTGACTCCAGTCCACGCATTTGTCTATGCGTTCTTTCAGCAGCAGGTCGAGCCATAGGCGGGTGCTACGGCCATTGCCTTCTATGAAGGGGTGCGCCACATTCATCTCAACATATTTAAGCACTATCTCGTCGAATGTGTCATCGGGCATGTTATCAATGTCCTTGAGTGCTTGATGTAAATATCTTGCACGGCAAAAGGTGAAGTTTCCTTTAGAGATTGTCACGTTGCGGATTTGACCGGCAAAGTCGTACAAGCCTCCAAAGAGATAACCGTGAATTTGCTGCAAGCCTCGCGTGGTGCCAATCTCTACACTGTCCATCAAGCCGCTGTCCCACAGGGCGTAGGCTTTCTCGCGGCTTTTTCCGTCAATCGACTCGCTGTCGCTGGTAAACCAGTGAACAAACCGTGTGGCATTAGTGTTAGGGATGTTCTGCGCCAGCAGCATTATGCCCTCATAGTCAAGGACATCGGTTAGTCGTCTCTTTCCATCGGGAGCAAGAAGTTTCAACTGGTTAGTGACACTAACCACTTCACTTCCTTGCTTGCGGAGTTTAGTCTTGAGGTACTTCCAGTAGTTGCGGGTGCGGGTGTAATCGTCTTGCTCGTTGATGGCGGCGACCACATCGAGCACCGAGAACCACCATTTGCTGTTCTCGTTGTCCCAAACAGCCCGCACCTCGCGGTCGTTGTAAAAGCGTATGGAAATCTTGTTTGCCATTTAAAGGTGGGTTCTATAAACTATTTGAGCTTTGTGCGGCATAGCTCGCTGATGGTGATTGCTGCGGCGATGCCCACGTTGAGGCTCTCGCTGCGGGTGCCTTTTCTGGGCATGGCTGGGATGTGGAGGCGCTGGGTCACATGTTCTGCCACTTTTGGGCTGATGCCTTGACCCTCGTTGCCGAAGATGACGAAGGCTCCTCCCTCGGGCAGTTTGGCGCTGTAGATGTTGTCGCCATCGAGGAAGGTGCCCATGACTGGCATGTCGCTGAAGTCGTCGAGGAAGAAGTCGAGGTCGCAGTAATGCACCTTCACCCGGCTGATGGCTCCCATAGTTGCCTGCACCACCTTGTGATTATAGACATCGACAGTAGATTTGCTGGCAAATATGTTCTTGATGCCAAACCAGTCGGCGAGTCGCATGATAGTGCCCAGGTTGCCAGGGTCTTGGATGTTGTCGAGCACGATGTTAAGCCCTGAGCGCACCTCATCGTCGCTATAATCGACTTTGGGAATCTCATATACCGCCATCACGTCGCTCGGTGTGGTGAACTGCGACATGCGCGCCATCTGGCTCTTATGGGCGAGCACGAGTTTGGGGTAATGCTCGGCGGTTCCTTGCTGCTCATACCATGCTTTAGTGGCGATGAGATATCGGCAGTTGAAGGCACGCCATGTGTCGCGCACGCATTTCCATCCCTCGGCGACAAAGAGTCCTTCCTTGTCGCGGTATTTCTTCACAGCCAGCGACGATACCAGCTTGATAATTCCGTTGTTGATGTCTTGCATTATTATAGCGTTTTTAAAGGGCGAGCTTAGGAGTTTTCGAGCAATCGAGTTTTCGAGCAATCGAGAAATTATGGAATCTCTGTCCTGCGTGGCTTGCCGGGTGGGGGTGGCACTGCCACGTTGCGGTTAGACTTGGTGGGGTCGTTGCTAGCTTTCTTGGGTGGCACACCGCCTGGCTGAGCAGGTTGCTTGGGTTCCTCGGTTTGAGTGACAGGGGTCTCGGGAACCTCTTTATCCAGCACTTTGTAATCGTTCTCGTTGTCAAAAGCGTCGGGATAAGGGTCGCCCTCATTCACCCTCGTCACTCGCACATTACTTCCTGTGGGCAATGGTATGTCATTCACTTTGGGAGCCGGCGTCACCGCCACATTGCTGCCGGTGGGTGCGTCGCCCTCTACTGTGCCTGTGTCAAACGGTTCTAATCCGTCTTCAGGCACCACATTATTATCGGGCAGACTATTGCTAATTATCACGTCGGGGTTGCCTTTTTCTTCGGTCTTGCTCACCTGTGACACTTCTTTGTTGCTGTTTTTCTTGCTATTGTGGAGCATGAGGGCTGCTGTCGCACATGCCAATAGCAAAGCGGCAAGAATTATCCATAACGTGCGTTTCGTCAACTTCTTGTTGGCGGCAGCTGGCATCGGTTGGGTGGGTATGGGATTGGCTTCAGCCAAAGGCTGGCCTACAGAAACCGGGGTCGATATTCCCTCCAACTCTTGCGCTGATGCCACTCCTAGCCCAATGTCCTCATTGTCATCTTCGTCTAGAAGCACCACAGGTGCCGACGCTGCCGGAGCAGTGGCATCTGGCATGGGTGATGGAGGAATTGCGGGCGATAAAGTAGGAGCTGATGCTGGAGCGTCTTTATGAGCGAGAATAATGCTGCGTCGCACCATCTTGTCGCACATCAGTCGCTCGGTGTTGACGAGTAGGTGGTCGCCTAGCTCTTTCTCTACGCTTTCCACCTCGATGAGCAAGATGCTGTGATTGGTGGGTACTTTATCGGTGAGCATCTTTAGCGATGCAAGCTTCTGGGCGTTGCTCAACTGGCTGTTACACAACACGTCCTTGAGCTTCTTGTCGCTCAGCGCGCTGGTAAAGCCGTCGCAGCACAGAATAAAGTAGTCGCCCGCCTGGATGTCGGTAATGAACGCTACGTCGGGGACTGCCGCATCGCAAGGGCTGGGAAGCATGGCGCGGGTGAGAACGCTCTTTTTCGGCGATGCCTCGGCCTCGGCGCGGGTGAGACGACCGGCGGCAAAGAGGTCATTGACCAGCGAGTGGTCACGGGAGCGGTAAAGGGTCTCGCGGCGTGATGGGCGCAGGTGATAGACACGGCTGTTGCCAATGTGGGCTGCCGCCACGCCAAAGTCGCCAAAGGCGAGCATCGCCATTGTGGTGCCCATAGGGTTGCGGCTTGGCTCAAAACGAGAGTAGGCGGCATCAAGATGTCCCTGAGCATCGACGACTGCCCGCCGCACTGTCACACCCGTTAGCTGCTGCGAGAAATCGACCCTAGTGTTCATCCACTCGCCCAGGGCTTGCGCCACCACGGCACTCGCCACCTCGCTATGAGCATGACCCGTAACGCCATCGCACAGCACAAACACCCGGTCGGTCGCCTTCACATCAGCTAGATGCGGGAACAATGAGTTGCACTGCACCGTCGATCGCCCCTTCTCACTTATTCCTAGTGGAGCTTTTAGCTTTATTTTCATTATTATCTTGTTTTCTTATTATCTTATTTTCTTGTACTCTTGTCCTCTTGTCTTCTTGTCTTCTTGTCCTCTTGTCCTCTTGTCCTCTTTAATAATAACGTAAAAACCCACCATTAAATTATATATCAATAAAAAATCACCTATACAAAGCGCAAGCTAATGTGTGTGGAAAAAATAATTTGTTTAAGAGAAAATAAATGTTTAACTTTGCAGTCGTAAAAAAGTAGAGACAATAGATTAGAAGTTATTCAATCTTTAAAAACAGAATTATTATTATGGTAAGTTACAAGGAATTAGGCCTGGTCAACACCCGCGAGATGTTTGCTAAGGCAATCAATGGAGGTTATGCTATTCCCGCCTTCAATTTCAACAACATGGAGCAGCTTCAGGCTATCATCAAGGCAAGTGCCGAGACTAAATCGCCCGTGATTCTGCAAGTTTCTAAAGGTGCGCGCAACTACGCTAACCAAACCCTGCTTCGCTACATGGCACAGGGTGCCGTAGAGTATGCCAAGGAACTTGGATGGGAGCATCCACAGATTTGCCTCCACCTCGACCACGGCGACACCTTCGAGGTGTGCAAGAGCTGTGTTGACTTCGGTTTCTCGAGCGTGATGATTGACGGCAGCTCACTGCCCTACGAGGAGAACATCGCTCTGACCAAGCAGGTTGTTGAGTATGCTCACCAGTTTGACGTTACCGTAGAGGCCGAGCTTGGCGTGCTCGCCGGCGTAGAGGATGACGTTCAGGCCGAGGAGTCGCACTACACCAAGCCCGAGGAGGTTATCGACTTCGCTACCCGCACTGGCTGCGATTCGCTGGCAATCTCCATTGGCACCAGCCATGGCGCTTACAAGTTCAAACCCGAGCAGTGTACCCGCGACCCACAGACTGGCAAGCTCGTTCCTCCCCCATTGGCATTCGACGTGCTCGATGCCATCATGGAGAAACTTCCTGGCTTCCCCATCGTGCTCCACGGTTCATCTTCAGTTCCCCAAGAGTATGTTGACATCATCAACAGTAACGGAGGCAATCTGCCCGATGCAGTAGGCATTCCCGAGGAGCAGCTCCGCAAGGCCGCCAAGAGCGCGGTGTGCAAGATCAACATCGACAGCGACAGCCGTCTCGCCTTCACAGCAGCAGTTCGCAAGGTATTCGCTGAGAAACCAGGTGAGTTCGACCCACGCAAGTATTGCGGTCCCGCCCGCGACGAGATGACCAAGCTCTACAAGCACAAAATCATCGAAGTGCTTGGCAGCGACGGCAAAGCAGAGTAATTACGGCGTAACATAACCAAAAATAAGACTCACGGGCTACACAGTCCGTGAGTTTTTCGTATATATGTACATTCATTAGTCCACATCTCGACAAGATAACTTTTACCAAGCATGAAATTATCACATGACATTTACCAATATATTTCACTTCCAAAAATTGAGTGAAAATTCTTATGATATAGTTTTATGGTTTCAAGTATTTTTGATAACTTTGCAACGCATACTGCAAAGCGCAGTTTGTGAGACATATTCGGGAAGTGTTTGGCTTCTTTCCATGTGATGAATCTCGACAACTCATTACTGCCTATTTGAAGGGAGATAAACGGGGTCACCAGCAAACCCCTGTGTTTGTGAACCGCCTCATCCGAAGATGAGAGAGA
>ERZ842401.4585-NODE-4585-length-15953-cov-47.134419_pt1 | contig 15953 bp, 16 predicted proteins | sample MGYA00521270_ERZ842401 | MGnify/ENA primary metagenome ERZ842401 (study PRJEB31892, sample SAMEA3878208) | bioreactor metagenome | biome: Moose rumen | place: Sweden | collected 2011-10 | study: EMG produced TPA metagenomics assembly of the PRJEB12797 data set...
GATTGGAGGAATGGCCAAGTGTTAACATTTTAAGAATTTAATTACCGAAGCATTGTTATATATATATTTAATGTTAATGTTCTTTCTTCTCATCGAGGGCTTCCTCGATTTCGGCCGTCAACCGGGCAAGAACATTATCATAGGGCGAGGTGTCATTATGGGTACGCTCTTTCTGATACATCAGCGCGATGTCGATAAGCGTCATCAACGCTATTGTATGATCACTCTTGCGCCCTTTATATGCCTGTGAATAGGCATTATAGCGCTCCGTGATGAGCTTGGCTGCACGACGATAGAATTCCTCATCGTCGCGATTGACTACGACTTCTATTTCCTCATCGTAGACGTGCAACCTGATATGTAGTCTGTCCTTCTGTTCTGCCATAGCGTTGTTCTCCTTTATTGATTTTCATCGCTGAGGATAGCAATGCACTTGTTGACGTCGCGTATCAGCTTTGACAACCGGTCCTTGGCTCCCGTGAGGTCACCGTCGGAAATCTCAATCATCTTAGCCATTTTCAGTGACTGATAGTCTGACTGCTGCTGTTCCAGCTTGGCACGCAGCTGGTTGATGTCCTGCTCGTTCTTCGACACCATGTCATACAGCTCCTGATTCTCCTTTTTCAGTTCCTGAAACCGGAGAATCATCTGCCGCAAACGGGTCTCAAACGTTGCCAATGTCTTTTCGTTAGCAGTCATACCTTTTCACTTGTATCGTACAAAGGTAGTTATTATAATTGACAATTGACAATTGACAATTGATAATTAACAATTATACTTTGAGAATTAAGTTTTTTTAATCCTTACTCCTTAGGTTTGGGTTCTTTTTTGGCCAGCATCACCACCTTATAGACAAAGTTGGTGGTCCACTGCTGAGAGAAACCTAACTTCTGGGCATACTGACGGATAGCGACAACGGTCTTCATGACGCCGGCATCGTTGAAGTCGTTCTTGTTGAAGATGTCATTGACCGTCTTTTCCGTCATCGTGCGGATGGCACTCTTGAAGATGCTGGGCACGCGAAGCTTGAACTTCATCAAGTTGCCCGTCAGCATCATCAGGTCCTGTGTGAAACCACTGAACTGGTACATATAGGTCTGTATGTCCTGTGGTTTCTTGCAACGCTTGCGGATGCTTTGGTCTATCTCCTTGGTGAAGTCGTCGTCCATGCCGTAGAGTTCCTTCAGCATCTTCTTACAGCGTGACTTCTCGGCCAGTCCCAGTTTGTTGTTCTGTGTGGGCACCTTCAGCGTAGCCTTAAACACGCGCAGGTCAGGCAGCGCTGCCAGGTTGGTAATGCCTAAGTCAGCAGCCATGACGGCCTGAAAATATACTCGGATGAGCGTCATGAAATCCTCCATGCCGCCAGCCTTCTTTTGATCCTCCTTTTTTCCGAACAAGTTTGATAAAAATCCCATATATATCATGTTTTGCGCTGCAAAGTTACAAAAAAGTTTAGAGTTTAGAGTTGAAAGTTTAGAGAATTTCGTATATTTGCAGCAAAATTATGAAAAAATCAAAAGGATATGAAAGGTATTGTATTAGCAGGAGGCAGTGGAACACGCCTCTACCCCATCACGAAAGGTGTGTCGAAGCAACTGATTCCCATCTTCGACAAACCCATGATTTACTACCCCATCTCGACGCTGATGCTGGCAGGCATCCGCGAGATACTCATCATTTCGACGCCTTACGACCTGCCGGCTTTCAAACGGCTGTTAGGCACAGGCGAGGACTTGGGCGTACGCTTTGAGTATGCCGAGCAACCCAGTCCCGACGGACTGGCACAGGCATTCATCATCGGCGAGGAGTTCATCGGCGACGACTGTGCCTGCTTGGTGTTGGGCGACAACATCTTCTACGGCAGCGGCTTCACCGGTATGCTGAAGCAGGCTGTTGCCAATGCCGAGCAGAATGGCCAGGCTACCGTCTTCGGCTACTGGGTGAACGACCCCGAACGATATGGCGTGGCGGAGTTCGACGAGAATGGCAACTGCCTCAGCATTGAGGAGAAGCCCGCCAAGCCTAAGTCCAACTACGCCGTCGTAGGACTATATTTCTATCCGAACAGCGTCGTCGAGATTGCCAAGAGCATCAAGCCCTCGGCTCGCGGCGAACTGGAGATTACCACCGTCAACCAGGAATACCTGAATGCCCGGAACCTGCATGTCCAGACGCTGCAGCGTGGCTTTGCGTGGCTTGACACGGGTACGCACGACTCGCTATCGGAAGCATCAACCTTCATCGAGGTCATCGAGAAACGCCAAGGACTGAAGGTCGCCTGTCTGGAAGAGATTGCCTACAAGCGCGGCTGGATTGACAGCGAGCAGTTGAAGAAGCTGGCCCAACCCATGATCAAGAACGACTACGGCCAGTACCTGCTGCGCCGCGCCGAGGAATACGTCGTGAAATGAATTCATAAAAACGGGGCGCAGTTTTATCATTCTGCGACACCGTTTTTACTTGATGACACAGGGAAAAGGAAAGCCTTTTTCCTGTTTTTTTGCATTTTCTGGCAGAAAAATTTGGCGGGATTGATATTTTTATATACTTTTGCAGGCGAAACAATAACAAAAGTTAATAACCAAACATTTAAATTCTATTGCCTATCGACGTAAACTCTACTTCATAAAAAACAAGAAATATGAAGAATTATGACAGCATGACCGACGAAATGTTGGCCTTGCGTTACGTAGGAGGAGACAATAGGGCGTTTGATGAGTTATTAACCCGTAATCAGCAAAAGCTCTACAACTATATTCTGTTCGTGGTCCGCGACCCCGAGCTGGCTAACGACGTGTTCCAGGACACCTTCGTCAAGGTTATCACGAAGTTGCAGGAAGGCAAGTACACCGACTCCGGCAAGTTCGCCTTCTGGCTGACACGCATTGCCCACAACATCATTATGGACAGCTACCGCCAGCAAAGGAGCGAGCACATCGTGGAGCCCACGGAAGACAACGACCTCAGCAATCTGCGCAGTGACGACCTGATGGACATCAACCGCGAGAACGAGTTCGTCAACGCTCAGGTGATGAACGACGTCCGCCACATGATGGACGCCCTGCCCGCCCCTCAGCGCGAGGTGGTCTACATGCGTTTTTATCAGGATCTGTCCTTCAAGGAGATAGCAGAGATGACGGGTGTCAGCATCAACACCTCCCTCGGCCGTATGCGCTACGCATTGATTAACATGCGCCGCATGGCCAAGCAGCACAACATCCAGCTGAGCTTAGAAATGTAAGCATGTCAGTTATCAAGGCAAAGTATGATACTTACGGAGGATAAGTATCATACTTGTGATGTCTTAGTATCATACTTACACTGTGCAAGTATGATACTTTTCGTGGGGTTGTCTCAGCGACCGCAGTTCGTGGATAGTCTGCTCGGGTGCGGGACTCTTGAACACATAGCTGCCGGCCACAAGCACGTCGACGCCAGCCTCTACGAGTCGCGGAGCCGTCTCATGCTGTACGCCGCCATCTACCTCGATGAGAGCCTTTGAGCCGCTTTCGTCTATCAGCTGGCGCAGTCGGCGCACCTTCTGAATGGTGTTCTCAATGAACTTCTGTCCGCCGAAGCCGGGGTTCACACTCATCAGCAGCACCATGTCTACATCGCAGATGATGTCTTCCAGCAGCGCCACGGGTGATGCCGGATTCAGCGTCACGCCAGCCTTCATGCCGGCCTGATGAATCTCCTGCACTGTCCGGTGCAGATGGGTACAGGCCTCCACATGCACATTCATCATCATCGCCCCGAGTTTGGCAGTCTGCTGAATGTAGTGTTCAGGATGAACAATCATGAAATGTACGTCAAGCGGTTTCTGGCATTTCCTGGCCACAGCCTCCAACACGGGGAATCCGAAGGAGATGTTAGGCACGAAGACGCCATCCATCACATCCAAGTGCAGCCAGTCGGCCTCGCTGCGGTTAATCATTTCCAGCTCGCTGTCCAGATGCAGGAAGTCAGCAGCAAGCAGGGACGGAGAAACTATTGTAGCCATAATTCACGTTCTTCTTAGAATTACACATCCGCGCAAACTGTTTGATAAACAGGATGGTCGAGGGCTGTGGGGTAAAGTCGTCTTGAGTAAAATGCTGCATAGGCAAAAGTGTTTAACGTTATCTATTATTATAACGTACCGCCTACACCTTTATTATATATAGATACAAATTTATTTTACGCGACAGTTTTCAATATGCTTCATGCCGTTCAGGAAGTCGCGGGCAGCCATGCGCTTCTTGCCTGCCAGCTGAAGCTCGACGATTTCCAGCAGCTCATCCTGAGCCGAGACGCAGAGCGCCTTTCCGTCCATGCTGATGGTGCCGGCACCCTGTCCAGGCTTCCCGGTCTTGCGTGCCTTGTATATCTTCAGCACGGTCTCCTTACCGTCAGCATCGACAAGCGTCGTCCAGGCTCCAGGTACAGGACTCAGGCCACGCACGAAGTCATATACCTGCTTGGCAGTCTTGGTCCAGCATATCTCGCAGGTTTCCTTGAAGATTTTCGGAGCAGGCTTGATGGCAAAACCATCAAGAACACTATCCTGTGGGATGCTGACGGGGTGGCCGTCGGCAGCAATGATGGCATCGAGTGTCTCCAAACAGAGCTGGGCACCCAGGTGCATCAGTCCGTCGTAGACATACTCCACGTCGGCATCGTCGGGGATTGGGAACGTCTTCTTCTGGATGATGCGTCCCGTGTCTATATCGTGGTCGAGGAAGAAGGTCGTCACACCCGTCTCCGTCTCACCGTTGATGACCGCCCAGTTGATGGGGGCTGCACCGCGATACTGCGGCAACAGGGCGGCATGTACGTTGAAGGTGCCATACTCCGGCATCGCCCACACCACCTCGGGCAGCATCCTGAACGCCACCACTACCTGCAGATTGGCATGGTATGTCCGCAGCTGTTCCACAAACTCCGGGTCCTTCATCCTCTCAGGCTGTAGCACGGGCAGACCGTGTTCCACTGCATACTGCTTCACTGCCGACGGTTGCAGTACACTGCCGTGCCTGCCCACGGGCTTGTCGGGTTGTGTCACTACTGCCACCACGTTATATCCATTCTCCACCAGTGCCTGCAGCGTCTCCACGGCAAACTGCGGCGTTCCCATAAACACAATCCTAAGGTCTTCTTTCGTCATGCTTTTTTGCTTTTATTCTGCAAAGGTACGAAAAGTCGAGAGCAGAACAAAATAAATTCATTTATTTTTTATATCATTCTGGGAACATAGACACCATACTTTGTGTACTCTATATTGAACAGACCGTAGCGTTGGAAGCCGTCCTCCTCCGTCAGCAACCGGCGACGCAGCCGGTAGTTGTTCCAGTGGCTGAGCACACCGCAATAGGAGTTCAGCGAGGCAAACCACGATGAGCGGTCTTGGCTACGTGCCAGCACGCGCAGCTTTGCCGACATGCGCCCAACTGTGGCACGTGAGGCATAGATGCGATGAGGTTTCACCCAAGCCCCCAGAAATTCCGTACCATGCCAAATGGAAGTCACCTGTAGCTTGCCGTCGTGAAACGACAGGCCAAACTCCTTATACAAAAAAGCCCGAACCTCGGGCACCAGCGACAGCAGCCACTCACGATTGGTGGACACCACATAGAAGTCGTCGACATAGCGTCCGTAGTGACGGCAATGCAGGCTGCGCTTCATATATTGGTCGAAGGGATTCAGGTAGACGTTCGAAAACAGCTGGCTGGTCAGATTGCCGATAGGCAGACCGCAGCCTTCAGGACTGTGGTAGAGCGACTTATTTCGGGGCAGTCCCTCCCATTCTGAAGGATTCCCCACCACCCTACAGTCAGCCAGAGGGTTCAGAAGTATAATCTCACGCGTCAGCCAGCGCACAAAATCCATGTCTACCACGTCTGCCCACCGTTCCTTGCGGTGGCGCGATACCTTATGACAAGACATCCTATTCAGGCTATCCAGTGCTAACCGCAGCAGTCGCTCGCGGTTGATATTCATGAAGTAGCCACGGATGTCCATCTTCATCACGTAACATGGTCTGGTGTAGTTCAGGCTCTCCTGGCGGATATGCTGTGCCAGTCGGCGGATGCCGAAATGCGTACCGCGTCCTGCCAGACAGCTGTAGCTGTCGAGGATAAAAGTGCGCTCAAACATACGGTAAGTGTAGTTGTAGTACAGGTGGTGCACCACACGGTCGCGGAACTCAGCGGCAAAGACCTCGCGCTTCTTAGGCACAGTAATGATGAAACACGATGACGGCAGAGGTCTATAGGTCCGGTTTATCAAAGCATCGCACAGTTCCTCAAGATTTTCTTCCAGCCGTGCCTCGAAGCGCAGCTGATAGTGCTTGTTGCGTTTATGGCGGCGTGCATCGAGATAAGCTGTATGCAGATCGTCAAGCAGTTGTTCTCTTGTCAGCGTCATCGATAGAAGGGATAAGTACTCTCTCGACCTGGCGAACGAGGCGCACCGAGTTCCCGTTGTTGCGGTTGTTGTTGTTCGCGGGATTCAGATTGCCCGAGTTGAAGTTCACGTTGTAGGCGTTGTTTGCATTGTTGGGCGTAGACGACCAGTAGTTGCCGTTGGAGCCGGCATTGTTGACCGTCGTCCCATTCCGGTTGCCCGCAGCGGGCAGGAAAACACAGCCTGAGAACTTTGCGTCAGCAGCGCGTTGCTCATGATGGCGCGAAGGAATCTCTATCGTAGAAGCCAACCGCCATGCTATTTTTGTCCTTATCATTTTCATTGTCGTAAATAAGGCCCGCTGCCTGTGAATTTATTCCTGTATCGATTTTTGCGTTCTTACAATACTAAACTATATGATGTCTGCTATGCTCAGCTTAATCTCCGCCAAGAACTGCATGCTCTCCAGAGGCGACTTCTGCTCGATGGGCCAAGCCAGGATGCGATGCATGATATCCGTCAGGCGACCCGGACGGGGAGCATTCGTCCCACTGCTGTTGCCCAAAGGCTCACCATCACGTTTCGAACCCTCCGTCAGCGGCACGCTCTGCTTCCAGTTCTCGAAGTCGGTCTTGAGCTGGTCAGCGTCAACCGAGCCGTTAAGCATCGTTTCCGGCAGTACCAGCTTGACGGTCTTGTCGTCTTGAACCGTCACTACAGCGTTTTCAGGAGTGTGGCGCGACAGGCTGTTGACGGGGAAACCCACAAACACCACGGCAGCATCCTCGCTCTTGAACTTTCGCTTGGTGGGCTTGAAGTCGCTGATGTACCTCACGCACAGCCAGGCACTCCACTCGTAGGCACGGTAGAACGTGCCCTCGGGGAACAGGTGGATGGTCAGACACTCCGCGGCATTGTTGCGGACTGTCTCTATTTCAAAGATTTCCTTCAGCTTTGCCATGGGTCAGCTGTCTCAACTTTTCACTCTTCACTTTTTAACCTCGGATCGCCGGAATGCACTGAGTGTGCTCCCTGTGCACCGCCTGAGGGGCTGGTGCACCTGAAGCACACCCAGCACATTCCGGCGAGGGGGTTAGTCTTGCCCGTCTTGGGGGACAGGAATTAAATTCTACTCGACCTGGCGAACGAGGCGCACCGAGTACCCGATGAAGCGGCCGTTGCTGTTCGCGGGATAAAGATAGCCCGAGTAGAAGTACACGTAGTAGGCGTTGCGTGCACCGATGGGCGTAGACGACCAGTAGTTGCCGTAGGAGCCGGCATTGTTGACCGTCGTCCCATTCCGGGAGCCCGCAGCGGGCAGGAAAACACAGCCTGCTGCCTCGAGCGCACTCCATTGGTCATCTGTAAGAGTATTATAAGTGAAATTGTTATTTGCAGTGTTACTGGTGGTAGGCGCTGTTCCCATCGTAGTCGCATCCCAAGTAAGTCCATCCGGGAAGATTATCAAACCATTTATGTTATGTACAACGGCTTTAACCCAACGGGCATTCGTGACGACACCAATAGTAGATGATGTGCGGCAGTTCGTGCCTGGAGTCGCGCTCGACGACGGACCGAGCATCCATTGCCACTCGTCCTTGGTCAGTGTGCGCCAGCCGGAGCCCATATTTGTTCCCCAGTCACCTTCAGCATAGGTGTCTGTGAGACCGGAAGTGCCATCGGTAGGACCATAGGTTCTATTAGTAGTACTGGTTGACCACGGCTGATAGGCACTGCCATAACCTGATGCAAATAAATGACCGGAAGTTCCCCAACCGAAGAGGTCTATCCAACCGGTGTATGAACTGCTGATAGAAGCGTTGTTGCTCTTCGTTGAGGATACATACACATTTCCATTGCTGGCATCACCGACGTAATCCCACTGATTATCTGCAAAGCGCCAAGTGCTGGTACTGGCCTGATACTGCAGGTTACCCTTGGCAAAATGGACCTGCGTGCCGTTGCTGTCGATGGTGAACGCACCAGTCAGTGCACCGGGCGTGCTGGCTGCCGTCATCTTCACATTAACACGGTAGTAAGTGCCGTTGCTGAAGCTGACGCTGGTCTTCGTGTATGTATACGTCTTTGAGTCTGAACCCGTGGCGGTCAGCGTGATGGTCTGGTCGCTGAACGCTGGCAGGGCAACGTAGAGCACGTTGGTGGCCGACGCGGGAGTGATGGTGTAGTCGTCGACACTGTTAACATTAACCTTTAGTCCAGTAACGGCAAGGTCTGCATCACCGTTCTTCAGCGTGAACTTCACCACGGCCTGCTGGCTCACGAACGAGGCAGCCTCGGTGGTGATATTATCAGCGTTGACGGCCGTCACCTTTACGTTCTCGGCCTTCGAGTAGTCGTAGGTGGAGGCAATCTTTTCCAAAGTACCGTCCTGACCGGTGGTGTAGTCGGCATCAGAGCTGCTGGGGTACTGCAGCGTCAACATGTCGCCAACGACGAAGGTGACACCCGAGAGACTGCCCTTCAGCTGCGCCGTGGCACCGGCTGACTGTGGGGCGAGGTTGCCCGTAGCCCATGTCTCGCCCCTCTTTACGTAGATCTTGTCTGAAGTCTCCCATGTGTTGGTCAGTGTAGAGGTGTTGTCTGTCAAAGCACGGGTTATGACATCGTTGCCCTTCGCGGCATCGACGGTCATGGTGTAGGTCTTGACTAAAGTCGGACCGACAGGACCCACGGCATCTTCAACATCGCTTGAACAAGAGGTAAAGGCAACACCTGCCATCAGCAGGGCGGCCAGCATCTGAATGTTTTTACTCATCTGTTTCATCGTTCTTTTCGTTTTCGTCTTCGTTTTTTCGTGTTGTTAATTCCAGTCCTGCTCATCGCCGCTGCTCGAGTAGTCACTCTTCGTGGCCTCTACGCTGCCGGCCAGCAGATGGTTAGACACACGCAGCTTAAACACACTCATGGTAGGCTGCTCATAAAGTCGCTTTCTCTTCATAACCTGTAACTATTAATCGTTAAAAATATGAACAATGTATAATTTCAGCCGACAAAGGTACAACGGAAGTTGCAAACAAAAAAAAAAAAACGGTAATAAATGTTAATTCGTTTAAGAAAGTTTTGCTTTTAACACGCCATGTTGCCAGAACGAATGGTTCTGACACACAGCGTGCCTGTCACCCTGCGTCATCAGCTTTATAGATTTTCTATTATAGAATTTGTATAATTGGAATTTTTTGCTTCTTTGCCATTGTCTTCGCTCCTTTCCTTGTTTTTATGCTATCTTACAGATGCAAAGTTAGTCAGAAAAGTATTACCTCACAAAGAATAAAGGTTTAAAATATATAACTCAAATGCTATAAATCCCGGGATTATATTCTGTAAACCGGAGATAACAAATGTAAAAACCCGAGAAATCGCATACAAAAACCCGAGATTGTTATGCTTAATCTCGGGTTTTAACGATAGGAATCTCGGGATATTATAGTAATAATCTCGGGTGCCAAAATAAAAAGGAAGAGAGTTGTTAGTCCTGGCTCATGTCGTGCACCATCTTGCGGTACATGTCGTACATCCGCTTGCGCGAGATATAGCCTTTCAGATGGCGGTTGGCGTCAAGGACCGGCAACCAGTCGGCCTGGGTGCGCTCAAAGGTTTTCATCACCTGCGTCATGGGGGTGTCGTCGCTGAGCACGGCGGCAGGCTCCATCATCAGCTGCGAGGCCATGAAGTGATGGTACAACTCTGTGCGGAACATGACGTGGCGGATGCGCTGGATGTTGACTTCACCCAACAGGGTGCCGGCAGCATCGGTCACAGGCAGCACCGCACCCTGCGAACGACTGATCTTATGCACCATCTGGCCCAGTTCCATATCGGGGTCAACCGCCTGATAGTCGCGGTCTATCACGGAGTCCAAGTTCATGAGCGTCAGCACGGCATGGTCGGTATGGTGGGTCACCAGGCGCCCCTGCTTGGCCAGCCTCATGCCATAGATGCTGTGGGGCTCGAAGATGATGATGGTCAAATAGCTGGCTACAGATACTATCATCAGCGGCATGAAGAGGTTGTAGCCGCTGGTAATCTCGGCAATGAGGAAGATACCCGTCAAGGGGGCATGCATGACGCCCGACATCACGCCCGCCATACCCAGCAGCGAAAAGTTCTTCTCGGGCACGTAGACACCTATCTGGTGGATGTTCCACAGCCGTGAAAAGAAGAAGCCGGTAAAGCAGCCGATGAACAGCGAAGGTGCAAACGTACCACCACAACCGCCACCACCATTGGTGGCCGAGGTGGCAAACACCTTGGTCAGCAGCACCAAGCCTATATATAATAATAGGTATTCGGAGTGTCCATAAAACAACGAGCCGTCGAGCAACTGGTTCCAGTCAGCCTCCGTCCGGCCGTTCAACAGCAGGTTGATGCTGTGGTAACCCTCGCCATAGAGCGACGGGAAGATAAAGATGAGGGTGCTCAGGATGAGTCCGCCAAGTGCCAGTTTGACGTATGGCTTGTCCTTGAAACGCGCAAACATGTCCTCGCAGGCATTCATGGTACGTATGAAATAGAGGCTGACCAGTCCGCAGGTCACTCCCAGCAGGATGCTGGCGGGCACACGCTCCACCGTCCAGTCGCTGTCGAGATGGAACGAGAACAGCACGGCATTGCCACTGAAGATATAGGTGAAGCACGTCGCCGTGACGCACGATACCAGGATGGGCAGCAGCGAGGCCATCGTCAGGTCAATCATCAGCACCTCAAGCGTAAAGACCAGTCCGGCAATGGGGGCCTTGAAGATGCCTGCAATGGCCCCTGCGGCACCACAGCCCACCAGCGTCATCAGCGTCTTGTTGTCCAGCCGGAACAGTTTTCCCAAGTTCGAGCCGATGGCAGACCCCGTCAGCACGATAGGCGCCTCGGCACCTACGGAGCCGCCAAAGCCGATGGTGATGGCCGAGGCGATGACGCTGGACCACGTGTTGTGCGCCTTCAGCCGCGAACGGTTGGAGCTGATGGCATAGAGGATGTGCGTAATGCCGTGCGAGATGTTGTCCTTGACGATATAGCGCACAAAGAGTGACGTCAGGTAAATGCCGATGACGGGATATACCAGATAGAGCCAGTTGTAGGAGTCTGTCTGGAAACGACCCGTCAACAGGTCGACGATGACATTAATAAGGCCGTGCAGCACGTAGGCAGCCACGGCAGACAGCAGTCCCACCAGGAACGCCAGGATGAGCAGGAACATCTTGTCGCTGACGTGCTGTACCCGCCAGTCGTGCAGGCGTACAAGCCAGGTGGGTCTGAGGTCTCTATCCGTCATGTCTGTATAAGATGGCTAACATCGTCAGGTCGTCCTTGGGTGTCACGGAACCAATATGTCGTCGCAACGTACCGCTCATCCGCTCAATGAAGTGGCTGGGAGTCACCTCCTTGCCATAGACCGACTGCAACGACTCGCCCTTCACGCGGTTTTCGCCAAAAGGCATGTGGTCGGCATTCTCCGCATCCACCAGTCCGTTGGTATAGGCAAAGAAGAGTGTGCCGGGAGCGAGTGTCGTCTCTTGAAGCGTATAGTTCCAGGAACTATCGACGCCCACGGGTACGTTTTCGTCGGCAGCTACAACATCGACGCTCTTACCCACCAGCAACGGGGCACGATGGGCAGCATTACAATAGCACATGCGGCCTGTTGCCAGGTCGAGCACAGCGGCAAACAGCGTTGCCGACATGGGGTTTCCTCCCGTCGACGACATCGTCTGGTTGATGGTTCCTACGATGCGGGAAGGGTCGTCCATGCAAGCCGCCAGCGATCGGAACTGCGACTTGGCTAACATCATCGAGAGGGATGCGTCCAAACCTTCACCGACACCATCGCCAATGCAGAAGAACAGTTTCTCGTCGCGCAGGATGGCATCATAGAAGTCACCGCCTGCCACAGATGCCTTTTCCGTCAAGGCATGAATGCCGAAGAGCGGATGCTGGGGCAACTGGCAGTCACCCATAGCCGCCTGAATGCTGTGCGACAACTGCTGGTGCGTGACGGCGCGTTCCTCGGCCCTGCTCTTGGTTTCCACCTGCTGATAGGCTGCTTGCAGGTCGGCATAGTCTTTCTGAATACTCCTGCGGGCACGCATCCGATACAGCGTCCACAGCGTCAGCAGCAACAAGACAGCCAGCGTCGCAATGACGCCACCCAGGCGGCGACGTCCTTCGGCCTGTGCCTGCTGTTCGGCTTTCTGGGCCTCTGTGTCGCGGATGGTCGACAGTTCCATGGCTTCCAGACGGCGCATCTGGACGATGGCGGAGTCGAGATGTTCGCTGATAAACATGCTGACGGCAAGGGTGGAATCACGACGGCCAGCCTTCTTGTTGGCCTCATACTTCTTCAGCACCATCTTCTGCAGCGTCTCTAATGAGTAGCCGGCACCACGCTCCTTCAGCAACTCGTCCAGACTCTCATAGCTGTTGGCCGCCTCAGCCCACCGTCCTGCTGCCGACAGATAGTCGACACCAAGTATCCGACCATTGGGAGTCTGGCTGTAGTTGGTCTTCAGGAAGTGGTCGAACACCTCACTGGCCTCCTCCTTGCGGCCCTGTCCCTCCAGGGCGATGGCACGGTAGATATCATAGCGGGCATATTGTTTGTCTATATAGTCAGAACTGGTTCCCTGACGCTGCTCGTATTCGCTGATAAGCTCGCCGAAGTGCTGCGTCCACAGCAGCGCCTCCTGGTAGTCCTTCGTCTCGTTACAGTTATAGGCGATATTGATGACACCGGCAATGGCGTTCTTATACGACTCGTCGGTACGGTGCTTCTTGATGTTTTCCATGTGCATCTGATAGGCACGCTCATAAAAATCATGAACCTCCTCTTTCGACATACCGAAGCGCGACTTGCAGCAACCGATATAGACCAGCAGATTCGTATAGTCACTCGTCGTGTCGCAATGCTGCTTTTCCAAGCGCTCGGCAGCAGGGACAGCAACAGCCAATGCTGCCTGATACTCGCCGCGCACACTCAGCAGATTGGTCAGTCGGCTGGCCGACTTGGCATAGATGGCCAGGTCCTCGGCCTTGTCGGAATTCTCCGTCTCAGCCATAGCTGTCTTCCAATAGTATTCGGCCATGCGGTGCTGCATCTTGCGGTCGCAGTCATAACCCTTCTGGTAATAAGCCTCGGCCTCACCTTCCTTTGCATGGAAGATGTTTCCATTACTGCAGGCTGCCATGATGAATGCAACAGCCATCATCCAAAGCACACTTTTCTTCATAGTCTCAGTCGTTTTATTTAGTCATTGATAGGTTATGGACGTATGATAGTCACCTCGCCGTCCTGACGCAGACGAATGATACAGCTGGGCTGGTGGGGCTTGTGCTCCTGGCGACGGCTCCAGCAGACGTAGTCGACCTTCTCCAGCAACTCAGGGTTGATGTCGCAGTAGTTCTGGGCGGCAGGCTGTCCACTGATATTCGCCGATGTCGACACCAAGGCCTTCTGGAACCGGTAGCACAGTTCCTTGGAGAAAGGTTCGTGCGTGATGCGCAAAGCAATAGAACCATCCTCGGCAATGAGGTTAGGAGCCAGGTTGACGGCACCGTCCAATATCAGCGTCGTGGGCTTGCAGTCGCCTTCCTTCATACTGTCAATGAGTTGCCAGGCCACGTCGGGCACGTTCCTCACATAGCGCTGCATACGGGCATCGCTGTCGACGAGGCAGATGAGTGCCTTCGAATCGTCGCGCTGCTTGATGTCGTATACACGTTTGACAGCCTCGACATTGGTAGCATCACACCCGATGCCCCATACGGTGTCCGTCGGATAGAGTATCACCCCACCCTCGCGCAGTACCTTGACTGCATTCTTGATATCTTCTTCTCTTGTCATGATTTATTTGGGGGGACTGCGGCAAAACCGCAGTCAACATTAGAATTCTGAGGTAAAGTGGAACTTGATGTGCTTGAAGTCCTCCTGTGCCATCGACAACACATAGCCGGAATCGGCCAGGAAGACGTCCTTACCTTCCTTGTCCTTAGCCATATACTGGTACTTGCGCTTCTTGAAGTTGTCCAGTTCCTTGTCGTCATCGCTCTCTATCCAACAGGCCTTATAGAGGTGGACAGGTTCCCAGCGGCACTTGGCGTTGTACTCGTTCTCCAGGCGGTACTGGATAACCTCAAACTGCAGCTGACCGACGGTGCCGATAATCTTGCGGTTGTTGAACTGGTTGACGAACAACTGTGCCACACCCTCGTCCATCAGCTGGTCGATACCCTTCTGCAGTTGCTTCGACTTCATGGGGTCGTCGTTCTCGATGTACTTGAACAGCTCGGGCGAGAACGACGGCAGACCGCGGAAGTGCAGCTGTTCGCCCTCGGTCAACGTGTCGCCAATCTTGAACATGCCGCCGGTATCAGGCAGACCCACGATGTCACCCGGCCATGCCTCGTCGATGGTTGACTTGCGTTGAGCCATAAACTGCGTTGGCGACGAGAAGCGCAGCGTCTTACCCTGACGCACATGCAGGTAGGGCTGGTTGCGCTGGAACTTGCCTGAGCACACCTTGCAGAAGGCGATACACGAGCGGTGGTTGGGGTCGATGTTGGCGGTAATCTTGAAGATGAAGCCTGTGAACTTCGCCTCGTCGGGCTGCACCATGCGCTCCTCAGCCTTCGTGGGCTTGGGTGACGGGGCTATCTCGACAAAGCAGTTCAGGAGTTCCTGCACGCCGAAATTGTTCAGCGCCGAACCGAAGAAGACGGGAGCAACTTCGGCAGAACGGTAGGTTTCTACCTCAAATTCGGGATAGACGCCATCCACCAGTTCCAGGTCTTCGCGCAGCTTCTCTGCATCCTGCTCGCCGATGCGGGCGTCGAGGTCAGCAGAACTGACCTCCACACTGACCTTTTCCGTGACGCGCTGCTTGTCAGGGGTAAACAAGTCCAGCTTCTGCTCGTAGATGTTATACACGCCCTTGAACTTGGCACCCTGGTTGATGGGCCACGACAGCGGACGCACCTTGATTTCCAGTTCCTGCTCCAGTTCGTCCAAGAGGTCGAAGGGGTCACGGCCTTCACGGTCCATCTTGTTGATGAAGATGATGACGGGGGTATTCCTCATGCGGCAGACGTTCATCAGTTTGCGTGTCTGCGTCTCCACACCCTTGGCACCGTCCACAACGATGATGGCTGAGTCGACAGCCGTCAGCGTGCGATAGGTGTCTTCGGCAAAGTCCTGGTGACCTGGGGTGTCCAGAATGTTCACCTTATATTCTATGTCCGAGCCGTCGGGTGTATAGTCAAACTCCATGACCGACGTGCTGACCGAGATACCACGCTGTTTCTCGATGTCCATCCAGTCGGAAGTGGCCGTTTTCTTGATCTTGTTGTTCTTCACTGCACCAGCCACCTGTATCTGTCCGCCGAAGAGCAGAAACTTCTCCGTCAGCGTCGTCTTACCGGCATCGGGGTGCGATATAATGGCGAAAGTTCGCCTGCGTTCTATTTCCTGATTCACCTTATTTATGATTATTTGAGTTTGCAAAGGTACGAATAAGCGAATGAAAAACCAAATATTATTTGAGTTTTTCTGAGCGTGAGTA
>ERZ842401.4586-NODE-4586-length-15950-cov-6.937779_pt1 | contig 15950 bp, 15 predicted proteins | sample MGYA00521270_ERZ842401 | MGnify/ENA primary metagenome ERZ842401 (study PRJEB31892, sample SAMEA3878208) | bioreactor metagenome | biome: Moose rumen | place: Sweden | collected 2011-10 | study: EMG produced TPA metagenomics assembly of the PRJEB12797 data set...
TGGCGGAGGAATCAGTTATGCCGCTGGCGGCGGTGGTGGTTACCGTGGGAGCTACGGCATTTGTAGTGAATGTGATTTGGCTGCCGTAGGCGGTATCAACAGAGTTTATAGCGTAGGCGCGCACATAATATGTGGTTCCGGCGGTCAATCCTGTAAGGTTGCTTGTAAAGCTGCCTGTGCCGGAGCCGTCGGTGGTGTGGCTGCCGCTAACGGTGGGGTTCTGCGATGTGCTCCAGCACACGCCGCGGGCGGTAACAGCGGCTCCGCCATCAGTTGTTACATTGCCGCCTGTGGTGGCGGAGGAATCAGTTATGCCGCTGGCGGCGGTGGTGGTTACCGTGGGAGCTACTGGCGCAACCGGAAGGGTGAAAAGCAGCGTGAAATCCTCACTTGCCGTCTGCGACTGCAGCACCTCGCGGCTGGCCAAAACAGTGCCGTCGTTTGTGGCGTAACCGACAATCCTAAGAATGTCGCCGCTTTGGAAAGTATTGGAGGATTGGCGTTTTTCCGCAACATTGCCATTGCCGAGGAACGAGATACCGTTTTCCGTGCCTGCGCCGCGGTTGAGAAGTTTAACGGTACTGCGCCCCCGCGCTGTGGTAACGGCCAAAAGATAGACTTGGGCGCTTTGCAACCGCACCTCGAAAAGGTTCTCACCCGCTTGGAGCGGCATAGTGAGTCCGGCAACTTGCTGTCCAGCAAGGTTGTACAGCCGCAGGGCGGCCTCGCCGCTTTGGGCGACGCCAACCGCCACGGTGGTTCGTCCGTTGGCGGGGTTGGGGTAAGCGGCTATCCGGGTTTCGGAGCTTTGCGCTTCGGCAATGCCCGTGGTTTGGAAAGTGAGCACGGTGTCGGGATAGAAAACCGTCTCTGTCCACGAGCGGCTAACATTCTGGACTTGTACCGAGTCCATTCGTACATAATCGCCGCCGCTTGTGGCGCCGGTGAATCTCAGGGTGATGTTCTGCGATATTGCTGTTATCGCAAGGCTTGTCACTGCCAAAAAAGTAAAAAGCTTTTTCATTTTAAATATATTTTTTGATTTTTTCCTAATAAGAAACCCGCACCACAGGCACTCGTCGTGTGGCGGCAAAATTCACTTAAACGGGCTTGTACAAAGGCTATATAAGCCCAAACGACTGTTACAAATGTGTATTGGGGGGGGGTAAAGACTTATAATCAATGTGTTGCAAGAGTGGTTTTTATGCATTACATCGTTAAAATTTTGATTATCAGCAATTATAACCATATTACAAAGTTTATAAATGTTTTGCAAAGATACAATTTTTATCCCAAACTTCCAAACCGGCGAAATTTCGGCACTCGGGCAAAGAGCATTTCTACTATCAACTCGTTCAGTCGCAGAGCACGTACAAATCGTCGCGTGGGTTGAGGAAAAGAATGGGGATTTTTTGTTCGTTGGCGATGGTTCTGTCTTCCTGCACACCAATGAAATATTCGGCCACGTCGCGTTCGGCGGTGGTGGTGGAGATAAGCAGTCCTATGCCAAGCTGGGTAGCGGCCTGAAGTGCCACCACGTCGATAAACGACTTCGGTTTGCCGAGGTCGGCTTTTTTGTGGGTAACGCCTAGATTGGCATACATTTTGTCCATAAACTTGACGTTGCTGTACCATTTGGCGCGCAGAAACTCGTCGGTGTAGTTGTACGACAGCACCCACAGCTGGCTGCCGAAAAAGCGGGGGAAATAGCTGGCCCAAATCAGTTTGTCCTTGCTTTCTTTCTTGAAATCGAGGCTGAAAGCCACCTTGCCAACCACCGATGGGTAGTCCTTGGGAGGCTCTTGTGCCAGCAGGTAGGCCACCTTGCATTTGGCAAAATCGCGGAGCACGTTTTTGGGGTGGCAGGCCGATTTTTTGTTGCTTTTGTCCACACAGGCGGCAATGGCCACGGCGTTGAAAGCCTTGGGCAGCAGCTCGATAACTTCGGAGGTTTTGCCTTTAAGGGCGCAGTAGGTGGAAAATACGTTTTCGGGCAGACGTTGTTTCAAGGCTATCAGCTGCTGCTGTGCCTCGTCGGTGGTCTCGGAGGTGTAGCGTGGGTCGCACACCCGCAGAAGTATTATGCCCTTACGCAGGTATGTGGATAGCATCAGACTGTATGCCAATACGGTGTCTGCCTTGTCGTAGTCGGCTATGTAAGCAACAATGTACTGATCTTTTTTTTCGGCCATTGCTTGCAAAGGGTTAGAAGCGGTAGTTCACGCCCACGCTTGCCCCAAAGGGAGCGTACAGCAGTCCCGACTCTTCGGGGAAGAAACTCATGCCGGCACGGATGGTGAATTTCAGGTGCTCGCCGCCCACGCGGAAAAACAGCTGTGGCTCGATGAGTGCCAGTGGGCTGTCGATGTATTTTGTGTCGGGGTGGTTGGTCCAGCGGTCGGTGATGTCGGGTATGTAGCAGCCGGCTTTCACGCCCAAGCCCAAGTCGATATGGCCGTTTGCCAAATCTACCCATCCCATGTTCAGCTGTACATACGGTATCTGGTAGTTGCCGAAAAATTCTTTTGGGTTGGCAACAGTGTCGCTTTTTATGTAATATTTGTATCCGTAGCCGTATCCGAGATAGCCTTCCAAAACGAACTTGTCGATAGGCAGATAAGCGCCGGCGCCGGCCTGCAGGTAATATCCGCGGCTCAAGTCCCAGTTGGCGTGAAGCTGTGCTGTTCCCCAGCTGTTGAACCCGTACGAAGCCGTTGCGTTGATGGCCGGGAATATGCCCACCATGTAGCCCGCCGAGATAGAACCGTCGATGCGGATGTCGTTTTCGTGGTTTATCAGCGGAATGTCCACGCCTTGAGGCTGGTACATTATGCACGACGTAGCCAAGCTTGAAAGTACGGCTATTGTGGCTAAAAGTTTGATTCTCTTTGTCATAACGTGTGCTTTTTGGTTAAACAATGCAAATGTACGCTTTTTATTGTAATTGGACAAAAAAAGAGCGAAAAGCTTTTGCTTTTGGAATTGAACCGAAGAGGATTGATTATGCAAATGTTATTTGTCCAAAGCTTTCATACAGGCCTGCATCGATTGTATTACGCCGTTGGACGTGAATGTGGCGCCGCTTATGGCATCGGGGGTGTGGGCTGCGGCTTCGGTGATGGTCATTCCGTTCCAGCTGTCGAAAAGACCGCCTTCGGCAACTCTGTCCACAAAAGCCGGGGTTTCATTGTTTTCCATAAGCACGGTGGCTTTTATTTTGCGGTCGTTGTCCATGACCACCATCAGGGGAGTTTCGCCGGCATAGCCTTGTATGCTGTCGCTTGCCGGTTTCGAAAGGGCCATATATCCGATGATGTCGCCCGAGGCGTTGTGTATCTCGCTCAAGCCGGATGTTTCGGTTATCGTAGCGGCGTCGGGAACGATGTTTTTCAGAGCCTCGGGGGCGGGGATTTCATTGTTGTTGCAGCTCATGGTGAGTGCCACGGTGGCTATTGCCAAAGCGCGAAATAAGTGTTTCATCTGTGTGTGTTTTTATTGTTTGTTCAAAAAAGTTGTATTGTCGATTTTATAAGGCACCGAAACGTGTTTTCAGCATTTTGATGAAATCGGCGCGCCATTTGGCACGGTCGTGGCCGCCTTGGAAAGTCCATTCGGTAACATCGCCGCCGCTACGGCGCAGAAAATCAACAAGGTTGCTGAAATAAATCATCATGTCGCCTTTCTCCTCCTCGCTGCCGCGATCTATGTAGTAGCGTGTGGGCATGGCAAGGGGCTGGTAGTCCCAAAGTTGGCTGTACACCGGCGAGAAACACCAGTATTCGGCAAACAAGTCGGGCTTGCGGAAACTGAGTGTGAGTCCGAAGTCGGCGCTGTTGGAGGTCCCGTAGTATATGCGTCCTTCGCGGTTGGTGGATACCGAGTAGTTGTTTTCGATGTAAGGAATGAACTCGTGGACAAAGTAGTTGAGGTGGTTGTTGTAAATCTCCGTCAGCTGTGGGTCATCGTTGGCAATGGCCTCCACAAATTCGGCGTTGCGGTAAGCCATTTGGTAGCCGGGTATGGGATTTTTGTTTTCGTACGAAACGGCCACCACCACGGGCTCTATCTCTCCACGGCTTATCAGCGAGTCGAGCAGCTCTTTGTAGCGTCCCGACTGGATTACCAGTCCGTCCTCGCCGTATATTACGGGATAAGTCTTTGATTTGCTGTAGTTTGCAGGCAGGTAAACGGCAATGGTGCGGTTTTGCTGCATACTGTTGCTGTAAAACTGTGTTTCAATGTATTGTGACTCGGTAGAAATTTCTTCGGTTTGCTCTTCGGAAAGGGCAAAGGAGTCGTTTTCTGTTTCGGGGGCCGAGCTGTTGCCGCAGGCCAAAAACAGGGCCACGGCTGGCATTAGTGTTGCAAAAAATGTTTTTTTCATGGTCTGGTTATTTTATGTTTTTCAGTTCATCTTCGATGATTTGCACAAGCATGTTGAACTCCTCGGGGTCGAAAAGTCGTGTCATAAACAGTATTTTTCCGTTTGGGGCTATGAGAATGTTGCGTGTAACGCCGGCATTTTTTTCGGTGTAGAGGGCAAAAATCTCACCCTTTTCGTCGAGGGTAAGGAGGTACGAAATGCCCGTTTCATTGGCAAAATGGGTTATTTTTCGCGGCTTTTCTTTCAGGTCGATGCCGATGAGCACGAAATTGGTGTCGGTTTTATGTGGTTGCCAGATATCGCTTTCGATGTTTGGCATTTCGCGTCGGCACACCGGGCACCAGCTGGCGGTGAACTGCAGCATAACCAGTTTTCCACGCAGCGAGCTCAGTTTAACCGTTTTGCCGTCGAGGTAGGTGATTGTAAAATCTGGGGCATCGTCGCCAATGGCCACAGCATAGCCGCGGGTCTCGGCGTTCTCGGCCGGCTCGTTTTTCTGAGCCCATGCAAAACTGACCGTCAGTGCCAATGCGATGGCTATCAGTATCTTTTTCATTACCTTTGGTTATTTAATTTTCAACTTTCAATTTTCAACTCCCAATCAGTTGTCAAGGTTTTCGAAATCCACGCTGCGTATTTTGTTGTAGTTGCGGTAGTGCCATTTACCCTTCACTATGGCGTCTTTGAGCAGTATAAATCCGGGGTTGGAGCGTAGCATGGTTTCTATGGCTTTGTCGTCGGCAAGGAAATATTCCATGTCGGCAAGGCCGTTCTCCTGTCGGAATTTCTCCACATCTTCGGGCAGCGAGGCAGTGAGGAAAATGTAGTTCACTCTGTGCTGAGATGCAATTTCTTTCACGCGTTGCAGGCTTTGGATGCCGTTTTTGTCGATGGCGGCAACGTTGTGGCTGGTGGCGATAAGCACCGGGTTGGGCGAGCCTATTATTTCCTTGGCTTTGTCCTCGCCGTCGATGCCTATCATCGAAAATCCGGGAGCGGCAATGATGGTGGGGTCCACCACGCGGCTGTCCACAAATTCCCATTCCTCGAACCACAGGCTGTCTTTCTGCATCAGGTTTTCCGAAAGGAACTCCTCGGTTTGGCCGGTGGTTTTGTTCTGGTAAGTTACGTAACTAACTATCTTGCCGTCGGTTTCGGGAATCATCCGGTTGCCCACTTTCCACGGGCGGAAGTCGATGATGGGTTCGTTGTTGATGTTGTACATGGCAAACACCACCATTGCGGCTATGGCAAAGAGCAGAACAAGGATGTCGCGTTCGAAAGTGCGGCGTTTTTTCTTGATGTTGCGGCAGCAGAAAATTATTATTGTGGGTACCATCAGCACCACATTTTTCCAAAAGGTCTGCCAGTTGGTGAGTTTTATTGCGTCGCCAAAGCAGCCGCAGTCGGTAACTTTGTTGGTGATGGCGTCGATGAGGGTGGTAACAAGGAAAAACGACATCATCAGAAGCAACATCCACGCGTTGAGTACGCGCAACGAGTTGGTTATCAGCAATACGCCAATCACAAACTCTATTGTTACCAACGCCACAGAGAGTATCGGGGCCAGCGGCAGTGCCCATTCAAAACTGAGGCTGCCTATGCTCCACGCGGTCATGTATTCTTGTATCTTGTAGCCGGTGCCCATCGGGTCCACGCCTTTCACAAAGCTGGAGAACAGGAATACAAGTCCTACAAAAATTCTGCAGATGCAGTCGATTGTACGCAGTGTTTTTTCTCTTTCTTTTGTCATGATATTATTGTGATGATAATCTATTATAACGCAGTTCGGGTGTTTTTATTGTTGTACGTTGTTTTTTGTTTTCACGAAAGTGTTGGCGCGCAGAGCGATGTTGTGGCGCAGCACATTGCGGTAGAGCGATATTTCGAGCCGGTGGTAGTTGCCCTGCCTGCCTATCAGCGGAAGCATATAGTCGTTTGGGCTGTAGCCATTGACAATCAGTAGTTTGGAGGTGGTGTCGAGGGTTATGGTCAGTGTGTCGGGCGATATGGGGCTTATCAGAGTGGCGGGGGTGGCGTCGGTGCGCCAGTTGGTGGGATTTATGGCTATGCGGTTGCCGTTGCTTATCAGCGGTATGGCGCAGCTGTTGTGGCGAGCCGAGTTGTAGCAGATGGTTACGCCGAGGTCGGCACTGTCGGCGGCTTGCCGTATGTGGCTGGTGGCGGCAAGGTCGCTGTCGGCGATATGCCAGCCTATAACGTAGGCCGCCACCATGCGGCTGTATGTGTCGTTGTCCATCTGTTTTAGCAGCTCCACCACAGCCATCGCACCCTGGCTGAAGCCCATTAGCACGAACGGTCGCCGTTGGTTGAGGTTTTTGATGTAGTAATCGAAAGCGTGTCCGACGTCTTTCATGGCGTAGGCGAACCGTGCCTGTGCAAGGCTGTCGGTTTCGAACGATTCCAACGAGCATTGGCGGTAGAAAGGCGAATAGTAGTTGAGTCCGTCGCAGAGCAGTGCGTCCACGCCCTCCATCTCGCCGAGCATGGCGGTGCGCAGGGTGTCGTTGTAGGTGTCGGCGTAGTGGCACTGCAGGCCGTTGGCAGAGGTGTAGTCGCCTGTTTCGGTGGAGATTATGTAGAAAACATCTACAGGTGCGTTGCGTTGCCGGATGTACCATTGGGTGGTGTCGGCGTAGTTGGGTGCTGGAGGGAGGTTCTCGGCTTGGTGGCAGCACGAGGCTAAAATGGCTGTTGCCGAAAGGAGGATTAGAGTTGATGCAACGAACGACTTGAGGTTTGGTTTCATGCGTTGTTTTGTTCGTGTATTTGTATCAGTGAAAACACGGAGTAGTTGAGTATGTCGTTGTAGCTGCCTTCCACGCCTTCCGAAACAAGGGTGTGGCCGTTGTTGTCCTCAATCTGTTTCAGGCGTTTCAGTTTCATCAGTATGATGTCCACCATCGAGCTCACACGCATGGAGCGCCAAGCCTCGCCGTAGTCGTGGTTTTTGTCGAGCATCAGGTTCATTGCCCCGATGGAGTGTTTGTCGTAAAGCTCCATGGCGCGTTCCAGCGGCAGGTCCTGCTCGCCGTCCATACCCAACTCGCATTGTATCAGTGCCATAACGGAATAGTTCACCATGGCCACAAAGCAGTCCTCGATATTTTCGTCAACTTTGGCTTCGCCGCACATCTGCACACTGCGTATACGGTTGGCTTTGATAAAAATCTGGTCGGTGAGCGACGGCAGACGCAATATGCGCCATGAGGTGCCGTAGTCGCGGGTTTTCATCTCGAAAAGTTTGCGGCATACCGCAAGTTCGGCCTCAAATTCTTTCTTGGTGTCTGACATTTTTTTTGCTGAATATTATTTTTATTCGTATTTTTGCAACCGATTGCAGACCGAGTGTTTTTTGCACGCAATGCTGGCGTTTATGCTGTTGTTGCTTAGCACAATAGGCTGTTAATCAGTGATATAAACAATGCTTTCGTAACATTGTCCGTTTTACAAAAATACGTTTTTTTCTGCAAAAAAACATTATGGTACTGCAAAAAAAGATATACAACGCCGACAAACCGCTTGTGATGGGCATTTTGAATGTAACTCCCGACTCGTTTTTCGACGGCGGCCGCTACACCGACGAAATTTCTGTAATGCGTCGTGCCCGCGACATAGTGGGCCAGGGGGCCGACATTATCGACTTGGGCGCCGTTTCCACCCGTCCGGGTGCCGACACTCCCGACCAAGAGGCTGAACTACAGCGCGTTTTGCCCGTTCTGAAAATGTTGCGTGCCGAGTTTCCGCACACGCCCATCTCCATCGACACTTTCCGCGCCACCGTGGCCGAACGGTGTGTGGAGGCCGGCGCCGACATCATCAACGACATATCGGGCGGACTTTTCGACAAGCGTATGCTCCCGACTGTGGCCGCCTTGCAGGTGCCTTACGTGCTTATGCACAACCGCACCACCCCCGACCGCATGGCGCAGGCCACGCAATACACCGACGTGGTGACCGAGGTGATACATTTCCTGTCGGAAAACATGGAAACGCTCTATCGTCTTGGGGCAAAGGATGTTATCGTGGACCCAGGGTTCGGGTTCGCCAAAACGTTGGACCAAAACTACGAACTGATGCGCCGTTTGGACGAGTTTGCCGTTTTCGATGAGCCGCTGCTGGTGGGCATATCGCGTAAGAGCATGATTTACAAGCTTCTCGGTAACACTGCCGACGATGCCCTCAACGGCACCACGGCCCTAAACACCTACGCACTGCTCCACGGAGCCAAATTTCTGCGTGTGCACGACGTGACCGAAGCTGTGCAGTGCCGCACCATTGTTTCGAAACTTATTTAATGACACAACGATATGAACTTACTGTTTTTAAAAGGACTGCTGCACTTCTCTTTTGTGGATGTTATGGACATCCTGCTTGTAGCACTGCTGATATACGGCATTTTCAAGCTGGTGAAAAACACCAACGCCATACGTATTTTTCTTGGCATTTTTGTGATATACATAATATGGCAGGTGGTTGAGCTTTTCCAGCTGCGACTGCTGTCCGACATTTTGGGCAAGTTTATCAGCATCGGCGTGCTGGCCTTGGTGGTGGTGTTCCAGCCTGAGATACGTCGTTTTCTGCTGCTGCTCGGCAGCCGTCCGTTCAAGGATACCGGCAAGATAAGCCTGTTCAAGCATTTCTCCACCCGCAAGCACAACATGTTGCAGCTCGACCCCGTTATTCAGGCCTGCTCGCGCATGTCGCAGACCAAAACGGGGGCGCTCATCGTGTTCGGGCGCGGTGGCGACCTCAGCGAGATTACCGACACTGGAGAGAAGGTGAACTCTACCTTGTCGTCGGCACTGCTCGAAACTATCTTTTTCAAAAACACCCCACTCCACGACGGAGCCGTGGTAGTCGATGGCAACCGAATTGTTGCTGCACGATGCATACTGCCGGTGTCGTCCAATCCCGACATCGACCCCAACCTCGGGCTGCGCCACCGTTCCGCCCTCGGCCTCACCGAACTCACCGACGCCGTGGCCGTTGTGGTGTCCGAGCAGACGGGCTCCATATCGCTGGTGGAAAGCGGCAATATACAGTACAACATCGCAACTTCCGACCTTCGAGAAAACCTCGGCAAACTGCTCTCCGACCTGCAGGCCTGATGGCATTTCGGTCGCTATGCGATTGCCGGTGTGAAATTATTTCCCCACTGTAGGCACCCATGTCCGTATTACAGCAGTCGGAATATGGGACAATCGGCTCCGACTGACGTTGGCTCGTGTTTTTTATTTAGTCATTCCCCAAACGAGGTCTGCCGCCTCCATACTCGGCTCAATGTCCGTAAAACCATATCTCGAACTCTGCACCTGATACCCAACACATTATCAGCAATGATGGCAACTGAAAAACATGGGAAAAGGTTTATGCGGAAAAAAAAACACCAAAATTGTATAACGAATCGTTTTTTATTTGTATCTTTGCAAATTAATTGTGTTTGTGTTGTTGAGATGCAAAACCACTCACAATTAAGCAATTAGGCAACGGGATGCCGCAAGGTGTCCAATGCCCGGTTGTTCATTTTGTCAAAACCGCGTTTGCGGAATTCAGTAAAGATAAAATAACGTCAAAAAAAGGAAAAACAATTAAGAAGCATGATACTGATATATTGCGAATTAGCAGAAAACGGCCACATTGCCGATGTGAGTCTTGAACTCTGCACCAAGGGGCGTTCCCTTGCCAACCAGCTCGGCACCCAGCTCTCTGCTCTGGTGTGCGGAAGCGGTATTGCCGAAATAGAAAAACAGCTCTACCCATTTGGAGTGGACAAAGTGTTCAAAGCCGACGACCGTCGTCTGTCGCCCTACCGCACCCTGCCTCATTTTGCGGTGCTCTACAAGGTGATAGAGGAAAACCGTCCCGACGTGGTGCTAATGGGTGCCACCTGCGTGGGCCGCGACCTCGCCCCACGTATCTCCTCGTACCTGCGCTGCGGCCTCACCGCCGACTGCACATCGCTGGAGATAGGTCCCTACGAGGACAAAGTTGCCAAAAAACAGTACGACAAAATCCTTTATCAGATACGTCCCGCTTTCGGCGGAAACATCATAGCCACCATTGTTAACCCCGAAACCCGTCCGCAGATGGCCACCGTACGCGAGGGCGTGATGAAAAAAGAGGTGCTCGACGCCAACTACAAAGGCACTGTTGTAACTCTCGACGCCGACAAATACCTGCGCGGCGAGGACGAATGTGTCAAGATTATAGCCCGCGAGATAGAGCAGCAGAAGATAAACATCAAAAACTCGTCCATCATCGTTGCCGGAGGCTACGGCATGGGCAGCAAGGAGAATTTCGAGATGCTGCACCAGCTGGCACAGGCCCTTGGCGGTGAGGTGGGCGCCACCCGCGCCGCCGTGGATGCCGGTTTTGCCGAAGGCGACCGCCAGATAGGGCAGACGGGCGTTACCGTGCGTCCCAAACTGTATATCGCCTGCGGTATCTCCGGAGCCGTGCAGCACCGTGCAGGCATGGACCAGTCGGGCAAGATTATCTCCATCAACACCGACCCCGACGCTCCTATCAACGCCATCGCCGACTACACCATCATCGGCGACGTGTGCAAAGTGGTGCCGCAACTGATAGCTTGTTACAACAAAAACAAAAAATAATAATTGAATTTGAACATCGAAAAAAAAACGAAAGGCGCAAAAATAACAGTTTATTTCGTGGTTTTAGATGTTATAATAAATATCGAAAGTTATGAATTTCTACACAGATAACGACAGCCTTAAATTTCATCTCACCCATCCCGAAATGAAAAAAATCGCCGCCCTGAAAGAGCGCGGTTTCGCCGACCACGGCCAGTACGACGACGCTCCGGCCAACGCCGACGAGGCAATGGAAAACTACGACCGGGTGCTGCAACTCGTTGGCGACATTGCCGGCGACGTGATAGCCCCCAACGCCGAGGAGGTGGACCATGTGGGTCCGCATATCGACAACAACAGTGTGGTGTATGCCCCCGGCACCCAGCAGAACTACAACACCCTGCGCCAGTCGGGACTGTTCGGCATTTCGATGCCACGCAAATACCACGGCCTCAATTTCCCCTATGTGCCTTTTATCATGACAACGGAGATTATCTCGCGCGCCGATACCGGCTTCGGCACCATCTGGAGCCTGCAGGACTGCGCCGAGACTATCAGCTCTTTTGCCGATGAGGCCATCAAGGACAAGTTCCTGCCCCGCATATACGAGGGAGCCTCGTGCTCCATGGACCTCACCGAGCCCGATGCCGGCAGCGACTTGCAGAGCGTGCGCCTGAAAGCCACTTTCGACGAGGCCAACAACTGCTGGCGCCTCAACGGTGTGAAACGTTTCATCACCAACGGCGGCGCCGACCTGCATCTGGTTTTGGCACGCTCCGAAGAGGGCACCAACGACGGCCGCGGATTGTCGTACTACGTTTACGACCGCAACGACGGAGGCATGACGGTGCGCCGTCTGGAAAACAAAATGGGTATCAAAGGCTCGCCCACCGCAGAGCTGGTGTTCAACAACGCCCCCGCATATATCGTCGGCGAACGCCGGTTGGGACTTATCAAATATGTGATGACACTGATGAACGACGCCCGATTGGGAGTTGGCTCGCAGTCGGTGGGACTGTGCGAGGCCGCTTGTCGCGAAGCCGTGGCATACGCCGCCGAGCGCGAGCAGTTCGGTCAGGCTATCGAGAATTTCCCCGCCGTGCGCGACCTGCTTACAACCATGCGCGCCCGCACCGACGCCGCCCGCACCCTGCTCTACGAGACATCACGTATGGTGGACACCTACAAGGCTTACGAAGCCAAAGGCAAGATAGAAATCGACGAGCGTGCCGACTACAAAGCCGCACTGCGCAGCGCCGACATACTTACCCCTCTGCTGAAACTCTCGGCATCCGAATACGCCAACCGCAACGCCTACGACTGCATACAGGTACACGGCGGCAGCGGATTTATGAAAGAATATGCCTGCGAACGCCTCTATCGCGACGCCCGTATCCTCAGCATCTACGAAGGCACCTCACAGCTGCAGGTGGTGGCCGCCATGAAAGGCATCGCCAACGGCGCCTACATAACCAAAATCGAGGAGTATGACGCACGACCCATCCACAGCGAGTTGGAACCCCTGCGCGAGATGCTCCGTGAGGCTACCGGAAACTACAAAGTCCTTGCCGAAATGGCCAGCGCCAATGCCGACACCGACTACGATTTCCGCCGTATGCAGACCGATGTGATAGCATCCATAATAATGGGTTACCTGCTTGTTTTCGACGTAAACCGTCAGCTCGATGGCGACGACAGCTGCAAACGCAGTTTCATGCCCTCGGCACGCTATATGGCCGCTTTCGCCAGGGCAGAATCGCTACGCAGTGTGGCCATGGCCAAAGCCTACAGCAAATAATTGATTTTCAACGAAAGTTGAATATTGCTATCTGCATAAAAAACGCGACAGGTCAAAAGGGCTGCCGCGTTTTTTTTATTTTCCGGATTGAGAAATAAATCGTATATTTGCAGTCTGAAACTCGTCCCAAAAAGTGTAGAACAATGTATATACCGCCTTTCACGATAAGCACAGATGCCATCAACTTGATAGCAGAGATTTCTGCCCAGATTGAGCGCTACGCCAACCGTCTGGAGCAAGAAGATGGTCTGCGGCTGCGCAAGGCGAACCGCATCAAAACTATCCACTCTTCGCTTGCCATCGAAGGAAACACGTTGAGCGAATGGCAGGTAAGCGACATTATTGACGGAAAAAACATCGTTGCACCCATCAAGGAGATTCAGGAAGTGAAGAACGCCATCAAGACATACGAAATGTATCCCGCACTCGACGCTTTCAAAGAGAAAGACCTGCTGAGGGCTCACGGCGTGATGATGCAGGTGTTGGTCGAAGATACCGGCCGCTACCGTCGCGGCGGTGTGGGGGTGCTTGGCGAAAAAGGGCTGGTGCACTTGGCACCTCCAGCCGAACGCGTTCCGATGCTGATGCACGACCTGTTCGATTGGCTGAAACTTTCGAAAGACCACTTGCTGATACGCTCTTGCGTATTCCATTATGAGTTTGAGTTTATTCATCCATTCATCGACGGCAATGGGCGGATAGGACGCCTGTGGCAGTCACTAATTTTGGGCAAACTGCACCCTCTGTTTGCGCATCTGCCTGTGGAGAATGTGGTTTTTAACAACCAGCAGCAATACTACAACGCCATCAACGCCAGCAGCAAAGCTGGCCAGTCGGGGCCATTTATAGACTTTATGCTGAATGAAATATACACTACCTTGAAGTCGCGTCAAGGGGCACCTTTGCAAGAGGGAGCATCCGATAAAGTAGCCGATAAAATAACCGGCAAATCGACCCAGAAGGTGCTGCTGCTGCTAAGTGAGAATGGTCATCTGACGCGTGACGAACTCAGCAAGCGTGTAGGACTTTCGCTGGGCGGTATAAAGAAAATCATCAATTCGCTGCGCGAGAGCGGATTGACAGAACGCATAGGCAGTAACAAGACGGGTTATTGGAAAGTAAACACTAATTAACGAAAACCTGAAGTAACCATGGCATACATTAGCGATGACAACGCAGCTGGACAAAAACTCAAAAAATCGGCAACTCAATCCGAAAAAACGCTTCTGGCACCCACTGCCGAGCGGCTGAGGGCCGAGGCATCTGCTGAAGAATTGCAAACGATACACATGATTGATGTCCTCGCATCGGAGCAGAACATCAGTCTTTCTTTTTTGCAACAGCTGCTTGCGTTGCCAAAAAACAACGCCGTGAAATACCTCCACGCCAAGGCACGCAAAGCGGTGGAACAGGTTTATGGCGACAAAATTTTTCTTCGCGGACTGGTTGAGATAACCAGCTTTTGCCGAAACAACTGCAACTATTGCGGCATACGTCGCGGCAACCGCACTTTGGAGCGTTACCGCATGACGCCCGAAACTATAATGGCTTGTTGTAAGGATGGTTATGGCTACGGTATGCGTACCTTTGTGCTTCAGGGCGGCGAGGACCCGTGGTGGATCGATGACCGTTTGGTGGACTTGGTGGCTGCAATTCGAAGCCGGTTCCCCGACTGCGCCATCACTCTCTCTATGGGCGAACGGCCGCGCGAGAGCTACCAACGGCTCTACGATGCCGGAGCCAATCGCTACCTGCTGCGCCATGAGACCGCCGACGAAAGCCATTACCATTACTTGCACCCCAATGAGATGTCGTTCCAAAACCGTATGCAGTGCCTGCAATGGCTCAAAGAGATTGGCTATCAGGTGGGTTGCGGCTTTATGGTGGGCTCGCCCGGACAAACGGCGGAGACCTTGCTCAAAGACCTGCAGTTTATCCGCACTTTCCGTCCGCAGATGGTGGGCATAGGGCCTTTTGTGGCCACGCAGCACACGCCTTTCGCCGACAGTCCCAACGGCTCGGTGGAGACCACCCTGCGGCTGCTTTCGGTGATAAGGCTGTTGCACCCGCACGTGCTTTTGCCCTCCACCACAGCATTGGGCAGCCTGCATCCACTTGGCAGGGAACTCGGCATTTTGGCCGGAGCCAACGTGCTGATGCCCAACCTCTCGCCTGTGGAAAACCGCGGACTGTACAATATCTACGACAACAAAATCTGTATCGGCGACAGCATCGACCACTGCTACGACTGCCTCTCGGTCCGTATGGAATCCACCGGACGAAGAATAGTAGTGGAGCGGGGCGATTTTCTGGGGTGAATGGTGAATATGATTTAGTAATGGTCAATTAAGAACTCCGAATCAAAATAGCGTTGTTCATTGTAAATTGTTATTCCTCACCCCTTCTTTCCTGTATTTCGCAGGAGGGGTGCCGGTGTGTTTTTTTGAAGAACGTGCCGAACTGGGCGGCGTTGGTGAAACCGAGTTCCTTGTCTATATTTGCTTTTTTTTTTGCTTGCTTTACCCTTCTGTAATTCAGATATTTAATGGAAAATGTAAAAAAATATCAAAAATAACTGCATGGTTTCCAAAAAAAAAATGTATCTTTGCAAAACGATTTGAAACCAATAAACTTATGGAAATGATTAGCAATCAACAAGTTATGTCTTTTGTTCACAGCAACGCTGTGTGTAAGTCGTTGATTGTCAATAAGTTCCCCCCCCCTCCATTGGTTTTGCGCCAAGATTGTTGAAAATCAGTTAGTTATAAATGCATTTGCTGCCTCTAAAAGGTGGAAAATGAGTTTGTCTTTGTGCATCGGAATACTCCGGGGCATGGACTTTTGCTTGCTTTTTTCCGAATCCATAAAAAATATTTTTCGCATGGAAGAGAAACGTCTCTCCACAGAGAACGTTTCTGTTTCATTATTAGGGCAATCCGCTATCGGCGGATTGCCTTTTGTTTTGAAATAATTAACCTATTTAATAATAAAAAAAACAGATTAAAAAAAATGATGAAACAAAAAATCAAAACAATCGGCAGCATAGTGGCGATGAGTGCAATGGTATTATTTGCCGCCTCGTGCGCCAAAGAAACACTGGACGACCCTCAGCAGATGCTTCGCACCGGGGTGAAAAGGCATATCAGCGCCT
>ERZ842401.4587-NODE-4587-length-15945-cov-4.329012_pt1 | contig 15945 bp, 18 predicted proteins | sample MGYA00521270_ERZ842401 | MGnify/ENA primary metagenome ERZ842401 (study PRJEB31892, sample SAMEA3878208) | bioreactor metagenome | biome: Moose rumen | place: Sweden | collected 2011-10 | study: EMG produced TPA metagenomics assembly of the PRJEB12797 data set...
TTGCTTCTTGCTTCTAGCGGCACAGGTGGGGGAAGCGAGCCGTCCGCCCGAGGACCATTTTATTATCCTTGACTTTAATGGTTATATGTGCTATAATTTAATAAACATTTATAGTCATTTATGTGACAAATCTATAAAAGCAGGTGATAATTATGTATGATGCTGTGATAATCGGTGCAGGGTCCAGCGGCTGCGCCATTGCCAGGGAGCTTTCACGCTATAAGCTCTCAGTCTGCGTTATTGACCGTGAGAGCGACGTTTGCGAGGGCACGACCAAGGCAAATTCCGCCATTGTCCATGCAGGCTTTGATGCACAGCCGGGCTCTCTGAAGGCTAAATTGAACGTCCGTGGAAGTCAGCTGATGCCCGAGCTTTCACGTCAGCTGGATTTTGCTTACAAAAACAACGGCGCCTTTGTACTCTGCTTCGATACCGAGCAGATAAGCAGTCTGGAGGAGCTGGCAGAGCGTGGGCGCAAAAACGGCGTAGAGGGTGTGCGTGTAATCTCGGGTGACGAGGCAAGAGAGCTGGAGCCTGCCCTGACCGATGAGGTGGCAGCGGCGCTTTATGCCCCCACCTCAGGGATAGTCTGTCCCTTTGAAATGACCCTGGCATTTGCGGAGAACGCTTTTGCTAACGGCGTTGAGTTTAAGCTCTCCACCAGTGTTCAGGCTATCGACAAGACAGATAATGGCTATGTTATCCGTACCGACAAGGGCGATATCGAGACAAGGCTGGTCATCAATGCTGCAGGCGTTTATGCCGATAAGGTCCACGCTATGGTCAGCAGCATTCCCATGAGCATTATACCGCGCCGCGGTGAGTATATGCTGCTTGATAAGGACGCTGGCGGACTTGTGACACATACCATCTTCCAGCAGCCCACAAAAATGGGCAAGGGTATTCTTGTTACTCCCACCGTTCACGGCAACCTGCTGCTGGGGCCCACGGCTGAAGATATCGAAGATAAGGAAAATACCGCCACCACTCGCACGGGCAGTGCTGAGGTCAGGGCAAAGGCGCAGCTTTCGGTCAAGGGCATTCCCTTTAACAAGGTCATCACAGGCTTTACAGGTCTGCGTGCCGTTGGCGATACTCACGATTTTATCATAGGCGAGTGCGAGGACGCCAAGGGCTTTATTGATGTTGCAGGTATCGAGTCGCCGGGACTATCCAGCGCCCCTGCCATAGGCGAATATGTGCGTGATATTGTGGGGGAGATAATTGAGCTGGAGGAAAAGTCTGATTTTATTGCAAACCGTAAGGGAGTTACGCATTTTGCGTCCCTTACCCGTCAGCAGCAGAACGAGCTTATCAAAGAGAAGCCTGAGTATGGTTCGATAGTCTGCCGCTGCGAGACTGTCACCGAGGGTGAGATACTCGACGCCATAAACCGACCGCTGGGCGCCACAACTCTTGACGGCGTAAAACGACGCACCCGTGCTGGAATGGGGCGCTGTCAGGCTGGTTTCTGCTCGCCAAAGACTATCGAGCTGATAGCCGAAAAGCTTGGCGTAGGTCTGTTAGATGTCAGAAAAAACGGAGTTTACAAGGAAAGCGAGGCGGCTGACAATGCGTGAATTTGAACTGGTCGTTATCGGCGGAGGTCCTGCGGGAATGGCGGCTGCTATCGCCGCTAAAAAGAAAGGTATTGACGACCTTGTGATATTTGAGCGTGATGACAGACTGGGCGGTATACTCAACCAGTGCATACACAACGGCTTTGGTCTGCACACTTTTAAAGAGGAGCTTACAGGTCCTGAGTATGCCGAGCGCTATGCTGACCAGGTGTGTGAGCTGGGCATTCCCTGCGAGCTGGGTACGATGGTGCTGGATATCACAAATGACAAGGAGGTCACGATATTAAGCCGTGAGCGAGGTGTTGAGACCGTCAGGGCAAAGGCTGTGGTGCTGGCTATGGGCTGCCGTGAGCGACCCCGTGGAGCTCTTGGCATTGCAGGCTTCCGACCTCAGGGTGTTTACACTGCAGGCACCGCCCAGAAGCTTGTCAACTGTGAGGGGGTCGTTCCGGGTAAGGAGGTCGTTATCCTCGGTTCGGGCGACATCGGGCTTATTATGGCAAGACGTATGACACTGGAGGGCGCAAAGGTGCGTGCTGTAGTTGAGCTTATGCCTTATTCCAGCGGATTAAAGAGAAATATCGCCCAGTGCCTTGATGACTACGGTATACCGCTGATGCTCAGCCATACGGTGATAGACATCAAGGGCAAGGATAAGCTGGAGGGCGTGTGGGTAGCCACCGTGGACGAGAGGAATGCCCCTATCGAGGGTACTGAGGAATACTTCCCCTGTGACACACTGCTGCTTTCCTGCGGTCTTATCCCTGAGAACGAGCTGTCACGCAGCGCAGGTATTGAGCTTAGTCCCCTTACCGGCGGCCCGACTGTTGATGAAAGTCTGGAGACGGGCGCAGAGGGCGTGTTTGCCTGCGGCAACGTGCTGCACGTACACGACCTTGTGGACTTCGTCTCGGAGGAATCAGTCCGTGCAGGCGAGAATGCTGCCGAGTATATCAAGGGCAAGCCTGCCTCGATCGGTGAGCCTGTGGCGGTCAAGCCTGGCAGCGGCGTGCGCTACACCGTGCCAAGCAAGATCTATGTTGAAAGCGTTACTGACAGCGTACACATTCGCTTCCGTGTGACGGGAGTTTACAAGAGCGCAGCTATAGTCGTCAGCTGCGGCGATAACGAGATATTCCGCAAGCGGGGACGCATATTCGTCCCCAGCGAAATGCAGGATATTGTGATTAAAAAGGACAAGCTGGCGGATATCAGCGGTGAGATAGAAGTCAGAGTAGAGGAGGCGGAAAAATGACCAGAGAGTTGACCTGCATAGGCTGCCCTATGGGCTGCACACTGACGGTTGAGGTGGAGAACGGTGAAGCTGTTTCGGTAACGGGCAACACCTGCAAGATAGGTGAGAACTACGCTAAGACCGAGATAAGCGCCCCTGTGCGTGCAGTCACCACCACTGCGCTGACTGCCGAGGGTATCCCCGTACCTGTCAAGACTGCTCAGAATGTCCCCAAGGACAAGATATTTCAGGTGGTGGAGCACATCAAGCGCACAACTGTGACGCTGCCGATAAAGCTCGGCACTGTTATCCTCGAGGACGCAGCAGGCACAGGCGTTTCGGTGGTGGCTACCAAGAGCGTTGGCTGATATTGAATAAAAGTAAAAACGGGCTGTCCAGTGCAACAGCCCGTTTTTTTATCCTGCCGACTTTTCTGCCTGCAAGGTTAAATTTACAATATGATATTTTCAGCTGTCAAGCGCAGCCCTTACCGAGCTTATAAACTCGCCCACAGGCTTGGCAGCGTCTTTGCCGTGCTGCTCTACAATATTGACTATGGCAGAGCCGATAATTGCGCCGTCGCAGTATGAAGCCATTTTCTTTGCCTGCTCGCCGTTTGATATGCCGAAGCCTATGCAGGCAGGGCAGTATTCGCCGTCCTTCAGCGGCTCTAACAGGTAGTCAAAATCGGTGTTTATCTCCTTTCTTGTACCCGTAACGCCCAGAGACGATACTATGTACAAAAAGCCCTTTGACTCGCTTGCTATCATCTTTATCCTCTCGTGAGAGGTGGGCGCTGCCAGATAAATGCTGTATATGCCGTATTTGTCCGCATACTCCTGCACCTCGTCCCTTTCCTCAAAGGGCATATCGGGGATTATAACACCGTCAAGCTGGTTTTCCTTGCACAGCGAGAAAAATTTCTCGGTGCCGTATCTGTAAACTGTGTTGAGATACATCATAAGCAGCATGGGCTTGTCGGTCTGTGTCCTCAGCTTTTTTACAAGGTCAAATATCTTATCAAGATTAGTTCCGCCGCTGAGTGAGCGCAGCGAAGCCTTCTGAATGGTGGAGCCCTCGGCGATAGGGTCTGAGAAGGGCACGCCTATCTCAACTATGTCAGAGCCCTTGTCGAACATTTCAAGCACTACCTTTTCGGTGGTTTCCATATCGGGGTCGCCTGCGGTAACAAAGGTTATAAGTGCCTTTCTGCCCTGAGCTTTCAGCTCCTCAAAGCAAGCGTCTATCCTATTTTTCATCTAACTCAACTCCTCTGTATCTTGCGATGGAATAAACGTCCTTGTCGCCTCTTCCCGACAGATTTATAACAACTATCTGGTCCTTACTCATCTGAGGTATCACCTTCATGGCAGCAGCCACTGCGTGCGCCGACTCTATAGCAGGTATAACTCCCTCGGTCTTTGAAAGATATTCAAAAGCCTGCACTGCCTCTTCATCGGTGATGCTGAAATAATCAGCCCTGCCCGTGTCGTGCAGATATGCGTGCTCGGGTCCTATGCCGGGGTAGTCAAGACCAGCGGAGATAGAATACACCTCGTCTATCTGACCGTATTCGTTTTGCAGGAAAAGTGACTTCATACCGTGGAAGATACCCAGAGAGCCCTTTGCGATAGTTGCAGCGTGCTCGGTGGTGTCAACGCCTCGTCCTGCCGCCTCAGCGCCGATAAGCCTTACTCCCTCGTCGCCGATGAAATCATAGAAAGCGCCCATAGCGTTTGAGCCGCCGCCTACGCAGGCTACCACACAGTCGGGCAGTCTGCCCTCACGCTCTTTTATCTGCGCCTTTATCTCCTCGCCGATTATCTTCTGGAAATCTCTTACCATAGTAGGATAAGGGTGAGGACCCATTACCGAGCCTATGCAGTAAAAGGTGGTGTCGATGTTTGAGCACCAGTCTCTGAAAGCCTCGTTGATAGCGTCCTTCAAGGTAGCAGTGCCGCTGTTAACGCCTGTTACCTTTGCGCCCAGCAGGTTCATTCTGTACACGTTCAGCGACTGCCTTTCCATATCGGTAGCGCCCATGTACACCTCGCATTCAAGCCCCATAAGTGCGCAAACCGTTGCGGTAGCCACACCGTGCTGACCTGCGCCTGTCTCGGCGATTATCCTCTTTTTGCCCATCTTTTTAGCAAGCAGCAGCTGACCCAGCACGTTATTTATCTTATGTGCGCCTGTGTGGTTAAGGTCCTCACGCTTGATATATACCTTTGCGCCGCCTAAGTCCTTTGTCATCTTCTCAGCATAATACAGCATTGATGGTCTGTTGGCATAGTCTCTGTACAGCTCTGCCAGCTCCGCCTTGAACTGCGGGTCGTCCTTGTATCTGTCATAAGCTTCTTCAAGCTCGTGTACGGCAGTCATTACCGTTTCGGGAATATACTGTCCGCCGAAGTCACCGAAGCGTCCGATCTTGCTCATAATTCTCGCTCCTTTATAAATTAGTTTTTCAAACGTCTTTTCTAAGCTCTTTAAGAGTCTCGCCTATATTGCTGCTGCGCATAAGGGTCTCTCCTATGAGCACAGCATCAGCTCCCAGCGAGCGCACTGTTTTCATGTCATCGTTGTTTTTAATGCCGCTTTCCGATACAAACACTGCGTCATCGGGGGCATATTTTCTAAGCTTAGCCACCGTGTTAAGGTCAACATTAAAGGTCTTCAGGTCACGGTTGTTTACTCCTATGGCCATGCCCTCACGGTCATAGGCATAGCGCTGCATCTCTTCAACAGTGTGCATCTCCCCCAGCACGCTGAGCCCCAGCTGTGCTGCAAGCTTATAAAGCCTGTCAAAATCGGGTATATCAAGCACCGATGCTATCAGCAGCACAGCGTCTGCACCTATCGCCGCAGCCTCGAATATCTGATACTCGTCAAAGATAAAATCCTTGCGAAGCACAGGTATCTTCACCGCCTGCCTTATATCCGCAAGATACTGTGAGCTGCCCTGAAAGTAGTGCTCTTCTGTCAGGCAGGATATAGCGTCAGCTCCTGCCTTCTCATACTCGACCGCAAGCTCAGTGGGGTGAAGATCCTCCCTTATCAGCCCCTTTGAGGGTGAAGCCTTTTTTACCTCGCAGATACAGCTTAAAGTATCACCCTTCAAAGCACTTGCCAGCGAAAGGGGAGTGCGTTCTGAAAGCTGCTTTTCAGCACGCTTTTTTATATCTTCAAGACTGCATTTTTCTATCTCTCTTTTCAGCTGTACCCTGCGCTGTTTTACTATTTCGTCCAGTATCATTTTATTCGCCCCTGTTGGTGAACTCGATCAGCTTGTTGAGCTGCTCTAAAGCTGCGCCGCTGTCGATAGCTTCTCTTGCCAGCCTTACGCCAGCCTCTATATTATCAGCCTTCCCGCAGGCATAAAGCGCAGCGCCCGAGTTAAGAAGAACTATATCTCTCTTTGCGTCGGTTATCTCGCCTTTAAGTATGCCCAGAGTTATTTCAGCGTTCTCCTTGGCAGTGCCGCCTACGATATCCTCTTTCTTGGCGGTCTTTAGTCCCACGTCCTCGGGAGTTATGGTGAAGCTTACTATCTCGCCGTTATTTATCTCGCAGACCTTTGTGGGAGCTGATATTGAGAACTCATCAAGCTTATCGGTGCCGTATACCACCAGCGAATGCTTTACGCCAAGGTTTTTCAGCACGTTTGCAACTATATCCAGCAGTCTTTCCTCATAAACGCCTATAACGTTATACTCGGCATTTGCAGGGTTGGTAAGTGGTCCTAAGATGTTGAACACTGTTCTTATACCGCTTTGTGCTCTTACAGGTCCTACAAACCTCATAGCCTTGTGGTATGACTGTGCAAACAAAAACATCACGCCCACCTCGTCTATGCAGGCAGCTGCCTGTTCGGGAGTTGAGACTATCTTCACACCCAGAGCCTCCAGCACATCGGCAGCGCCGCTCTTTGAGGAAACGCTTCTGTTGCCGTGCTTTGCCACCGCCTGACCGCAGGCTGAGATGACAAAGGAAGATGTGGTGGATATATTGAAGCTGTTAGCCAGGTCTCCCCCCGTGCCGACAATTTCAAGCACATCTCTTGAGTGGGGGACTGTTGCCATTTTACCTCTCATACCCAGTGCGCAGCCTGTTATCTCATCAATGGTCTCAACGTTCATTCTCATGGCGGTGAGCAGTGCGGCAGTCTGGGCGTTGGTAGCTCTGCCGCTCATGATGATATCAATAGCCTGCCTTGCTTCCTCCTGAGTAAGGTGTTCGCCGTCAGCGACCTTGTTGATGTATGGTTTGAGCTCGGTCTTTTCGCTGTCGGGAATGTTTATCTCAGCTGCTGCGGCGGTTTTTATGCCTGCAATGTTCAGAAAGTTTGCCAGTATCAGCGAGCCCACATCTGTCAGTATCGACTCGGGGTGGAACTGCACACCGTAGGTCTTGTGCTCCCTGTGGGTAAGCGCCATTATCTGTGCGGTATCGTCTGTTGCTATAACTTTCAGACACTCGGGAAAGCTCTCGTTCTCGACTATCAGCGAGTGGTATCTTGCAGCCTTGATTACAGGTTTAAGTCCCTTGAAGATAGGCTCCTCGTTGTTTATCTTTATATCAGTCTGCTTGCCGTGCAGCTGCTCCTTAGCATGAACTATCTTTCCGCCGAAGGCTTCTGCGATAGCCTGATGACCCAGGCAAACCCCCAGTATCGGTATCCTGCCGCTGAAATGTCTGATAGTCTCCACCGATATACCTGCATCCTTGGGGTAGCAGGGACCGGGCGAAACTATAATAGCCTGGGGCGCAAGCTTTTCTATCTCATCAATGGTTATCTCATCATTCCTTACCACCTTGATATCGGGGTCAAGCACGCCTATTGCCTGATAAAGGTTATAGGTAAAGCTGTCGTAATTGTCGATCAGTAAGATCATTGTGATTACCTCCTACAAAGTTTTAATAAAAGTTACACCGAATGTGAACTATAGTGTTCAAATTATTCGTCTCAAAGCCTTGCAGCTTCCTTTATGGCATTTATGACCGCCAGAGCCTTGTTGCAGCTCTCTTCATATTCGTTCTCTGGAACGCTGTCTGCGACCACACCGCCGCCTGCCTGAACATAGGCTTTGTTGTTTTTAAACAGCACCGTTCTTATGGCGATACAGGTATCGAGGGAGCCGTCAAAGGCGAGGTATCCCACCGTTCCGCCGTAAAGACCTCTCTTGGTGGTCTCCAGCTCGTCGATTATCTCCATAGCCCTTACCTTTGGCGCACCCGAAAGTGTTCCCGCAGGCAGCACAGCCATAAGTGCGTCCAGCGGCTTTTTATCCTCTCTCAGCCTGCCCTTTACGTTTGAAACTATGTGCATTACCTTTGAATATCTTTCTATAACCATAAGGTCGGTCACTTCAACGCTGCCGAACTCTGATACCTTGCCAATATCGTTTCTGCCCAGGTCCACCAGCATGGTATGCTCGGCTCTCTCCTTGGGGTCGTTAAGCAGCTTGCTTTCGTTCCTCAGGTCCTCGTCATGGGTCTCGCCGCGCTTGATAGTGCCTGCGATGGGTCTTGTTACCACCGTGCCGTTCTCAACGCTCACCAGCATTTCGGGCGAAGCGCCTGCTACCGCATAATCCTTATGCTTGAAATAGTAAAGATAGGGCGAGGGGTTGGTGGACCTCAGCATTCTGTAAACATCAAAGCTGTCGGGGGGATTATCTATCTCAAACCTCTGTGAGGGAACTATCTGGAAGATATCTCCGTCCTTGATATACTCCTTAGCCTTTTCAACATTGGCAAGGTACTGCTCCTTGGTGATGTTCGACTTCACCTCAAAGCTGTCGGGGTACTGCTTTTTCTTTTTGGGCTCAGGCTTATAGCTCCTCAGAGCCACCACCAGGTCAACTGCTGTCTGCTCACAGGCAGCGTATTTATCCTCTATATCATCATCTCTGTTGATATTAAGAATGATGACCGCCTTGTTGCTCAGGTGGTCGTAAGCCACCAGCTTTTCAAACATAAACAGGTTGGCGTCGGGCATATCCAGGTCATCATCGGGGATATTGACAAGTGTCTTTTCAAAATACCTTATCATATCGTATGCAAAGTAACCGATAAGTCCGCCAGTGAGCTTGGGGTAGCTGTTAAATGAGGGCGATTTGTGCTCCTCAACTATCTTTGTAAGAAACTCGATAGGGTCATCGACCTTTATCCTCTCGGGAGCTTTGCCTGCATATTTCACCTCAGCCACATGATCCCTGAGAGTTATCTCAGCCTTGGGGTCGATGCCCACATAAGAATATCTGCCCCACTGGTCCTTATTATCCACAGACTCGAGAATAAAGCAGTCGTCATAGATCTCATGCATACAGTTAAAAAGCTGTATGGGGGTGTAGTTATCCATGAGCATCTCATAAAACACGGGCACTGTTTTATACTCTTTCAGATAATCCTTAACGTTTTCGATAGACGGATACAGCATATATATTACCTCCAAAAAATTTTCAAGCGAAATTCAAAATCAAAAAAACAGCAATAAAAAAAGTCCTAAAGTCACATGATAAACTCATGGGACGATAGAACCGTGGTGCCACCCAATTTCCCGACAGTACGCCTGTCGGCTCAAGATACGCATTCTCAGGCAAAGCCTTTGAAATCAATATCCGCTCACACTAACGTAGGAAAACACGGCAAATGATACTCGTAAAAAACTTTCACACCGCTCCTCACAAATCCATTCACTGAAAGCCTTCGTACTGTCTCACACCTGCCGACAGCTCTCTGAAACTACCTCGATCAGTTACTTACCTTTGCTCATAGGATTTCAAATATTCACTTTAGAATTATTATATTCCATTTAAAGGGATTTGTCAAGGGGGTCAGAAAACAAAATATAATAATTTTTTAAGAATATTTAATGAACAAATAAATAACAGCTTCAGAGAAATCAGGATATCCTCAGCCTTTTGCCGGCTAAAACGAGAACGCTTATGCAAAAAAACATACGCATAGATGAAAAAATCGGCACAAAACGTGAAAAAATTCAAACGACCTATTGACAAAATCAGATAAGTATGATATAATAATTAAGCTGTCAGGAACAGCAATAATAAACTGCGGAGAAGTCGCCTAGCCCGGTTTATGGCGCACGACTGGAACTCGTGTATGGGTTGATAGCTCATCGAGGGTTCGAATCCCTCCTTCTCCGCCAGAGGAAAAACCGCCTGTTTACGTTAAACTGCGTAAACAGGCGGTTTTCGTTATTTGGCAAAAATATAAAATATACGCATAATGTATTAAAAATACAGTATTTTTATAAAAACTGGACACGAAAACTGGACACGAATTTGCTTTACAAAAGAATAACAGGGGCATTGGCGTACCCCTGTTACTATCTCAGAATATACTATGACTCCAAGTATCGCTACCTGAACCTCTACAGGCTAAGTATACCATACCAGTATACAAATGTCAAGAGTCGCCGGGTATTCCCTCAGCGGCTCTCCGTTGTGTAGCTTTTTTATTCCACCCACATACGCGGAGGCAAATTTGCTATTTCCTCATCAAACGCTTCGCCGCTTTTCCCTGTCAAGTCTTTATATAGCAGGTTTATGCGTTCGTTCTTTTGTTCGAGTAATGCCCCTTTTTCGTCAAGCTCCTCCACAATTGAGGTCAAACAATCATGTGCTGCTTTGATATCATAGAACATAACAAGCGCCATAAGCACTTTCCGGAAATTGTCTATTAGTTCTTCTTTTGTCAAACGCATTAAGCGCTTTTTACATTCTTGTACGGCAAGTTCTTCCTCAAATGATGATATCTTAAAGTAATCAAGCTCTGATACATCATAACCGTAGACTGTGTATAGATCACCTAAAAGATTTACAGTCATATCGTCCCACAAATCACGAAAATCATCATACTTACCGTAGATAATCTCTCCATCGGTAAGCTGTTCGTATAAGCTCCAAGCACCCCCGGACAGCTCATCGAATTGATCCTTGTATTCATTGTAGTAACCCTCTATGCTGCTATCCTCATACCCGTACATATCACCGTTTTCACCTACCTCCTCAAGCCATTCTGTCACATTATCGTAGCTTAAAGAATAAGCAAGGCACGATTTTTTGTATAGCGGCGTTTTGCTCTGATTCATAACATCACACCTCCTTTGCCTCTTTTACAAAAGCATCTGCATCTTCGTAGCAGTCAAACCAATCTGTATATATGTCACGCCTGCTTGTACCTGTAAAATGGCTTTCGGGCTTGTAGTCAGCCTCTTTTGATGCCGTAATAGCCGCTGTTACCCTGCCGCTGTCAAAGATAGTAACTGTAACACACCAATATGTTTTCATAGCTTTATACCTCCACTTTTTCACCATCAACGATTACTGCAATAGGCTTGTTGTCTTTTCTGATCTGTTTAACCTCAATACCTGCGGCTACTAACACACTTGCCATAGCTGAGTATTTCGCACTTGATCCTGCCATAGTTCCCTTGCTTCTTCTTAGCTCCATAGCTAACATTCTGGCAACTGTCTGAGCGCTTTCCTTTGTCAAAGCTTTCATTGTATGCACCTCCTTAAAATCTGTAATTCTCTATGACCTCAAGATCATAGTTGTATGTTGTCCATTCACACCCGCTGCACTCATTCTCTACAAGTTTCAATGCAAACTTGCGAGCTGACTTTTTATACTGAAACGTCCTATTCTTTAGACGGCCTTTGTCATCATACCAAATTATTACATAAAACTCTTTCATTGTGTTTTCCTCCTTTTGCTTTGTGGGCGGCTGAATGCCGCCCGTTTATTCCTATGCCCCGAGTATTGCTTTAGCCTCATCAAGCTGTATCTGTAATTCTTTCATCTGTTTTTCGATATCTCTTATTTTTTCCTCAGCCGCATCTTTACTGAGAATTTGAGCGTTCCTTTGCTCAATCAGCTCCACCAAAGCGTTGAATCCAAGCGGTAGAGCATTAAGGGCATTGTATATGAAAGTGTCGGTTTTCATTGATTTAGCATCGTATGCCATACAAGCTGTTACGCCGTAGTCATGTTTTCCACAAACGCCTAAATCAAGTATTGCGTGTTCTGCGCTGCTTGCTGACTCTGCACTTACTCTTGTGAGATAGTCAACTCCGTTTACTGTTGCAATTATCATGTAGTCAGCCATTGTGCTTACCTCCTCTGCTGTTTCCTCTACCTCACTGTTAATAATGAGGTCGGTAGTTGGGTTTCCCTTGATATCTATGCGGTTTTCTGTTCGGCTGTTTCTGTATTCCATCCAAAGTGTAAGAGGTGCGAAATCTGCCTTGCCGTGATAAGTTATGTTGTGCTTATCATCATAAATCGTTACTATCTGATTAGGGTTTTTCTCAACAACTTTTTCGATAAAAGAATTGACTGTCATTGTAATTACCTCCTTTGTTTTCTGTAAGTATTCTCCTTACATTTACTATTATAATCGAATTTTCGATTATATTCAAGTGGTAAACTGCACGAATTTTCGATTATATTTTTGTGCAAAATGTAGTCTTGTTTTCGATTAGGTTTTTTGATATAATTATTGTGTGAGGTGGTATCATGCCATTAAAATATAAGTTTGATGTATTACAAGAATTAAAAGCAAGAGGATATTCAGCTTATCGGCTTGCTCACGAAAAGCTGTTAAGCGGATCATCAATTCAAAAACTCAGAACAGGTGAGGTGCTGGGCGCTGAGGGAATAGCTACACTATGCAGGCTGCTCGAATGCCAGCCGGGAGATCTCCTGCGCTATGACCGAGAGGAAAAGCCAATGTAACCAAAGTAACGAATTTTCCCTATATTATACGCATATATAGCGTATATGGGCTATTTACACACGTTATTTAATTATTTAGTATATTATATAAAAAAGAGTTACAAAGTTACAAATATGTATTTTATATAGGAATTACCGTATTTTTGAACGTAACCAAACAAGTAACTTTAGCGTAACTGTGTAACCGTATTTTGTAACCAAAAATGAGCTTGTAACCATAAACTGTTACAACAAAATCCCCTCTGCAAATTTGAAATTGCAAAGGGGATTTTTAATTTTTGAGCCAAAAATTTAAAACTTAGAGCTGATTATTAAAATTTATTTTAGTTTTTACTTTAGTTTTAAGATTATGCCTTTCTGGTGTACCCGGTCAGACAGATCCAGCCTGCACCGCTCTTGAGCTTACCCCAAACCTGCCCGCTTACGGTCTTTTCTGCGGTTATGGTGTATATGCCCTTATCCTTGATACAGCCCACGATCTTATAACTTACGCCTGCACCGCTACGGATATTGAGCGCATCAGTTGTGATCTTTACCTTATATGAGGTGCTTGTCGCGGCGGGTACTGAGTACACCGCTTTGCCGTTCTCATCGAATACGCTATACCCCGCCTTACATACCTTTTTGGCACTGCTGAGGTTTTTATATGCGCCTATCTGAGATTTGCTGTCAGCCCAAGACTTTCTCACCCTATATATCGTAGTTGTGGTAGTCTGCGTGTTCGTGCTTGTAGAGCTGCCGCTTAACAGCTTGTTTACCTCAGTTGCTATGTATGGGAACTTACCGCCGAGATATGGTCCGGGGCAACCCGTAGCCGCAAACCATCTGTGCATGGTGAGATTACCAGAGGTGTCGCCTGTGTAATTCAGTTTCTTTATACCGTTGCGCTTGCAGATATCAGCACACAACTTTATGCAGGCTGCAAGGGCCTTATCGGAAACGTGCCAGTTAGGATCACCGCCGTCATTAGCCACCTCGATAGTAACGGCCCTCATATCATTCTCTCTGCTTGAGCTTGTCCATGCTCTGTACTTTTCATCGACCATAACGCCTATATTGCCGCTTGAGTCGATGCAGTAATTACAAGAGCCGCCCCTTGACTGTACCGAGCTGCAACAGCCCGCAAGCGTACCGTTACCCGCCATGTGGTGAATAGTGATCCTATCTATGGCGTGATCTCTTATGTTGTAATGGTCTGTTGTACCCGACCATTTCCACGTTGCTAAACTACTATTACTCATCGTTCACCGCTCCTTTACTCTACATGATTCCAGTCGGCGTTCATGACCGCCGCTATTCCTGCCGCTACCGCCGATGCTACTACCGTCTTTACAGCCTCACTATCTGTGATGCTGATAAGTACGATATTAGCCGCTATGTACCCGGCTGCCGCCTGTCCGAATGTTCTGAGCGCTCTGTAAAGCCACTCGCTCATCTTTTTGCGATTCATGAATAAATCCCTCCTATCTCGCGTCAGGGCGCGCCAGATTTAACGTGTGAGGCGCACCCCTTAAAACTATACCCCTAAAGGACAAAGCCCCTTAGAAACGATTTCTCAATGTGTTATGAGTTACTGTCTTTACCCTCAAGCATATCCAGCCTGTGATGAGCTGATTTTGCAGACTGTTCTACGATTATCAGCCGGTCCCTTAAATCCTGCATATCTGTCCGGGTGTTGCGAACGTCAGCCTTGATCTCCGAAACAGATGAGTTTATCGTTTCCAGTTTGACAATTACCGTTGTCATCTCTGCTGCCGCCTGTCTGTTGTCGGAGTTTTGATTACGCTTGATGTTAGTGAAGCCTACCACCGCCGCCACAATGAGAGATATAACAGATATGATAACACCTATCTCCATAGCATTACACCTCTATATTTACAAAAGGCTCAAGAGCCATAAGCAGGTCAGGCGAAATGGAGATGTTTTCGCCGCTTATGTCGATCTTATCAGGCATCTCTACCGTTACCGCCAAGAGCTGTGAGAACTTTTCGGCAAACTCAGCCCTCTTATCTGTCGGTATGGTGTACTGTGTGCCGTCCTCGCTGAGTGTGCTGCCGATATCCTGTAAGAGCTTGATACGCTGTGTGTTAAAGGTTTCAAGCTCTGCATTTACGGTCTTGAGCAGCTTTGCAACCCTGTATGATGTTGCAATACTAAGCTCTTTCTGTGAAAATGCTGTCAGCGCCTCTTTAGCGTTGAAAATAGTTTCAAGTGTTACTGTCATAGTAATTACCTCCTTAATTCGTGGATCTGATTTTCAAGGTCCTTTATATATGCAAGCATTAGAGGAATAAACTCCTCATAGCGTAAAGCATATTCTGATTTATCATTGTATAGGTCAATGAATCCGGCAAACTCTTTTGTATCAATGCCTATGGCGTTCATGCTTTCAAGTACCTGCTGTGCGATAAACCCGGTATGCGTTCTACCGCTCAAAGCTATATCATCTGTGTAGCTGAATGATACGGGCTTTATAGCCTTGATGAGCTGTAAATACTTATCGGGTAGATCTTTTATGTTCTTTTTCTTTCGGGCGTCTGAATCTGTGGCAACAGGAGAGCCGTTAGCGTAAATTGCTGATCCGATAAGTCTTAAAGGGCTGCTGCTTCTACCTAAATAGATAGTTTCAGAGGACCAGTTATACCACATAGCATCCCTATGAGAAAATTCCGAGCTATTATAAAAGCGTATCGTACCAGATATCTCAGGGCTACCGTAGAAAAACATATGTGCACCCGTGAAATGAGAATTGATACCACTTGCACCTATCCAAATGCCGGAATGAGCGACACCATCACTACTTTCGCTCGCATATCGTAATGCGATAGCTCCATTACAAACTATACCGTATGAATTTTTTAGGGTGATTGATCCATTTGATTGAATACCGTTGCTAAATGTGGCTTTACCTGTAAAACTCGATGTACTGCTTACACTTAATGAACTACTCATAGTAACAGCATTATCAAATTTCGTTGTGCCTACAAAACGATGTCTGCAACCCTCATACGAAGCGGCATCTTGTATATTACATCTATAATAAGTTTCAATTCCGCTGTCGAATACAGCTCCTATAGCTATACCGTCATAGTTTCCGCTGCCGAGTATCGCATATTGGCTTGCATAACTGGATGATACTATAAGGGCTTTCATAACTCTCTTACCTTTATAAAAGCTCTCTATTGTGCCATCGTGAATTTCTGTCTCCAAATTGTCACTTGTTGTTGTTATCGTCCCCGTAAGATTAACGCTTTTTGCTGTTATTACACCGTTGCTCGACAAACTGAAATTACCAGACCTTGTACTTATTGCACCTGTATTGAGGTTGATTTGCATACCACCCGTACCTGCAACATAGTTTGCTGATTT